>FWPU01005587.1_pt1 | contig 26906 bp, 20 predicted proteins | sample 2228361 | NCBI WGS metagenome assembly FWPU01 (sample SAMEA103939777, study PRJEB20133) | metagenome
CAAGCGGTGTTTATTTCTATCGTTTGCAAGCAAGCGCGACGAATGGAGCGTCAAGTTCAAACTTTGTCGCGACGAAGAAGATGATGCTGGTCAAGTAGTTGAGAGTGGAGAATGAAGAATTAAAAGTGGGGCGAGTGTAATGAACTCGCCCCTTTTTGTTTAGTGCGCACGATTAACCGTTGTGATTTGAAGCAATCATGAGTTGAGACAATACTTGTGATGCAGAGCAAGGCTACAATTTTCCCAAATCATTCACAGCATTATCTTGGCAGTGTTGTTATTTACATTTCACTTTTACATTTATCAACCAAAACAGTAAAACAATGAACCACGCCTTAATCAAACGCGCATTTTTACTACTGCTGACATTCGGTGCATTAAGCACTGCACGCCTTTCTGCGCAAGTGTTTTATTTTAGTGAGCCCTTCAACGTAATGCTCAATGTCGGACCGCCAACCGACTCGTTGGTCGCACCACTAGGCTGGGAGTCTGAACGTGTAACAACCGTTCCAAGTGCTATTGTAACACCGCCACGTGTAACCCATCGCACCTCGCCTACTTCTCCATCTGCACGCATTAATGGAAATGGTGCACGCGATTTTGAAATTGCGACGCGCGTCTCAACGGGCGAGTGGGTGGTCACCGTCCGAGTCCAAATAACTACTATGTTAATGACACCGTGCAAACGAACGGTACTAAACCGCCACCTGCCTTTACGCCCGTTGGTACAACCGCACTTTGGTTTAATGACTGGTTTGCTGCCGGGAGCGTGACAGCAGGGCGAAATGTGCGTCGATTGTATTCGCCAACGATTGATTTAAGCAGTTCAAATGTGCCACGCGTTCGGTTCAAGTATTTTTATCCAACAGGCGGTTTTCAACTGAATATCATTGCCTCCTCAGATGGCGGCGCAACTTGGCAAAAAATTGGCAGCGCAAGTCCAACAGGAGTAGCAAACTGGCAATTTGCAGGTGCTGCTATCCCAGGCGCCTACAAAGTGCCGAATGCACGCATTGGATTGGAGGCAGTGAACGCATGGGGTTCACATGACGCTTGGATTGATAGTTTGATTGTAGATGAAGCCTCGTTCATTCTCTCTGCAGTAGATTCCGTTGGCAATTGGTCGAATCCAAATGTGTGGCAAGGTGGACAAGTGCCACTTCCGGGCGACTTCGTAACAATTCTATCAGGCTCTAAAATCACGATAGATGTGCCGGTGAATGTTGGTAATTTGTCCATAGCAGATACCTTGAACTTCAACACAGTCGCGACCAATACACTGACGGTTTCTGGAAATTTGATTATTGCGCCTACCGGTCGTCTTAACTTATTCAACGGGACAACTGGGCGAACATTGAGGGTAGGAAGGGATTTTATCTTGAACGGTACAGCGAATTTTTCTCGTGCGAATGCGGCGTTGATTATGGACGGCACAGGTCCGCAAACCATTGCGGGTTCAGGAACATTTACAGGTTTGCCAGTTGGGGTCGTCCGACTCTTGCAGATTACCAATCCAACAACCGTAACCATCAGCACGACAAATCCTTTCAACATCTCGTCCACGCTCAATCTTGCCAATGGCACGCTGAACACGAATGGATTACTATCAGTTGATAACACGATAAATGACGGTGTTATAACAGGGTCATGTTCAACGTGGAGTTGGAAGTATTACAGGCGGCTTGACGATTGGTCCAGCGGCAACTTACAACCTAACCTACACGCTCTTTACAGGAACGACGCCTGCACCAGTCCTTTCTGGTGATGAGATTCCAATCACTCGCTTGGTCAATAACTTGACATACCAGTCCAACATTGGAGGCGTAAAAATTTTGGGCGGCGGTTTGACAGTTCGCGGCACGCTGACATTTGGCACAAATGCGACTTCCTTCGACATGAGTGGGGATACGCTCACGCTTGGAATTAGCCCAACCGTGCGCGGCACGCTAATCTCTGGCACAACTGGATACATCATCGGCAAGTTCCGACGCTGGTTTAACTCTTCAACGGCGGCTACAGCCACGGCTGGCAATTTCCCTGTGGGTGCAACGACGCGCCAAAACATTCGCGTTGAATATCCGACTGCCGCCGCTTCACCCACAACGGGCGGAACGCTCACCGCAGAATTTATTCCAGGTGACCCGGGGAATGTGGGCTTGCCGCTCACCGACGGTCCGCTGAGCCTTGTCAATCTTGCGCCTGATGGCTACTGGGTAGTTAAGCAAACCGACGGATTGACAGGTGGCACGGCAACCGTCAGCATTTCGCCCAGAGACTTTGGGGGCATTTCAAATGTTTCAACGCTACGCCTTGTGCATCGTCCAAACAGTGCTTCGCCGTGGGGATTGCTGGGCAGTGCTGGAACAAACACTGGCACAACAACAACACCGACAGTGGTAAGAACGGGCGTAGCCCTGACTGCAACCAATGAGTTTGGTTTAGCAGGCGACGCGGCAAATCAACTGCCAGTCGAACTGACCGCCTTCGAAGGTGTGTTCAAAGAAGGGGAAGTGCATCTGTCATGGCGCACGGCATCGGAACAGAATAACGCCGGCTTTGAAGTGGAACGCTCGCTCGATCGGGAAACCTTCACGCAAATTGGCTTCGTCAGAGGCAACGGCACAACGACCGAAGCGCAAAACTACAACTTCACCGACCGAGGCACCTTCAATGCCCAAAAAGTCTACTACCGCTTGAAGCAAGTGGACTTCGACGGACAGTTCGAATACAGCAACATCATTGAGGTCAATATCTCGTTGCCGACCAAGTTTGCCTTGGCGCAAAACTACCCGAACCCATTCAACCCGACTACGGCGATTGCCTACGAACTGCCTCGCACGGCGAAGGTCGTCTTGAAGGTCTATGATGTCTTGGGCAGAGAAGTGGCAACGCTTGTCAATCAAGAGCAAGCGGCAGGGCGATATGTTCAGTCGTTCAATGCGAGCAACCTGGCAAGCGGTATTTACTTCTATCGCTTACAGGCAGGCAATTTTGTAGAGACGAAGAAGATGATGCTGGTCAAGTAGCAAACCTCATCATGTCGGCTGGCGCGGACTTCCGTCTCCTTTGAGGAGAAGGATAAGATGAGGTAAAAGTGGGCGAGTTTCGAGCTCGCCCTCTTTGTTTTAGTAAAGTTTCGGATCTTGGTGAAGTTTTGGGCATTACTCAAAGCGCACTTGCTCGGCAATCGCAAGGCGCATGGCGTATCGCGCGGGAATCCAGCCTGACACGAGCGCAGTGCAAAGCACCAGAAGCACCGCACCGCCAATCGTGATATAAGGCAGGTAGATTTGAATCGTCCAGCCAAACGACTGAACGTTGATCACGTAAATCAAAATCAGCGAGAGCAAACCGCCGCACAGAACGCCGAGTATCGAGGCAATCACGCCCATCAAGAAGGCTTCGATGAGCGTGATATTGCGCACTTGCTCAATGCTTGCACCGATTGAGCGAAGCACGCCGATTTCACGCCGCCGTTCAAAAATGATTGCCATCAGCGAACTAATCACGCCCATCGCCGCCACCGCCATTGCAACAAGTTGAAGCACGTAGGTAATGGCAAAGGTTTGGTCGAAGATGCCGAGCACATTTTGCCGCAAGCCGTAATTGGAATACACGACGATTTTTGCTACACCTTGAAACTTCTCGCGCAAATGTGAAACCAGCGGCTCGGCATCAGATTTGCGTTTGAGAAATACGCCAAGGTTGTTGAGTTTATCGTCGTTCCAAAATTTCTCGAAGTGCGCACGGTGCATCAAAATCAAGCCTCTATCGGAAGCATAGTCGTAATAGACGCCCGCAATCGTGAAGGGCTTTTCGCCGCTTGGCGTTTGAAGCGCGAACGTGTCGCCGGTTTTCAATCCGAATTTATTCGCAAAGACTTCTGTGACGGCGACGGCGGTTTCGTCCTCGATGAGTTTTTGCGCAACGGCTTTGAAATCGCCGTCTTTGAAGAGTAGGTATGATGACCGTCGAACTGCCTCAACATTGGAGGCGCAGAGAATCGTTGACGCGCCGCGAAATTGAATCGGGCGCGAACTGAACGCATCGACGCTTTCCACTTCGGGAAGCGTGAGCAGATAATCGTAGACTTCACGCGCAACAGGAAATTTTGAACCCACTGCAAATTTTTCCGCAGGCGCGATGAAAATGTCGGCTTTGAGCGTTTGGTCAATCCAATAAACAACCGTCTGCCGAAAACTGCCGACCATAACGCTAATGCCAATCAGCATCGCAATCGCGACCATTAAAGCACTCACAGCCGTCGCCGTGCGATTGAGCGATTCGGAGAGGTAATTATTTGCAAGCGTGCCTTCAATGCCGAATGTGCCGCGCACGAGTTTCTCAAAAAGTTTGCGGAAGAGCATAATGACTTCGGGCGAGAGAAAGGCGAAGCCGGCAATCACGCAAATCGCCGCACCGTAGCCGAAAATCGGCTTGCCCTCAATCGGCGGCAACTGTGTGAAGAGAAATCCCAGCAACAGTAGCACAAGGCTCACGGTTAAAATCCGCTTCACATTCGCGCTGAATTTCTGCTCAAAGGCTTGAAGGTGAAAGGTTTCGCGCGGATGAACTCGATAGACTTCAAACGCAGGATAGATGGCGGAAACAACCGACGCAATCACACCAACTCCAAACGCAAGCCCTAAGAGCGACGGCGCAACTTGCACGCTGGTTGCGGCAACATAGACATAGAGCGCGGTAATTGTTTGCGCCACAGAAGCCACCGTATAAGAGGCAAGCCCGACGCCCAACAACAGTCCAATCGCACTGCCGATGATGCCGATAAGCAAGGCTTCGAAGAGAAAGAGGAAAAACACTTCGCCTGCGGAAAGTCCAAGTGCACGCAAGATGCCGATTTCGCGTCGGCGACGAATCGCGTTGGTTGTAATCGTGTTGTAGATAAGAAACATCGCCACGAGCAGACTGATGAAGGCTAAGGCGGAAAGGTTGAGGTCAAATGCCGCAATCATTTTCGCCACTTGTGCGCCGCGATTTTTTGCCGAAACCACCTCCACTTCTTTCGGAAGCGATGCGGATAGAAACGCCATGAACGCCTCGCGCTCCGACTCTTCGACCAAGCAATCAATTTTATCCAACTTGCCTTCTTTGCCGAAAAAGCGTTGCATTTGCTCGATATCCATCACGGCAAAGGAGTTCGACACTTCGCTCGTCGGTGTATCGGTTTTGAAAATGCCGATGACTTTGAGCTCGCGTTCTAAACCATTAGCGACGAGTTTAATCGTCTGATGTTTTTCAATCCGATTGCGCTTGGCGAAGGATTCGGAAAGGAGAATCGTGTTGGGTTGAAGCAGAAAGCGTAGAAAGGTTTCGCCGTCCAAGCCTTCTACATCATTGTAGGTGCGGAACTTTCTATCGGTGAAAATATCAATGCCAAGCACGATGAGAGCTTCTTTCGCACCGCGAATTTCTGCAAGTTGTTCGGTTACGGGGGTAACGGCGCGAAGGGCTTTTGTGCGCTCTTTAATTTCAAGCATTTGTTTGAAAACCCGCTCGGAAAACTCCGTGCCGCTGGCGGATTGCACTTGCACATTGGCTTTGCCATTGACGTTATCAATCGTGGATTCAAAGGCTTTGAAGGCGGAATAATTTGAAAGGCGAATCGCTAAAAAGACCGCTACGCCCACGGCAATGCCGAAGACCGAAAGCAAAAACTTGCCGTAATCTTGAACGGCATGACGAACACTGACTTGTAAGAAAATTTTGAGCAGGTGCATGTGTCGGACAAACTTTGTGAGGCTAACGAGCAAGAACGCAAGAACGTTTTTATGGACATGAGGCAGAGGGCACTGTTAGTGCGTTTCCAAGAGCAAGTTCACCAGCGCGTCAATCCGCGAAAGTTTATCGGAGAGAATCTTGCGAATTTCTTGGCGCACGCGCCCTAAGGTTCGGGCGTCTAAATCGGCGGTTGCGTAATTTTTATCGATGAAGGCTTGCGTGCTTTTGGCGCACGCCGCGCTCAATTCGGCGAGTTCAAGATGCGCCTCGTTTTTTGAATCGTAAAGCGGAAAGGGCAAATCCAAAATTTTCTTGTGTACGTGCCTTTCGCCGAAAAGCCCTCGCGCTTGAAAAGCCTTGATTTTGTCATTGGCGGCGTGGCTGTTCAAGAAGCCGACCAGGTAATGGGCTTCGCGCTTGTTTGAGGTGGCATACCAATAGCAAACGCTTTCTACAATAAACTCCGCGTCAAATTTTTTTCTATCCACAACAACTGCGCTCGCGTCCGTCGCCGAAGCCGTATAAAGCACGAGGTAGCGCGTGTTGAGATTTTGCTCCGTAAGACCGCGTTGGTAATCCAATCGGTCGTAAAGCGACATCTTGTTGACCTTTGAACGCTGGGTTTGATGCTTCTCCCAAAAGGCTTCGGCTATATCGAACCAATAGCAAGTTTGGTCATAGCCTCTTTCGAGCAATCCTTGCGCCGAGAGCAGTTCAATGGTCTTCGTGCCGTCTTTGGCTTCGTTGATTTGAATCGGGAGCAGGACGAGCGGCGGATTGACCAGCGCAAACGGCACAAGATTTTTAGCAAGCGCGGTTCGATATAAAAACTTTGGCTCGATGCGGCGCGTGATGGTGAGCGACTTCCACGGGGCTTTGGCTTCGGGCAAGACGAGCGACTTGACGTTGAGTTGTTCATATTCCAATGGATTTCCGTCATAGACTTGGTGAATCTCAATGAAATAAAAGTTGCGTGGCACAATCGTCGCACCTTGCTTGAAGTGTTTTGCATATGGACTCGACCCGTTGCCGTTCACATACCGTTCAGGCGTGAGCGCGGAGCGAGTGCCCGATTTCTTTTTAGCGAGTATCGAGTAGTGCCACTTCGTTTTGGTTTGCGTGAGCGCGGGCAAAGCGCGTTCAAGCGGCATATCGGCAACGTCAAGTTTCGCGGAAAGGGTAAGTCCTGAAATTCCACTCTCTGAAATCGCGCGATTGATTTGGTCTTTGGCGGCGGAAGCCGTTGCGAAGAGCACGCACGAGGGCACATTGAAAAGCGGCGCAACATCTTTCAAATCCCATGCTTTGGAAAGCGTGAAACCTTCGGCAAGACCGCTTCGCGTGTTGTCGTGCTGGTCGGCAGTGAAGAAACTGCGCGGCAATACAAAGGCTAAATTCCCTTTCGGTTTCAAGAAGTAGCTTGCGCTGTGTGCTAAAAAAATCGCGGCGATTTCAAGATGCGGCATATTGGCTTTTGAGGCGGGAACAAGGTTGTATCGACGCGCCAACTCGAGCAAGTTTTGTTGATACTCCGCGTTGCTGACGCTTGAATAAGTGAACCATGGCGGATTGCCGATAACAACATCAAAACGTCGGCGCAAGAAAAATGGCTTATAAGTATTCTGCAAAATGAACGCCCAAATGCTGTCTCGATTTTCGTCTTTGGCAAGTTTGAGCGATTTGTAAATCTGGTAAAACTCGTCGGCAAACGCCTCAAACCCCTTGAATTTGCTAATGAATAGGGTGTTGAAGTCTTGAACGGATAAGAGCGATTTGGCTTGTGTTCGTCTGGCTTGCACATCAACGAATTTGACCGCCTCATCAAAAAATCCGCTTTCGTCAAAGACTTTTTCGTTGAAGGCACACCGTCGCCCGGCAATGCTGACGCTGTAAGTTTCGTCGTAGAGTTCGCCAGAAATCTCCGTTGAGCCTTTCGGCAACAAGAGCGAATTGGCGAGAAAAACGCTTGGCGTGATGGGCTTTTTAGCTTTTGAAATCGACTCGCCGAGTGCAAGTAAAATTGTCGTCTTAGCGATTTGCACCGAAAGCGGGTGAATATCAATTCCGACGACTTGTTTGGCGAGTGCGTCGGCGGGCAAGGTTGGGTGTTCGGTTTTGAGTCGCGCAATCGCGGCGCGCAAAAACGAGCCACTGCCGCACGATGGGTCGAGAACCATGCTGTCTTGTTCAAGCGGCATTTCTTTGACAACGAGTTCGCACAGCCAATCGGGCGTGTAGTATTCGCCGAGTGCGTGGCGCGTGTCAATGTCAATCAGCCCTTGATAAATGCCTTTCATAATGTCTTCTTGAACATCGGAGAAATCGTAATCGGCAAGTTTATCAGCAAGCAATTCAAAGGCAGCGCTAAGCGCGTTGAAGTGCGTGTCGGTTGAAACCCAATGATAAAAATCTTCCTCAACGAACTGTTTCACATTGAATTTATTGAAGGCTTTTCCGTTCAAAATGTCTTGAAGTTCGGAGACAGGAATTAATTTTTGGGGCGAGAGCGCAATAAACGCAATGAGTTTCGAGAAGACGCTCAAATAGGTATGCACGAAAAACACGTCCGGGCTTTCGTTGAACGAGCCGTAAGCAATCGAGAGAAATCGTTTCCATTCGTCGTAGGCGACGGCGAGGTCGGGCTTTTGATTGATGTCGCCGACGTAAGATTTTATGCGCGACATGACTTGCACAAACACGCTTGAATCCGCGCCGAAATGAATCACGATGTCTGCCAGTGTCGGTTTGAGCGATTGGCGTTTGAAGAGATAGCGGTCGAGGAAAATCGGAAAGTCATTGAGGTTCTGTTCCGAGAGTTTGAACGAATCGATTTTTCGCAGTTGAATATCGCTAAGGTCTTGAAATAAGAGTTCGGTGATAATGCGTGTGTAAATGCGCCATTCCAGCCCGTCGGTTGCAATCAGGGTAAAGTCCGTGTTGTTTCCGGAGTGCAAGTTTCCGGCCAGATATTCTTTGAGTTGTGCTTCGGCGTGTGCGCCGGTGCGTTTCAAATCTTTTTCCCACTCGATAATGATGCTGTTGTATTGGGTATCGGCGCGACCCGTCTTTTTTTTCTTCGGCGAGGCGGGAATGTTGAAGATGGTTTTTTCCGCGCCTTTGCTCATGGTTTGCACAATCGCAAGTGCGTCTGGATCGTTGTGGAAGAGCGTCGTTAAGAGTGATTGAAAGAGCAGTTTTTTAGCTTCTTCGCTGTTGGCATGTTGAACATCGGCAAGGTAGCGGCGAATGTCGTCGGCGTTTGGGTGCATAGCGTTGAGTGCACGTATCGGATTTGGTTTCGGCGGAAAATACGGAAAGTTCGCAGAAGTGAGATTTATCCAGATTGGCGTTTTTTTCTGTTCCGAGAAAAGCCGTATGTTCAGCGTAGATTCATTCACACGTTTGAAAGGAGAATAAATATGCACATTCAAAACTCTTACAACGCCACGAGCGACAACGGCGAGCGCATCGACATCGCCAAACTGCAAGCCGTCATGAAGCAGTTTAAGCTCAAGCACAACGCCGTCGCAATTACCTACTGTAAAAACGAAGTGCCCGCAGGATACGAGCCCGTGAACGACGTCCCATGCGCCTTGATTCACCACGCCGACTTGGGCAAGAAAGTCTACATCAACAAAGAGCATCACGATTGCCTCGTCGGGCTTTATCACTTGGGCATGTTGGAGAACGCCAGCGAGTATATTCGCGACGGCATCTACATGACCGACGTCCAGCAGTTTTACACGCTCGACGCGGCGAAATCCAACAAGCACAACACGCCGAACATGCCACAAGGGTTGTTCAAAGCCATTGCTGCCGCACCCCTGCATTTAGTTGAAGATGAAAGTTTGATTCACACCATTGCCGTCATTTGCGAGCCGCAATACGCCATGATTCTTGCGGGCGCGGCATCAACGCGCATCGGCAAGTTTCCGATTGGCGAACTGGGCATGAGCGCGTGTGCATCGATTTTCAACATTCCATACTTGGAAAACAATAGCACCTTCGTTATCGGCGATGGCGGCGGCAGAATGCACAATCACATTAGCACATCAGAACTCTTTGTGATTATTCCCAGAGACCATATTCGGCACTTAATCGATGTAGCGGAAAGTTTCAAGATTACGCCCGCTGAAATGCGCAAACGTATCCGCCCGTCTTACTTTGAAGAAAACGTATATGGTGGTGCAAAATCGCACGCACAAGCGTAGGTAGTTTGGAATGGAGCGTTGAGCGTGAATCTGTATGTCCAACTTTAACGCATCACGAGTTACGTTCAACGCTTTCGGAATAACTGTTGTCAAATCCAAGTCGCTCCTCGAATGTCGCTTTTAGATTCCGTCCGAAAATTTGAAAACGTGCACATCGTGCTCTGGCTGTTGAAAGATGTCTTCTGGATAACCAACTTCAAAGTGGGTGGAATCGCGATGATTGCGCCGACGCTCGGGCTCGCGCTCTATCTCACTTGGCGCTTTCGCGCCGACCGCACCGAAGCACTCAACAACGCCGCCGTCTGTGCTTGGATTTGCGCTAACTCTGTCTGGATGACGGGCGAATTTTTCTTCGACGACACCTTGCGCCCTTACGCCGTCGTGTTTTTTGTGATTGGATTCTTGTTCATCGGAACAGAATACATCTTGAAATTCGTCAAGCCACTTTCAACCGTCAATTCCGATGATGAAGCCACAAATGTGAAATAACGCAGTGAAAGGAGTTCCTGATGAATCTCACGCTTCCGATGCTTTGCACTGACGAAAAAACAGTGCGAAAAGAAACCTTGTGCAGCGCATGCGGCTTATGCCATATTCGCACATGGCCTGCAAAGGAAAGTTATCAAAGTTGTGTCTTTGAATTGGGTTGGCTGGGCAAGGCCGAGCGTGAGGTCTATGGACGCGAGCGCGACACAAACAACCCCGACGAACTCGCCTTCGGCATCACACAGGAGCGATTTGTCGCGCGATTAAAACCAGAACTAAAAGAGGCACAATGGTCGGGCATCATCACGCGCATCGCGCAAAAAGCCATAGAGAGCAATCTCGTTGAAGCCGTTGCAACGCTTCACCGAAGCAAAGTCGATTACTTTCTTCCAGAACCCGTTTTAGCGCAATCCACCGAAGACGTTCTCGCCGCAAAAGGTAACAAGCCCGTCATTTCACCAACGCTCAAAAGCCTTGAAGTTGCCTATCAAAAGGGCGTGAAGCGGCTGTTGGTGATTGGCGCAAGTTGCCACATTCACGTCTTGCGCGATTTTCAAAAACGCTTTCCGTATCTCGCCGATGTCGAAGTCTATGCGCTCGGAATTCCGTGCGTCGATAACATCAAGCCGAAAAAATTGCGATGGATTCTCTCGCGCATTTCTAAATCGCACCAAACCGTCAGGCACTATGAGTTCATGCAAGATTTCACCGTGCACTTGAAGCATGAAAGCGGAGAGGTGGAAAAAGTGCCGTATTTCAGTTTGCCGCAGGAACTTTCGCGAAGCGACGTTTTTGCGCCGAGTTGTATGAGCTGTTTTGATTATTTGAACAGCCTTGCCGACTTGACGGTCGGCTATGTTGGCGCGCCGCTTGTGGGCGAAGAAAAACGTCAATGGATTCTATTGAGAACCGAAAAAGGAAGAACGCTTCTGAAGCTCGTGCGCGATGAACTTGAAGTCTATCCCGAAATGCGCAAAGGCGATTGCACCAACGCCGTCAAGCAATCGGCTAAACTCATGGTTGAACGCTTGAAGCAAGAACACTTGCCGCCGAAAACGGGACGCAAAATTCCGATTTGGCTTGGGCGCGTGATTGCAAGCGTGATGGCGCGAATTGGATTCAAGGGAACGGAATTCGCCCGCTACTCCGTCGACTTTCACCTCATTCGCAATTACTATTTCGTCAAACTGCGCTATCCCGAAAAACTCAAAACGCTTGTGCCGAAGCACGTCTATAAGGTGTTGGAGAAATATGGCTTTGAACCCTAATGCGCGAGCCGAAACGGATTGAACGAATTCACAGAGATTGCTTTTGTAACTTTCAAAAAATTCAATCAATTCCGTGAGCCAAACAACTGCCGACGGCACCGTTTTTTCACCGAGCGACCTTCAAAGCGATATTCGCTTCGAGCATCTGTGCTCGCATCTTGTGCCCCCGCCGCGCTTTGAAAAGGCAACGTTGAACAACTACATTGTCGATGAAAACTACCCATCGCAAGCGCGCGCTAAAGTTGACCTTCAAGCCTTCATTGACGCCTTAAACCTATCGCGAAACGGATTTCAAAGGCTGTTCCGCGCCTTTTCCCAAAAGGAAACTCAAATCGGTTTGTATCTTGACGGCGCATTTGGAATCGGCAAAACGCACTTACTTGCGTCGGTTTTCCACGCGGTTCAATCGCCGAAAAAGCTTTACCTCTCGTTCACGGAACTTGTTTATTTCATCGGACTATTGGGTCTGGAAAAGTGCGCCGCTGAAATGTCCGCCTACCGCTTGATTTGTATTGATGAATTTGAATTGGACGACCCGGGAAACACGACCATGTCGCTGGGGTTTCTCTCGCGTGTGATGGAAAAAAACGTCGCGATTGTCGCCACGTCCAACACGCCGCCGCTTCGCTTGGGCGAAGGACGCTTCGATGTTCGAAATTTTCAGCGCGAAATCGGAGAGATTGCTAAACGCTTCAAAACGGTGCAGATTGATGGCAAAGACTATCGGCAGAAACTCGCGCAAGCAAAACCCGCGCACGCGTCTTCTTGGAAAGTCCAAGACCTTCGCTCTCTTTACGCGCGTTTTCAAGCCACGACGGCACGAAAAAAGGCTTTCTTTGAAGAATCCGACCTCTTTGCCTTGCTACGCAAATTTCATCCGATGCACTACTTTGAGCTCGCTGAACGGCTCTCTGCGGTTTTCCTTGAAGGTCTCGGACAAATTCACGACCAATTCGACGCGCTCCGGTTTGTGTATTTCATCGATAAACTCTACGACGACAATGTCCAAGTTTTTGCTTCAGCGCGTGTTGAACTCGAGCATCTTTTCCCTGAATCATTTTATCAATCGGCTTACGCGAAAAAGTATTGGCGGTGCATTTCACGTTTGAAGGAAATGTGCGGATAACTACGCTTCTCTGACTTTGCGTTTGCCTTCCAGAATGAACTCAATGGCGCGCATGAAGTCGGCTTCGGTGATGACTTGCTTGCCTTTGGGTTTGGTTGCAGCGTAAGATGCCGAAAGAAGCACGGCGTTTTTGATGTCGCCACCTGACGCGCCTTCGCTGGCAAGGGCAAGCTGTTCAAAATTCAAATCGGATTGAATCGGCAGTTGAGGTGGCAAGTGCGCTTTCCAAATTTTAATGCGCTGTTCCAAATTAGGCAGTGGAAATTCGATGTGGGCAATCATGCGACGCAGAAACGCGCCGTCGTAGTTCTGCACCAAATTCGAGGCGAAAATCACCACGCCATCGAAGCGGTCTAACTCCATTAGCGTAGTGCTTCGCGTGAGATTGACGCTGTGGTCAGTCGCTTGCGTAACATTAGTGAGGCGTTTGCCCAAAATCGAGTCGGCTTCATCGAAGAACAGCACGGCACCTGTTTGGCGGGCTTTTTGAAACGCGGCTCGAATGTTCTTCGGGGTCTCGCCGACATATTTCGATTCTAACTCTGCATAACTGATGATTAAAATCTCCTTGCCAAGTGCATTGGCGATGGCTTCGGCGGCAAGCGTTTTGCCTGTGCCCGGCTCGCCGTAAAAGTTCAGCGCGACTTTTTTTCCTGCTCGGTCAATTGACTGCAAGTTCCAAGTTTCGTAAATCAATTTTTGCTCTTCTAAAAGCGCGAGCGCGTGCCGAATGCTCTGCATGGTCTCATCGCTTAAAACGAGACGGTCGAGCGAGTAGAGCGGTTTCTGTGGAAGAAAGGCGTCAAGCCGCGCCGATACGCTTTCGTCAGCGTTGACGGGCGCAGTGTGAGAAGCAGGATTTTCCAAAGTGGCTTTCACAGGATTGAATCGCACCGTGACATGCGGCTTGCCGAGATGCTCCGAAAAATCGCTCTTCGTAAGAAGCGCGTTCAACTTTGCAATGAACGCATTGCTTTTGTGTGCGTCAAGTTCTTGCGCACTTTCTTTGCCCAGCGCAAGGCACTTCGGACAGTAGCGCATCGGCAATCCTTCAACCGTGATGTGGGGAAATTCGGGAAATGACTTCTTGCCACGATATGCAATTTCAAGCGGGACTTGATGAATCGGGCAAAGGTCGGAAGTGTTGAAGCGTAGAGCCATTACTTTTGTGCGATAAGAATTAAGCGCGGCGAGGTGTCGGGCGCAAAGGGTGCGCCATGATAATCGCCGAGCAGATATTGAACGCGAAGTCCAACGTCGCTCATCATCGCTATTAAATCTGCTTTTGAATAAAGTCGCACGGATTCGATAAAGCGGTGCGTTTTGCCACCCTCCATAAGCGTGATGCTTTTTACGACGCGCTCGCCCAAAAAAATCATGCGTTGCTCGAAAACTTCTATGTCGCCGAGCATGCGGCGCGTTTCGGGTTGCAACGTCTGGCGCAAGCGATGTTCGTTCAAAAAATCCAACACATACCAGCCGCTGGGCTTTAAGGCGCGTGCGACGTTGCTTAAAACGATTTTATCCTCGTCATCATTTTCAAAATACCCGAAGCTCGTGAAAAGTTGAACAATCAACTCAAATTCGTTTTCAAAATCAATCTCGCGCATATCGAGTTGTGTGAAGGTCAGTGTGAGTTGCTTTTCTTTTGCCAACTTTCGCGCCTCTGTAAGAAGCGTTGAAGAGAGGTCGTTTGCCGTTACTTGAAATCCGTGCTCGGCGAGTGCAACGGCGTGCCGTCCTGGACCGCACGCAATATCAAGGGCTTTCGGGTGTGGTGTGGTGATGGTGATGAAGTTCAGGAGCGTTGTGATCGTCTCTTCGGCTTCTTCAAGCGAGCGATGCGCGTAAAGTTTGAGATACGCTGGGTGATTGAACCATGCTTTGAACCAGTCGGAATGGACGGCAACATCGGAAGGCGAAGACATAATGGATTGTGATTTTTTAATACGCGAAGTTGCTTTCAGAATTAACGAAAATTCCTTATCGTAAAATCTGTGCTAAAAGTTTTCAACAAAAAGCAAAGGCTCTCTGTAACATCTCTGTAACAAATAAACACATCAATCTATGAAACGACACTTGTTACTCTGCGCATTGACCGCATTGATAATGCTTGAAACTGGTATTGCACAAGTTGCGCAAGGTCCCGCCTTCGGCTCTGTGCCAAGCGGGGCTGTGTTTTCCACCGAAGGGTTTGCTAACACCGACGCGATGACGACGATTCCGGGCATCAATGGACGGGCGTTCAATGCAAAGAATCAACCGCCGCCGACGGTTGCGCCGCCCGATGTGCCCGCGCCGCTTGCACCCGAAGGCTCAAATTATGTTGAAGATGCACGCCTCACGAGCAGTGCTATCGAAGGCTCAACGACGCGCCCGCTTCTTTTAGCCACAACCAACGGCGCGCCACAAGGCAATTGGATTCCGCCAGACCCGCACTGCGCCGTCGGACCGAACCACGTCATTTTCGTCGATAACGGTCGCGTGAGAATTTTGGATAAAAAGGGAAACACGCTTCGAACCATTAATGCGAACACTTGGTATTCAAATGTTCAACCCGGCGTCAGCGCGTTTGACTGCAAAATTCTTTACGACCACTTCGACAATCGTTGGATCATGGTGTGGCTCGATCAAGATAACGCCGCGCAACGAGGTCTTTTCCTGCTGTCCGTTTCTGACGATGAAAACCCAATCGGCACTTGGTATAACTGGGCACTGCCGTCAAACCGAAACGGCAACACCTTCAACGGCGGCTGGGGCGATTACCAAGGCGTCGGCTTCGACAGCGAAGCGATTTACATCACAGCAAATAATTTCACCTTCGGCGGCTCTTACCAATACACGACGCTCCGCATCATTGAAAAATCACAACTCTACGCGAACACTGCTGGTGAAGTTCAATGGATTGACTTTTGGAATTTAAGAGACAACGGTGCAGACGTCTTCGGCGTGCGCCCGTCCATCGTTTGGGGCAATCCGGGCGAATACTACCTTATGTCCGTGCCACGTTTCTTTTCTGGCAATACCTACTTTACCATTTTCAAAATTACCAATCCCACCACCACGCCGCAGATTTCAAGTGTGCGCGTGCCAGTTACGGCTTGGAGCCTTGCGCCCAACGCCAATCAACTCGGTGGAAGCACTACCTTGATTGAAGGCGGCGGAAGCAACATACGCAATGAACCTGTTTACCGAAACGGACACCTGTATGCAGTGCATAGCATCGCAAGCGGAACCGGCAATCAATTTTCCAGCGCGCGATATGTGAAAATCAAAACTTCGGACAACACGGTTGCAAGCGATGTCGCATTTGGCGCAAACGGTTTCTGGCACATTTACCCTGCTATTATGGTTGATAACGATGACAACATTGCACTCACATTTAGTCGAAGCGGACAAACCGAGTTTATCGGGGCGTATTACACTTGGAAACTCAGCAGCGACCCGACGCTTCGCCCAAGCGAAACTATTCAAGCCGGGCGCGGTAACTATGTGGTAACCTTCGGCGGCACACGCAACCGCTGGGGCGATTACAACGGCATTGCGCTCGACCCAAATGGCTATGGGATTTGGATGTTCACTGAATACGCGGCGGGCACAAACACTTGGGGCAATTGGTTACACGGCATTCGTTTGCGTCCGTTTAGCGGTGCATCGGTGTATTCATTTCAAGACGCGCTCAATTTCGGAAAAGTTGAAGTCGGCAAAAGCGATACGCTCGCCGTTACCCTTTACAGTTACGGCGAAAACCCGCTTGTTATCAATTCCATGACGACACAAAATCCAGCATATCAAGTCGTCAATGCCGCCTCAATCCCGTCAAGTATTCCGCTCTACGATTCTGTTGTCGTGCGCGTAGTGTTTGCACCGAGCCAACACGGCGTTGTCAATGATACGCTTTACATCGCCTCTAACGACGCAGAGCAACCCGTCTATAAAATCGCGTTAAACGGAAAAGGCGTGGAAATCGGACGAGCCGAGCCAGGTGTGCTTTACTCGCTTTCTTCGCCCGTCGGCGACGCGCAATTGGTGAGAATTAACGATGTTACTGCGCAAACCGTTGTGATTGGTCAAACCGAACAAGGCATCATGAACAGCCTGTGCGTGAATCCGCGCACGAATGAACTTTTTGGATTGACCTCTGGCACGCCGTCCGTTTTGCATCGTATTTCTGCTCGCTTTGGCGATGCCTTGCCGTGGCGCACGATTCCGCTGGGTAATGTGCGCGCAATTGCCTTTGCAGAAAACGATACGCTCTACGCCGTTCTGCCACAAGGGATTGGCGCAAATACGCGCGCGCTGGTTTACCGCGTCTTGTTCAACGAACAATCGACCGATACCGCACTCATTGCCAACGTGCCGCAGTTCAATCCCAGCGGTATGACGTGGGATAAGGTGAATCGACGCTTGATACTCTCTGCCGCCGCAGGTGCAAGACGCGACACCATCTTCACGGTCAATCCCGACGACGGTTCATTTGCTCCGCTTGGCGCAATAGGCTTAAATGTGGCAGTAACGCACTTGGGCTATGCACCCAACGGCTACATCTTCGGCTTAACGGGAACTGGCACACAAGTTGGAACGCTCGTTCGCTTCACCGCACAAAACACATCGGCAATCACACTCGGAAGCACAAACACCAGCGCGCTTCGCGGTATCGGCATTCGCACCGACTCGCTCGGGCAACTCAACGCGGAAATTCGCACGGTATCGGCACCAAAAGAATATGCCTTACATCAAAACTATCCCAACCCGTTCAACCCGACGACGGTGATTGAGTTTGTATTGCCAACGGCGGATAACGTCTCGCTCAAAATCTACGACGTGCTTGGCAGAGAAGTCGCAACGCTTCTCAATGAACGCAGAAACGCTGGTGTGCATCGCGTCAGCTTCAACGCCACCAACCTATCAAGCGGCACGTATTTCTACCGCTTACAATCAGGCAAATTTACGCAAACCAGAAAGATGATTTTGGTGAAGTAAAGACGCATGCGCACAACGCAAAAGGCGATTCAGGTTGAATCGCCTTTTATTTTTCCATCTTCCGAATAAGATAAGAGGCTTACGTTTCTACGGCTTCTTTGAGCGACTCGCGTGAAATTTTTTCATCGCGCAATTTTTTGGCTTCGGCGACAAAGGCGTTGAAGAGCGGATGAACGCTGTGGACGCGCGATTTAAGTTCGGGGTGAAACTGCACTCCGACAAACCATCGATGCGAGGGAATTTCAATCATCTCTACAAGTTCGCCGTCGGGGGAAAGTCCTGAAAACACCATTCCGTGTTGTTGGAGCACGTCGCGATAAGCGTTATTGACTTCAAAACGATGACGATGCCGCTCAGTAATGAGTAATTTGCCGTAGGCTTGGAACGCCTTTGTGCCCTCGACAATCACGCAGGGATAGGAGCCCAAGCGCATGGTGCCACCTTTTTCTTTGACGGATTTTTGCGATTCCATCATGTCAATGACGGGGTGCTTCGTGCGCTTTTGGAACTCGGTCGAGTTTGCGCCGTCGAGTCCGCACACATGGCGTGCAAATTCAATCACAGCGCATTGCATGCCTAAGCAGATGCCAAAGAAAGGAATGTTATGCTCACGCACGTATTTTATCATCTGAATTTTGCCTTCAATGCCGCGATGACCAAAGCCGGGAGCAACTAAAACCCCAGCAACATCGCGCATAGCTTCTTCCAGCGTCATTTTTCCGTCCTCAACATCTTCCGAGCGCATGAGTTTGACCAAAACTTTCACATCATTTGCCGCACCCGCGTGAACAAAGGCTTCAAAGATGGATTTATACGCATCGGGATATTCGGTGTATTTGCCAACGAGCGCAATGCGCAGTGTGCCATCTTTCGGGAACTTGACCTTGTGGGAAAATTCTTCCCAGATACTTAAATCCACTTGATTCTGGCTTTTCAAGCCCAATTTCCGCAATACCATCGCGTCTAACTTTTCTTCGTGCAACAGAAGCGGCACTTCGTAAATCGTTTCGGCGTCGCGCAAGCCAACGACATCGGCGTCGGAAAGATTGCAGAAAAGCCCGATTTTATGTTTGATTTCTTTGGAGAGCGTTTTTTCACTGCGGCAGACGAGCACATCGGGCTGAACGCCAATTTCAAGCAAGAGTCGGACGCTGTGTTGCGTCGGCTTCGTTTTCAGTTCCGACGCGGATTTAATATAAGGCACGAGCGTCAGGTGAATGTTCATCGCATTTTTCGGTCCGAGATGCAGTTTGAGTTGGCGCATCGCTTCCAAAAACGGTTGCGATTCAATATCGCCGACCGTGCCGCCAATTTCCGTAATCACCACGTCATACTTTCCTGATTCTGCCAATTCCATCATTCTCATCTTGATTTCATCAATGACGTGCGGAACAACTTGCACGGTTGCGCCTAAGTAGTCGCCGCGCCGTTCTTTATCAATCACATCTTTGTAAATGCGTCCCATCGTAACGTTATTGGCTTGCGAAGTCGAGACATCGAGGAATCGCTCATAGTAGCCCAAATCCAAGTCGGTTTCCGCGCCGTCGTCGGTTACATACACTTCGCCATGCTGATACGGCGACATTGTGCCAGGGTCGACATTGATGTATGGGTCAAATTTCTGAATGGTAATTCGCAGTCCTTGTGCTTTGAGCAACGCACCCAGCGAGGCGGAAAGAATGCCTTTGCCAAGCGACGAGACGACGCCACCCGTTACAAAAATATGCTTGACCGATTTTGTCCGCGCCATATCAAGAAGTAATCGCGTTAGATGTGATAGTTGAAGATGAGAACTGCTGATGCCGTTGTGAATTTAATACTTTTTTGCTCGCGGTTAAATTTGTTTTGCCCGTTAGGTTGGAGTATTTTTTGTGTATCTTCACAATCTTTTACAAACTCGCCAAAAAGAAACAGTTCATTCTAAATGCCGGTTCACCGATTACTTGTCATTGACGATGACGCTCGGATTCACCAAACGTTCAAAGCGATATTAGCCAAGTATCCGATTGAGTTTGAGAGTGCCTTTGGCGCGCAAGAAGCATTGGAGAAACTCCGCGCCGAAAGTTACAGTTTGGTTTTGCTCGACATCATCATGCCCGAAGTTGACGGGATTGAATTTTTAGAGCACGCTTCCCGCGAAGGATTATATCTCCCGCCGATTATCGTCGTTAGTTCCGCTACGGACAAAGCGTTTGTGATGCAGGCACTTTCATTTGGGGCGAGCAGTTACCTCTTCAAGCCGATTGACATCGCCAAGTTTCGTGCGGCGGTCAGCGACTATTTGGGAATGAGCGCGATAACACCCGACGATTCTGTACCCGACGATTCTGTCATAAGCCCAGAGCCGCTTCCCGAACCGTTTTCTAAAACGCCAGAGTCGCTCCCGCCGTCGTCAATCGACGTAAAACCGCCGCCGTTGCCGATTCAAACAGTATCAGAATTTACCAGCCTGTCGCGCGCGATGGGCAACATGGTTTTTCATCGCCGCACGGCGACGCTCTACGTGCATACCAAAATGAGCGGCGTCGGCGAACTCGTCTACAAAGACGGCAAGCTCAAAAGTGTTTCCTTCAATGGCCTGACGGGCATCGACGCGCTTGAAGCCATGAAGTCGGTCGATATTGAAAAAATTCTCATCAAGGGATAGCGGGGGCGCACTACTGCTTGCGAAGGGTTACGCGCGCACTGGGCAAATTCGAGTCGCGTTGAAGTTCAAACATCTCGCTTGGCATGGCGTTTGCGGGTATGTCGCGATAAAGCAAGCGAATCGAGCAATCCGTCGAGGCAGTCTGAATCGGACGCACAACGAGTTCTAAACGCGTTGACCCATCGGCTAAATTTCTTCCTTCTTCAAACACTCTTCCAATTAAATTGTTCGGCGGATTCACAACAAGGGAGGGATGCAAGAAACTCATTACCGTATCCACGTTAGTCGAGCCAATACGCACTACTCGCGCTTCATAAATCCATCGTGATGTGGTGAGGAATCGAAGGTTCAAGGTGTTTTGAAGTTCTGCGTTTGCAAACCAAACGCCGCGACGGTAATCCCCGCTTTCCGCGTGAAGTCTAAACGTGCCGCTCGGATTCAAAAGCGAGTTTCCGAAGGCATCAAAATCATCGGTTCGCAGTTCTGCCGTTCCAATGGTGGCATCGCCGCGAAACGCACCGCCGCAAAGGCGTGCAAACATCGTGTCTACGCCCGTTGGCTGAAACGTAATCACTGCGTCTATGGCAAACTGCAAATTTCTACCTTCGGGCAAAGTGAAGTTCACAGGCTCGCCGTTGAGTCCAACCACTGCGCCGCCACGCACATTAAACTTTCCAACGCTGATAAATTCTTCGTCGCCGTGAAGTGCGGTCGGCGTTGAGCCGATTGGGCGCAAGGCAAGGTCGGGAAAACTTAACCACAGTTCATAACTGCCGTTGTGCGCTTCTGCAAAGTGCTCGACGCGAAGGTCAATGCCCTTCGTGGGCGGCGTGCTCGCGTCGGAACAGGAGACAAGCAGAGAAAGCAGAAAAAAGAAAACTGAATGATGTCGTTTCATGGGACGAACTTGCTCTATGTGATGATGATTAGAAAGGCTCAAAAGATTCAGCAAAAAAAGATGGTTCGATAAAGTCGATAAAGCCGACGGCATTTTGTTGGCAGTGCATACCGCTTTGTGTAACTTATTTCAGCCAAAATGAACACTTAAAAATGAACAGGGAGAACGAAGATGTCGCTACTCAAAAAAATTTTCAAAGGATTCAAAGGGCATTACGCTTACGACGAAAACTATCTCACGCTGCTCATTGAAGAGGAAAAAAAACACGGCTACATGAAAAACCTCATCGAAATTAGCGATAAAATCATTGAGGAAAACCCCAATTTCATAGACGAAGTCAAAAAAAGCGAAAATGGCTGCTGGATGGATCAGGTCTACGGCACGCATTATTGCGCAATTTGCGATTTCATTGATGAATGTCCGACGAAGCTCGAGGAAGATTTCCAAGCCTATCTTCAAACGCTTTCCGAAGAAGAGCGCGCGTCGGTGCTCGCGTTGATTGCCCATAAAGAAGAAGTGATAAAATCGGCGCAATCCATCAAGCAAAGTAAGCAAGGCTGATTACACGATACACCTACAAATACTCGACAGGCAAGCCGAACTTTCGGCAGAGTAAATGCACGCATGAAACGCCTGAATAAGTTACTGCAATCACGCCTTGACCGGGAAAACAACTGTCGCCAACTGCATATAAGTTTTTTATCGGCGTTGAGTTTTGCGGTTTTTGCAAGACGATTTGCCCCTGCTTCAACAGCGGTCCATATGAACCGCGATACCGCTTCAAGTATCGCTTGTGTGTGAGCGGCGTAGCGATGTAACTGCGTTCAATGGCTGAAGCAAGATTGGGAAGAATTTTTTCAGTGCGGCGAATTAAGGCTTCAGCGGCACGGGCTTTGGCGGCTTCATATTCTTCATCTTTCGGATAGCGTTTCTTCCATTCATCGACCGTGCTGGTCGTAAAAACGTGCAAGGTGTGTTTGCCTTCTGGTGCGCAGGTTCTATCAAGAAGGCTGGGTGCGGAAAAACGAATTGTGCCGCCGAGGTCTCGATACGTCTTCCAATCTTCAACGATAATGTGATGGACGTGGAATCCTTCGGGGAAAATAGAGGCATCGACGCCCAAGTGCAACTGGAACCAACTGGGCGAAATTTCAAACTTTGAATCGTCAATTCGATATCGTTCGTCTTTGACAAGGTAGCCGAAGGTATCCCAAATCGTGGCGTTACTGACAACGGCTTTGGCATAATGTTCGTCGCCGTTGGCAAGCCGAATGCCGATAGCACGTCCGTTTTTGATGATGATTTCCTCGACGGTTTGTCCGAACCTAACCGTGCCGCCGAACTTTCGGATTCCATCAACCAAGGCTTTGGCAATCGCGCCAGAACTGCCAACTGGGTAACGGATTCCGCCGTGATGACGGTCTGCCAAACAAATTCCAGCATTGACAAACGGCGTGGCGTTGGCATCTTGCAACGCCCACGATTCGCACTCAATATCAATGAAGCGTAGCAGTTCTTCGTTCTTGATAAAACTTCGCGCCACTTCACCCATTGATTTGAAAGTGTAATAAGAAAGCATGGCGACTTTCTTCGGATACTTCAATGCCAACGAGGCAAGGTGGCGTGGGTCTTCAAGCGAGCCTGCTGGAAATGTGCTGATGATGTCAAAGACTTTCTCTAATTCATCATAAAACTTTCTGATGCCGTCGGCTTCGCTTGGAAATCGTGCGATGAGCTCGGCTAAAAATTTTTCACGCTCGTAATGGGTTGCAACTTCAAAGCCGTCTGGAAGATGATAGTGAATTTGAACGGGGTCGTGAATCGTCGGCACATGCATTCCAAGTCGTTGAAAAATGCGCGTATGCAAATTGAGCGTGCCGCTTTGCTCATGAGTGCCAAAACCATAGAACATAGACGCACCAGCGTCGAAGATGTATCCCTTTTTACGAAAGAGCGACGCGCTTCCGCCCGGGACAGTATGCTGTTCAAATGTGATGGTTGCAAGTCCGCGCGCTTGCATTAAAGCGGCAACAGTCAATCCGCCGATGCCAGCACCGATGACGATAAGGTCGTGTTGTGTCATGGAATATGTATGATTCTACCTATTGTAAAATTACGCCGCAAGCTTGAGAGCGTAAAATTCAAGTTGCGATTTGCATAGCCGAATCGGTTGTAACACGAATGCGTATAAATTAACGCAAGACGGTTAGTAACTCTGAATAAATCTTCATAGTTTGCTTCGTGTGCAGTATGAACCATAAATCGCAGTGAAGGACGCTAACCGAAAGGAAACTTTTCAAATGCCAACGATACTTGTTATCAAAGCCAAAGGAAATAAAAAGCAAGCGGAATCAGAAACCGCCTCCAAGTCTAAATCTGTTACAACCCATAAGAAAACTTCCGAGAAAGGCTCTGGCGAGGATATGTCCACTGTAAAATCTACACAAAAGGTGAAATCACGAAAGAAGTCGGGGCAAGTCGATGTAGGCTCCGCCAAAGAAAAAGAGCTTGAGCAAGTGCGTCAGCAAGCGTCTAAACCCGTGAAAGCACCGCTCAAAGCGCAAGTCGAAGAAGAAGTGGATTACGAAAAAATAGAGGCGTTTTCCGATGAGGAAATGTCGGCGGCAGAACAGCAATCACAAGAAAAGCAAACGAACAAACTCACGCGCTCCGAAATTGAACGGCAGATGGATTTCAAAAACGAAGCGATGATTCACATCGACGCGCTCTACAACTACGCCGTGCGCATGACGGGCGACCCTGAAGACGCCAACGACCTCGTTCAAGAAACCTACATGAAAGCCTACCGCTTCTTCGACTCCTTCGAAAAAGGAACGAACTGCAAAGCGTGGCTGTTTAGAATCTTAAAAAATAGCTACATCAATCGCTATCGTAAGGAGTCCAAAGAGCCCGACAAGGTTGACTACGACGAAATCAAAGAGTTCTACCATACCGTTAAGCATAGTTCGCTCGACTCAAACGATATGCAAGAAAAATGGTATGGCGAATTGCTCGATGATGAAGTTGAGCGTGCGCTTGAGAGTCTGCCCGAAGATTTCCGTGAAGTCGTTCAACTCTGCGATATTGAAGGATTCACTTACGAAGAGATTGCTAATATGGTAGATTGCCCAATTGGAACGGTTCGTTCTCGTTTGCACAGAGGGAGAAAAATTTTAAGAGAGAAATTACTGGATTATGCCCGCTATCACGGCTATAAGCCAAACCCCGACGAATGGAACGATTGAGGTAAAAGTGTTCCAGCCTTTTGGAACAGTAGTCTTTTTCCTAACGTTAAACACACAGGAGTTTCAAGCGTGAACTGCAAAGAAGCCCAAGCCCTAATTTCTGCCGCTGTCGACGGCCAGCTTGATGATGCAACGATGCGCGAATTTCTTATCGCAATTGAAAAGTGTGAACATTGCCGCGCTGAATACGAAGCAGAATTACAAACAAAAAAATTGCTTCGCGAAAAACTCAAAAGATTCAAAGCCCCTCAAAGCCTTGTCGATGCCATTACGCGCCAAACGATTGAAAGAGGAAAACCTTCCACAACACAATTCAATGGGCTCGCGGCACAACCCAGCACCGCAGAACTGCCGAAGCAAGGTTTTGAAAGTTGGAAGCGAGCCTTCCTCGAAGCCATTTACATCAATCCAAATTTTAACAGCAAAGCGCACCCGGTTTTCGCAGTAGCGTTGGGAACTTGCATTTTGGCAATGCTCATTTTCGCAAGTTTCGTACGCGAAGATCGAAATGTCTTTGATGCGCAGTCTTATCTCGAGGTGAGCACGCCGTCCAACATCTTTGATGCGACCAGCCGTCTATTCGTTGAATCCAAAAGTCCCGATGTTAAAACCAAAGATGCCAGTGTGATTGCCAACCATATCGAAAAAGTATTTGGCGTATCTCCGGTGATTCCAGTGGTTCGCCAATTTCAACCAAGTTCCGTGCGCGTTGCCGCCTTCGGCTCGGCGGACGTCGGCGAAGTGCGATTCGTTCATGAAAAAGACCCGAAAACCATCGTCGCCATTTATATCGCTCGCGAAAATGACGTGCTGAAAAACGCCACGATTGAACGCGATGTCATGCAGTATATTTCCGAAAATGGACGCAACTTCTATCGCAAGACATGTCCAAGCGGCAGTCAAGTCGTGGTTTGGAAGTGGGGCGAAATGATTTACATGGCGACGACGAACAATTCCGACATCAACCTGCTTTCCGAAATCTCCAATCCGCATTGGGTTAATTGAGGCGCCAATTGACAAGTCGCGGCGATTTACGTAGATTGGTTTTTCTTCATCAATCCAAGATGCCGCGATAAATGCCAATTGTTAAATTTCTTCGCCTTCACCCCGATGCACAACTTCCAAGATACGCAACGGCTCACGCCGCAGGGCTCGATGTCTGCGCTTGTAACGATGAAGACATTGTCATTGCGCCACAAACCGTTGCCCTGATTCCGACCGGCTTTGCGATTGAACTCCCTATCGGCTATGAAGCCCAACTGCGACCGCGTAGCGGACTTGCACTCAAACATGCGATTTCACTCCCGAATACGCCCGGCACGATTGACGCCGATTATCGCGGCGAAGTCAAAATCATTCTTATCAATCACGGCAAAGAGCCTTTCACCGTCAAAAAAGGCGATAGAATTGCGCAAATGGTGATTGCAAAGTATGAGCGCGTGGATTTTGTTGAAGCCGATTCGCTTTCCGACACCGAGCGCGGCGCAGGCGGGTTTGGACACACCGGCGTGAGCGCGTCATAGCGTAACATTTGAATCAGGAACGAATGAGAGCGCGCAGATTGGACGGATTTTCAGATTGCGGATTGTGGAATGCAGATTTGCGAAAGCATATAACTCATGAAAAATGCGAACAAAGCGCGATAAGTTACTCTGCGAGGAGCGAAGTAACGAAGTAATTCATCTCCGCCTGTATCTTATAAAAAATTGCTTCTCAACACAAGCATTGACGACCTTCGCACGCTCATTGCCGAGAAAACATCAAGACGTTGGAAAAACTGCTGGTGAAGCTTGCAGGAAAATCGGAAACAGCAATGCCGACGATGGACTGGCTGAAACAAGGAAAGCGTTAATCTCAATCACTCTCTGAGTTCAATCGCCGTCGAAGCCCAATCATCACAGCGCGAGCGTTGCAAGCCGCGCAAAGAGCAAGTGAATCTCCGCCTCCGTGTGATACAACCCAAAGCCGAAGCGCAGGCGCGAGCCGCGACGGTCAATCACCACATCGTTTTTCAAAAGTTCCGATTCAATCGCCTCTGCATTCGGCACGTCAAAGGTAAGGAAGTGCCCGCGCGACTTTATCTCAACGCTCGGCACAAGATGCTTCATCGTCAGAAAGTTCAAATTCGCTTCGGCAAGTTTGGTCAAAAAGCATTGCTGTAACGCTCCGACGTAGGCGTGAATCTTCGCAACCGAAAGCCGCTCCGACTCGAGCCAATCGCCGACGGCGTTCCACCGATACAAGCCGCTGGGGTCGAAGGTTGCGCCGAAGAATCGAAACCCGTCGTCGCTGTAATTCACCTC
>FWPU01005588.1_pt1 | contig 26897 bp, 26 predicted proteins | sample 2228361 | NCBI WGS metagenome assembly FWPU01 (sample SAMEA103939777, study PRJEB20133) | metagenome
GCGCAGTGACGGCAGGCGCCGGAGGAGCCGACAAGGGCGAGGGCGAAGTGGGAGAAGGTGCGGCCGCAGTTGACCACGCGGGCGGGGCGGGTGCGCGCCTTGCGCGGGGCCCGCGCCTTTTTGGGGCGAGGAACGCCCCCGGCGATGCCGCCTCCCATGCCGCGGCGGGCCTCGCGCTGGGCGAGGTAGGCGTTGAGGAGATAGATGAAGAAGGGGAGGCCAAGCACCAGGAAGAAGAGCACCGACTGGAGCATGGGAGTAGTGTAGCCGATTGCGAACGCGCTATGGATGTCAGCGCGGGGGATCGAGGTGACCCTCGTCGCGGAGTTCGATGAGGGCGTCACGCCAGGCTTCGATGGTGCAGTCGATGTCGGCCCGGGTGTGGGCAGAGCTGAGCATGCCGGAGGTGCCGAAGAGGTGGACGCCACGGTTGAGGAGGGCCAGCTGGAGGAGGCGAGCGCGCTCGGCGGGCATGGGCGCTTCGAGGAGGGAGCGGTCGAGCGTGCGCCCGTCGGTGTCAGCAGGGGCTGGCGGGGCCTCGCCGGCGAGGTGGATACGGAAGACAGAGGACTGGCCGTAGACGACGCCGGGGGTGGCGAGGTCGGCGAGGACGGTGTTCATCCCGAGGCGCAGCGTGGCAGCCAGTTCGGCGGCGCGGCGCTGGTGGGAGCCATCGGCGATGGTGCGGAGGCAGGCGACGCCGGCGGTGGCGGAAAGGGGGTTGGCGTTGAAGGTGCCGGGGTGGCCGACCTTCTCGGCGCGTGGCCCGCCGCCCGGGAACTGGAGGTATTCGAGCAGGTCGCGTCGGCCCGCGACGGCGCCACCGGGGAACCCGCCGGCGAGGATCTTGGCGAGGGTGACGAGGTCGGGGGTGACAGCTTCGAGCTGGTGGACACCACCCGGGGCCCAGCGAAAGCCGGTAACCACCTCGTCCATGATGAAGATGACGCCGGCTGCCCGGCAGGATTGTTCGAGCTCGCGGAGGAACCCGGCAGGAAGCGGGAGCTGGCCGCTGGAGGCACCGGCTGCCTCGACGATGAGGGCGCCGACGTCGCTGCGTTCGGCGAGGGTGGCACGGACGGCTTCGATCGAGGGCGGGAGGACGATGACGGATTCGAGGGTGGCCTGGGGGATGCCGGGCGGGGTGCGGCCAGCGTAGCTGGATGCGGGGACGACGTAATCATGCCAGCCGTGGAAGTGGCGTTCGAACTTGATGACGGCCGGGCGGCCGGTGGCTGCCCGGGCGAGGCGCAGCGCCATGAGGGTGGCTTCGGTGCCGGAGCTGGTAAAACGGACAACCTCGGCAGCGGGAACGAGGCGAACCACCTCTTCGGCCCAGGCGATTTCGAGGTCGTGGCTGGCGCCGTAGTGGGTGCCGCGGGCGAGCTGCGCGGCTGCCGCCTCGGTCACGGTGGGGTGATTGTGGCCGAGAAGGAGCGCGCCGTGCCCAACGACGTAGTCGATGTACCGATGGCCATCGACATCCCACTTGGCAGCACCTTCGGCGCGTTCGATGTAGACGGGGAAGGGTCGAAGGAAGCGGCTATCGTGCGTGACCCCGCTGGGGAGAACGTGGGAGGCACGTTCGTGGCGTTGCCGCGAGCCGGGGTGGCGGTCGATGTAGCGCTGCTCGATAGTCACGGTGGGCATGATAGCGACTTTCCCCGAGGGTAGCGGGGGCGTAGATTGGCCGTGAGGGATGGCGGACCAGTCGATCCTGCAGCCGGGCAATTTGTTGATGGTCCAGGAGCGCGAGCGGTACCTCGCCCGGCTCTTCCGCCGGGTGGGCTGGGCGTCGCTGGCGAATCTGCGCGCGTTCGAGGCGGGGTGCTCGACGGGGTACAACCTGCGCCTGCTGGTGCAGTGGGGGGCGCAGCCGGGGAACCTTGCGGGGCAGGACCTGGACCCGGCGGCTGTGGCGTACTGCAGGGCACATGCTTCTGACATCCGGGTGCACGAAGGGAGCGCCGAGCGGATCCCGGAGGCGGACCGCTCGTTCGACCTGGCGCTGGCGTTCACGTTGTTCAGCTCGGTGCCAGACGAGGATGTAGCGCAGCGGATTGCGAGCGAGCTGGTGCGGGTCACGCGGCCTGGCGGGTTCATCCTGGTGTACGACATGCGGCGGCGGAACCCGGCGAATCCGCGGGTCCACCCCGTACTGGAGGATGACGTGCGGCGGTGGTTTCCGCGGTGTCCGATGCGGGTGAAGACGCTGACGCTTGCGCCACCGATTGCGCGGCGGATTGGTGGGGTTGCGCCGTGGCTCTACGGGCCGCTGGCGCTGGTGCCGCTGCTGCGCACGCACGCCCTGTACATCCTGCGGCGGCCGGGGGAGATTGAGCCGTTCCGGGTGCGTGCGGCGAGTTCGTAAACGGTACTGCATAGACACGGCTTTTGCGTTTGGGGCAGAGTGGAAGGGCGCCGACTGCGCTCCGCGCGCGTATCGTTCGATGATCGCTATGGTAGTCTAGGAGGCATCTATGACTCGGTGGGACGTCGCAGTCATCGGCGGTGGGCCGGGCGGCTACGTGGCGGCGATCCGGGCGGCGCAGCTCGGGCTGCGCACGGTCCTCTTCGAGAAGGAGCGCGTGGGTGGGCTGTGCCTCAACTGGGGGTGCATCCCAAGCAAGGCGATCCTGAAGAATGCCGATGTGGTGAACGCGGTGCGGGCGGGGAGCCAGTGGGGACTGCGCGGCACGGAGGGCGTGAGCTTCGACTTTGGGGCGGCGGTCGACCGCAGCCGTGAGGTCGTGGAGCAGATCGTCCGTGGCGTCGAAGGGCTGCTACGGGACAACGGCGTGGAGGTGGTCGCAGGGAAGGCGCGGCTGGATGGGACGCGGGCGGTTGTAAGTGAGGGATCGCGATACGAGGCCGGGAGCATCATCCTGGCGACCGGGGCTTCGACCCGGGTGCTACCGGGGATGGAGCCGGATGGTGAGGTGGTGATAACGAGCCGGGAAGCCCTCGCCCGGCGTACAGCGCCGCAGAAGGCGGTCATCATTGGCGGGGGACCGGTCGGCGTGGAGTTCGCGCACGCGTGGCACAGCTACGGCAGTGACGTGACGGTGGTGGAGCTGATGGAGACGCTGGTGCCGCTGGAGGACCCGGAGATTGGGCGCGCGCTGCGACGAAGCTTCGAGGGGCGGGGCATCCGGTGCCTGGTGAGCTCGCGGGTGACGGGCATCGAGCGAGCAGGCGGGGGGGCGGTTGTGCGGGTGGAGGGGCCCGAGGGAGCTGGGACGATTGAAGCCGACACTGTCCTCCTGGCGGTCGGCTTCGTGCCGCATACGAGCGGGCTGGGGCTGGAATCGGCGGGGGTGGCGACGACGCGTGGGTTCATCGACATCGACGGCCAGATGCGAACGAACGTGCCGGGGATTTACGCGGTGGGCGACGTGACGGGGAAGCTGATGCTGGCGCACGTGGCATCGCACCAGGGAGTGCTGGCCGCCGAGGCGATCGCGGGCAAGCCGGTGCTCGTGCCCGATTATGTGCAGATGCCCCGCGCCACGTTCTGCCAGCCGCAGATTGGGTCGGTTGGCTACACGGAGTCAGCGGCGCGGGCAGCCGGGCTGGCCGTTCGGACGGGGCGTTTTCCGCTGACTGCGCTGGGGAGGGCGGTTGCCGCCGGCCACACGGAGGGGTTCGTGAAGGTGGTGGTGGAGGAGGGCACGGGGCAGGTGCTGGGGATCCACATGGTGGGGTACGACATCAACGAGCTGCTCGGCGAGGCAGCGATGATCGCCCTGCTGGAGGCGACCTCGGTGGAGGTGGGGTTCGCGGTGCACGCGCACCCCACGCTCTCGGAGGCGATCAAGGAGGCCGCGCTGGCTGCGGATGGCGCGGCGATCCACATAGCGAAGCGGCGCGCGATGCCGCGGGAAGGAGCCGTAACGGCGTGACGACGGAAGCCCTGCACACGGATCTCATTCGCGAGCTTGGAGCGGAACGGCTTGGCCTGTTCCTGTACCAGATGGTGCTGATTCGGCACTTCGAGGAGAAGTGCGGCGAGCTGTACACGAAGGGGAAGATTCGCGGCTTCCTTCACCTGTACACGGGGCAGGAGGCGTGCGCGGTGGGGTCGATCAACTGTCTGGAGGAGCGGGACAAGATCCTGACGCACTACCGTGATCACGGGCACGCGCTGGCACGGGGGCTCGACCCAAACCGGGTGATGGCCGAGCTATTTGGCAAGGCGACGGGCGTGGCTGGCGGGCGTGGCGGTTCGATGCACCTCTACGACGTGGAGAAGGGGTTCCTTGGGGGATACGCCATTGTGGCTGCCCACCTGCCGCTGGCGGTTGGGCTGGGGGTCGCGGCCCAGATGAAGCGCGAGGACTTCGTCACGCTCTGTATCTTCGGTGACGGGAGCGTGGGCGAAGGCGAGTTCCACGAGGCGCTGAACATGGCGGTGCTGTGGAATACGCCGACGATTTTCTTCTGCGAGAACAACCTGTACGGGATGGGGGTGCCGTTCAAGGCATCGCTTTCGACGGAGATCCCGAAACTGGCGGCCGCATATAACATGCCGGCGGTTTCGGTCGACGGGATGGACGTGCTGGCGGTGTACGCGGCCACGCGCGAGGCGGTGGCGCACGCACGGGCGGGGAAGGGGCCGTACTTCATCGAGGCGATGACGTACCGGTACCGGGGGCACTCGATGGCAGACCCGGAGCTGTACCGGCTGAAAGAGGAGATTGAGGAGGCGAAGCGGCGCGACTGCATCGAGCGGCTGAAGCAGCAGATGGTGGAGGCGGGGATGATCGATGAGGCGGGCTACGCGGAGATTGTGGCCCGGGCGGATGCGGTCGTGGCCGAGGCGGTGGAGTTTGCGGAGCGGAGCCCGCAGCCTGCGCTGGATACGCTCTTCGATCACCTCTACAAGGAGGATGGCGATGCCTGAGATGCGCATGCGGGACGCCCTGCGCGAGGCGCTGCGCGAGGAGATGCTGCGCGACGAGCGGATTTTCCTGCTCGGCGAGGACATTGGCCTGTACGGCGGCTCGTATGCGGTGACCAAGGGGCTCCTGGAGGAGTTTGGGGAGGAGCGCGTGCGGGACACGCCCATTGCGGAGTCGGCGATTGTGGGCATCGGGATTGGCGCGGCGATGGGCGGCATGCACCCGATGGTCGAGATTATGACGATCAACTTCAGCTTTCTCGCACTCGACCAGATCGTGAACAACGCGGCAAAGCTGCTGCACATGTCGAACGGGCAGATCAACGTGCCGCTGGTGATCCGGATGGCGAGCGGGGGCGGGTCGCAGCTGGCGGCGACGCACAGCCACAGCCTGGAGGGGCTGTACGCCCACTTCCCGGGATTGAAGGTGGTGTGCCCTTCGACACCGGCGGATGCGAAGGGGCTGCTGAAGCGGGCCTTCCGGGACCAGAACACGGTGATTTTCATCGAGCACACGGCGAATTACGGGATTCGCGGCGAGGTGCCAGACGACCCGGACTTCCTGGTGGAGTTTGGTGTGGCGAATGTGATCCGGGAGGGGACCGACGTGACGCTGGTGGGGTACAGCGGGAGCGTGCACCAGGCGATCCGGGCGGCGGAACTGCTCGAGCAGCAGGAGGAAATTAGCGCGGAGGTTATCGACCTGCGGACGCTGCGGCCGCTGGACATCGACACCGTGATTGCGTCGGTGAAGAAGACGAACCGCGCGGTGATCGTCGAGGACGCGTGGAAGTTCGGGGGATTCGGCGGTGAACTGGCGGCGCAAATCATGGAGCGAGCGTTCGACTGGCTCGATGCGCCGGTTGCACGCGTAGCCTGCAAGGATGTGCCGCTCCCGTACAATCGCAACCTGGAGTTTTACGCGCTGCCATCCGAGGAAGACGTGGTCGAGGCGGTCCTCGGGATGTTCAAGGAGTAGCCCGTGACGATCGACGTGACGATGCCGCAGATGGGAGCGGACATGGTGGAGGGGACCCTCGTCCGCTGGTTGAAGAAGGTGGGGGACGAGGTGAAGCGGGGGGAGGTGATCGCGGAGATTGAAACGGACAAGGCGACGGTCGAGCTGGAGGCGTTCGAGTCGGGGACCATCCTGAAGCTGGTCGCGCAGGAGGGGGAGGTTGTACCGGTTGGGGATGTGATTGCGATCCTGGGCGATCCCGCGGAGGCGCCGCCGGAGGTTGAGCGGAAGCCGGTGCCGCCGCCGGCGAAGCGGGAGATTGAACCGGAGGTGAAGGCGACGGCCAGCCGCACCATCGCCGAGCCGGCGCCGATGTCGACGGAGGACGCGGAGCGCGGCGAGGAGCGGATTCGCATCAGCCCGGTGGCACGCCGGATCGCGAGGGAGGCGGGCCTCGACATCCGCGGTCTCCGGGGCTCGGGGCCGGATGGGCGGATCTTGCGCCGGGACGTGGAGGCTGCGATTGCGGAGCGGCAGCGGACGGCGGCGCCGACGCCCCCGGCCGCGCCGGAGCCACCGGCGGTGCCGGCTCCGACACCGCCGGCCCGGGTGGCGGCTCCCGAGGTGATGGGCGAGCTGAGCAAGATGCGCAGGGCGATTGCCCACCGGATGCTGCTCTCGAAGCAGACGCAGCCGCACTACTACCTGACGCTCGACGTAGACATGACCGATGCGCTGGCGTTCCGCGCGCAGCTGAACGGCGGGCTCGCAGAGTTGCAGAAGGTGACGATCAATGATCTGATCGTGAAGGCGTGCGCGATCGCGCTGGAGCGGCACCCGAAGTTCAATGCGTCGTTTGCGGACGACGGGCTGCGCATGAACGAGCGCATCAACATTTGCATCGGGATTGCGCTGGAGGACGGGCTGATCGCGCCGGCGGTGCTGGACTGCCAGGCGAAGTCGCTGGGGCGGATTGCGCTGGAGACGAAGGACCTGGTGGAGCGTGCACGTGCCGGCAAGCTGACGGCCGCGGAGTATGGCGAGGGGACGTTCACCATCACCAACCTCGGGGCGTACGGGGTTGAGACGCTGATCGGCATCATCAACCCACCGCAGGCGGCGATCCTGGGGGTTGGTTCGGTGATGGAGAAGCCGGTGGTGCGGGATGGCGAAGTGACGGTGCGACAGGTGATGAAGATTGCGCTGAGCGCCGACCACCGGGTGACGGACGGTGCGGAGGGGGCGCGATTCATCAAGGAGATCCAGCGGGTGCTGGAGCAGCCGGCGACGCTCGCGCTGTAGCTGGAGCGGGCTCAGTCGACGCGGTCGCGCGGGATGCGAATGAGGCCTTCCTGTGCGACCGAGGCGACGCGGAGCCCGGCCGGCGTCCAGAGTGACCCGAAGATGAGGCCGCGGGCGTTGCGGGCGACGGGGCTTTCGCTGGCATAGAGAAGCCAGCCATCGAACCGGGCGGGACCGTGGAACCAGACGGCGTGGTCGAGGCTGGCCGACATGCGCCGGCCCCAGGTGAGGCCGTGGGGGCGAGCGGCTGTGGAGAGGAGGGTGCGGTCGCTGGCGTACACGAGGACGGCGGCATGGATGAGGGGGTTCTCGGGGAGTTCGCCGGCGGGGCGGATCCAGATGCGCCGGCGGGCGGGAAGCCGTTCGCCGGGCAGGTCCGGGTCGACGACGCGGATTTCGATGGGTTGTGAGCGGCGGCGGCGTTCGCCGTCTTCGAGGATTTCGCCGCGGACCTCCTCCCAGTCGGGGAGGCCGTCCGGGGGCGGCGCGGGGGGCATGACATCCTGGTGTGCGATACCGTCCTCCGGGCGCGCGAAGGAGGCGCTGAGATCGAAGATGGCCTCGCCACCCTGGTAGGCGACGACGTGGCGCGTGGAGAAGGTGCGGCCGTCGCGGATGCGGTCGACGACGAAGCGGATAGGGGCTTCGTGGGTGCCGCCCTTGAGGAAGTAGGCGTGGAGGGAGTGAATGTAGCCGGCATCGGGACCGAGGGTGAGGCCGGCGGCCATGACGGACTGGGCAGCGACGTGTCCACCGAAGAGGCGGCCGGAACCGGGGCCCGGATCGCCGAGGAAGAGGTCGCGGTCGAGGCGCTGGAGCTGGAGGTTCTGGAGGAGCACGTCGAGGGCGCGGGAGCGTGTCACGAAAGGTACTCCAGTGGCACGGGTGGGTTGGCGAGGGGTCGGGCGGCGATGGCCATGAGGATCATGAGGTTGTCGTCGCCGGCGATGCGGTTTTCGTGGAGGACGCCGCACGCCTTGCAGCGGTGGATGAGCATCCATTCGCCGTCGGGGGCGACGAAGACGGCGATGGGCTCCATGGGGCTGCCGCAGGCGGCCTTGCGGTCGCCGGGGAAGTTATCAACGTGGCGACTCCAGAGGCACTGGTTGCAGTGGTTGCGCTGGGTGGTGCCAAAGGCGAGGGTATCGACGGTGGCCCGGCACTTGATGCAGCGAAAGGTCTCGGCTTCCGGCATGGGGGACACGGTAACAGTAGCGCCGGGCGGCGTTACGGTCAGGGGAGGCGGCGACCCATGATGTAGAAGGGCCAGCCGCCAGCGGTGAAGGTCATCTCCGCGAGGTAGACGAAGCCGAGGCGGGCGTAGAGTTCGTGGGCGCGGCTATCGGTGCGGGTGCTGAGGACGGCGGTGCGCTCGGGGCGACCTTCGAGGAGGGCGGTGACCAGGGCGGTGCCGATGCCGCGGCCCTGGGCGCCGGGAGCGACGGCGACCTCGACGACTTCGTAGGCGTCGCCGAGCCATTCCTGGGCGCGGGGATGGCCAAGGTGGCGTGCGACGGCATCGTGCCACCACTGGCCGTCTTCGCCGTGGTAGCCGTAGGTCATGCCGCAAACGGCGCCGTTGGCCTCGGCGATGAGGAAGGTGAAGCCACGGCGGTAGCGGTGGGTGTCACGGATGCGAGCGCGGACTTCGCGGCCGCGGTCGAGGTCGCTGTACGGGGGCTCGGCGAAGGCATCGGCGTACACGTCGATGGCCCCCTCGAAGAGGGGGCCAATCGGTTCGATGCTGCGGATGCGGAAGGTGGTGGCGGTCACCGTCAGCCGCGGTATTGTGTTTTGCCGCCGAGGCGGTCTTTGTTGAGGCGTTTGTTGAGGTGGAGGCCTTCGAGGATGAATTCGAGGGCGGCGGCTGTTTCGGCGTCGCTGCGGCTGCCACCGAGCTTTTCGATAGCGGGCATGAGGCCCTCGATTTGGCGGGCGATGGCGGCGTGCTCGGAGGAGGGGACCATATCGCCGACCTCGACGGCGACGCCGGCTTTGAAGCGGTTGACGACGGGTTCGAGCTCGCCGAGGTTGAAGTTGCGGTTGAAGACGGCGACGACGGCGCCCTGGATGAGCTTTTCGATGATCTGGTCTTCGCGGCCGTCCTCGACGGTTTCGAATTCGACCTTGCCCGAGAGTGCGGGGACGACGTAGGGGAGGTCGCTGACGCGCGGGACGACGCGGTCTTCGCCGGTGATGATGGCGCGGCGCAGGGCGTTGGCGAGCATGGATTCGTAGTTGGCGATGGAAGCGCGGACGCTGACGCCGGAGCGCTGGTTGATATCGGGGCTGCGGCGCGCCAGGCGGCTGATTTCGGCGATGACTTCCTTCATGTACTGGGGGACGGCGACATCGAAGTCGGCGGGGACGGGGTGGTGCTCCGCCTCCATGATGTCGATTTCGTGTTCGATGCGGGTGGGGTAGTGGGTGCGGACCTGGGCGCCGTAGCGGTCCTTGAGGGGGGTGATGATGCGGCCGCGGTTGGTGTAATCCTCGGGGTTGGCGCTGGCGACGATGAAGACGTCGAGGGGGAGGCGGATGCGGTAGCCTCGGATCTGGACGTCGCGCTCCTCCATGATGTTGAGGAGGCCGACCTGGATGCGCTCGGCGAGGTCCGGGAGCTCGTTGATGCAGAAGATGCCGCGGTTGGTGCGGGGGATGAGGCCGTAGTGGATGGTGAGCTCATCGCTGAGATAGCGGCCTTCGGCGACCTTGATGGGGTCGACCTCACCGATGAGGTCGGCGATGGTGATGTCGGGGGTGGCGAGTTTTTCGCCGTAGCGCTTGTCGCGCGGGAGCCATTCGAGTTCGGCGTCGTCGCCCTTCTGGGCGACGAGGTCGCGGCCGGCCTGGGTGATGGGGTTGAAGGGGTCCTCGGGGATTTCGCAGCCGGCGAGGATGGGGATCTCCTCGTCGAGGAGGGAGACGAGGGAGCGGATAATGCGGGACTTCGCCTGGCCGCGTTCGCCGAGGAAGATGATGTCCTGGCCGGCGAGGATGGCGTTGACGATGTGGGGGATGACGGTGTCTTCGTAGCCGTAGATGCCGGGGAAGAGAGGCTCGCCAGCGCGGAGCTTGGCGATGAGGTTTTTGCGCATCTCCTCGCGGACGGGGAGGACGCGGTACCCGGATGCGCGAAGTTCGCCGACAGTCCGAGGCCGTTCGAGGGTTGTCACTGGTGTGCCACTCCGAGTTGGGTACCGGCTGGTGCCGGGAGCCGGTGGAGGATCGGCGCCGTTCGGCGCGCGCCCGTTCCTGGGCACTGCGGTGGCAGTGCGCCCGGAACCGGGGGTCCGGGCCTCTGGCTCCATCTTAGGGTGCCCCCAAGGCGTGTCAACCGAGGGTAAGCGGGCCCGCGTCGGGTGGGAGGGGGCCTTCGAGGAGGCGGCTGATCTCGTCGAGGCGCGCCGGGGTGTTGGCATTGAGGAAGCTGCGGAGGTCGGGGTCGACGGCGCGGAGCTCGGCCTCGCCGGGTTCGAGCACGTGGAGGCCGCTGCATGCGGGGACGATGCGGCCGCCGGTGGAGCCCGTCTGAATGGCCTGGCGGAAGGCGGGCGCGCAGGCGGCGGGGCGATAGACGGCGACGAGCGGTTGGGGGAAGCCTCCGACGCGGGGCATGACGACGTCGGCCCGGGCGGCGGCAGCGAGCTCGGCGAGGCGGCGGATGAGCGCGGGCTGGAGGAGCGGGACATCGCAGGAAGCGGCGAAGGCGAAGGGGGCCTCGATGTGGGCGAGGCCGGTGGCGAGGCCGGCGAGGGGGCCGCCGCCGGGGAACTCATCGTCGAGCTCGACGAGGGTAACGGTCGCGGCGAGGCTGGCAGGGAGGCGCTGGCCAGGAGCACGCACGACAACGAGCGATTGCGCGCCGCCGGCGACGGCGGCATCGATGACCCACTGGAGAAGGGGTCGGCCCTGCAAGAGAGCGGAGGCCTTGTCGCTGCCGAAGCGGGTGCTCCGGCCGCCGGCGAGGATGAGGGCCGCGAACTGGGTGACGTGGGCCACGGCTAAGATGGTACGCATGAGACTGCTGGAGGCGCTCGGCGCGGGGCCAGGGTCGGTGGTGGCCGCGGTGGGCAGTGGTGGCAAGACGAGCCTGGTGTTCCGGCTGGCCTTGGAGGCGCAGGAGGCCGGCATCCCCGTGGTGGTGACCACGACGGTGCGGTTCACGCGGCCGGCCGGGCTCCCGGTGCCGCCGGTGATTGAAGCGGATGACCGCACGGCGGCGGTGCGCTGCGCGGCGGCGCTCGATGCGTGCGGCGCAGTGACGCTGGTGGCCGGCGAGGGGACGCGTGGGCGGTGGCTGGGGTTCGACCCCGGCACGATCGATGGGCTCGCGCAGCCAGACCGGCTCATCGTGGTGGAGGCAGACGGTTCGGCGCATCGCCCGTTCAAGGCGCCAGCGGAGCACGAGCCGGTCATTCCCTGCGAGCTCGACGCACGTGGTGGTGTGCGTGGGGCTCGGCGTGCTGGGAAGGCCCCTCGACGAGCGGTGGGTGCATCGGCCGGAGCGTGTCGCAGCGCTGGCGGGCGTTGCGGCTGGGTCGGTGGTAGACGTGGCGATGGTCGCGCGGGTGCTCTGCGACCCGGAGGGAGGCGGGAAGGGCGTTCCCGGCGGGGCGTTGCGTTGCGCGCTCCTCAACCAGGCCGGCGCAGCGCTCGGGGCGGAAGCGTATGACCTGGGGAGGCTGCTGGCGGCTGGCGGGTATGCGCGGGTGCTGGTCGGCGTGGCGCACGAGGGGCAGGTCGAGGAGGTAACGGGCGATGGCGTGGTTTCGACGCCGGCCGCGCATCACGGATGAGATCTACGGGCGACTGATGACGTCGTTCGGGCGGGTGGTGGACCGGGACCCGATGGTGAAGGCGCCGGCGGCAGCGCTGGCCGAGCGGGTGGCGGGCGAGTTTGCGGCGCAGGTGGAGGCACTCGACCGTGGGATGTACCGGGGGGCGACGGCATATCACCTGCGGCTGCTGGCGGGGGCGTGGATCCTGGCGCGCGAAGGCGCGGTACCGCGAGCCACAGCGGAGGTGTTCGAGGAGGCGCTCGCGTGGCGTTTCGAGCCAGTGCTGAAGGGGAGCGGCGCGCTGGCCCGGCGCGTGACGGCGCTCGCCACCGGTGAGTTTCCGCGGGAGGGAATGGCGTAGGGACGCGCCGCAATACGTTCGAAACAGGGCAGTAACGGCGACGCAATGGCCCGGCGGGAGACTGGAGCCATGGCAGTCGTTCGGACGATCCGGGTGACCATGCCGGACAGGCCGGGAGCGCTTGCGGCCGTGACGACGGCGCTGGCCGCTCACCGGGTGGATGTGGTGCGCATTGATGTCGTCTCGCACGATGGCGACGTCGTGGTGGATGACCTGGTGCTGCGGGCAGCCCGGGCGGAGGACATCGGCGAGGCAATTGGGGGCTTCTGGCCGGAGGTGGCCGTGCGGACGTTCGAGACGCCGGCGGGTGACCCGGCCCTGGAGATGGGGCGAGCGATCGCGGCAGTGACCGGGGCACAGGGAGGGGTCGAGGCGCGGCGGAAGCTGGCGAGGGCGGTGATGGCTGTTCTGCGGGCCGAGGGAGGGGTGGTGTTGCGGGCCCTCGAGACGGGTGCGATTGTCCCGGTGGCGGGTCTGCCGGCGACGGCGGTCGTGGGCCCCAGCGAGGGGTTCGCCGGCCGCTGGGTGCTGGCGCACCGTTGCTCGGCGGCGTTCCCAGCGGCCGAGGGCTGGGCGCCCGCCGAGTTCGCCGCGCACGCCCGGGCGGCGTGGGTGGCGATGGCGCCGCTCGGGGGCGATGAGGTGGTTGCAGCGCTTCGGCAGGCGAATATCCCCTACTGCCGGGGCGAGCTGGAACGGCTGGAGACGCTGGCACAGGCGGTGACGCCCGTCCTGGGCGCGGCAGGCTCGGTGCCGGAGGCGGCGATAGCGGCCGCGGATGGGCTGCCACCACGGGCGGTGACGCTGACGCCGGGGTGATTCACGGGCGGCGCCCGGGGGCGCGTGCGGCGGCTTCGACGACCCGGGCGCAATCGAGCATTTCGGGGATGACGAGGTACTCATCGCGCGTGTGCTGGTTATACCCACCGCGCCCGATGACGATTGCGGCGATGCCGCGGCCACGGAACTCGTTGCCATCGGTGCCGCCGCCGACCGGGTGGGGATCCGGCTCGAAGCCGAGGGAGCGCAGCACGGGGAAGAGGAGCTCGACGGCCGGATCGCCGGGCTCAAGGCGGTAGCCCGGATAGGCGAGGCGGAAGGTTGCGTCGATGCGGGCGCCCGGGTGCGCGGCGGCGACCCGCTCGATGTGGGTGCGGGCGTTGCGCACGAGAGCCACGGCGCGCTCTTCGACCATGGAGCGGATTTCGCCCTGGACGAGGCAGTGCTCGGGCACGGCGTTGCGGACGAGGCCGCCGCGGATGATCCCGACGTTGCCCGTGGTCTCGGGGTCGAGGCGGCCCTGGGGGAGGCCGGCAACGATTTCGGCGGCGATGGAGATGGCGGGGATGCCTTTTTCGGGCTCGAGCCCGGCGTGTGCGCTGCGACCGTGGACTTCGAGGTCGTACACGTAGTGGTAGGGGGCCTGGCCCTGGATGCTCGATGGGGGGCCGCCGCTATCGATGACGATGGCGACGCGGGCAGAGATGCGCGAGTAGTCCATGTTGGCCGCGCCGATGAGGCCGACTTCTTCGCCGCGGCTGATGGCGACCTCGATGGGCCGGTGAGGGCCGCCATCTTCAATGAGGGAAGCCAGGACCTCGAGGATGACGGCGCAGCCGGCCTTGTTGTCGGCGCCGAGGATGGTGGTGCCATCGGAGCGGATGATGTCCGGGCCGTCCCAGGTTGGACGGATGCCACGACCGGGTTCGACGGTATCCATGTGGGCTGAGAGCAGCAGCGGCTCGCCAGTCCCCTCGAGGCGGGCGAGGACGTTGCCGGCGGCATCCTGGGCGACCTGGAGGCCGAGATTGCGGAGGCGGCGCTCAAGGTCGGCGGCGATGGCGTCCTCCGCGCCCGAGGGCGAGTCGATGGCGACGAGATCGAGGAAGGATTGGACGATGCGATCGCGGTTGATCATGGGTGAGCCCCGGTAGCAGGTATAGACGAGCGGCGTTGTGAGGATAGGTCGTTCTGCTGAGAGTGGCAGCGGGGGCGACTTGTTAATGCTGCTTTCACGATTTCGTGGCAGGCTCGACGTATGGAGGCTGCGATGCTGGACCGGGCGCTGGCGATCGAGGTTGCACACAACATTCGCCACCTGGGCGGGTACCGGGCCGGTGATGGCAGGGTCACGACGGCCGCGGCGATTCGCTCGGCGAGCCTGCACCGGCTGACGGAGCGGGGGCTGGCGCAGCTCCGGGAGCTGGACGTGCGGACGATCGTGGACTTTCGATCGGATGTGGAGCGGGAACGGGACGCGACGCCGGATACGCGACGCTTTGGCATCGCGGTGGTGCACGCGCCGGTGTTCCAGCACGACGCCTCGCCGGCGGGAATGGCGGGGGAGTTCCCCGGGTTTGCGGCGGTCTACGCGATGTTCCTGGAGGTGGGGGGAGCGGCCTATCGGACGCTGTTCGAAACGCTGGCGGAAGCGGACGGCCGGGTGCTTTTCCACTGCGCCGCCGGGAAGGACCGAACAGGCGTGGCAGCGGCGCTGCTGCTCGAGCTGGCCGGGGTGGATGAGGCTACCATCATCGAGGATTACGTGCTGACGGAGCGGCTCCTTGCGCCGCTGAAGGACCAGTGGCTGCCGCAGATGCGGGAGCGGGGATTCGATGAGGCGAAGGCGAGCGCGCTGCTCGCGGCCCCGCGCGAGGATATGGAGGCGACGCTGGCGCGGCTGCGGGAGCGCTACGGGTCAGCTGAGGGATACGCACGGGAGATTGGGGTGAGCGATGACGCGATCTCTGCGGTGCGGGCGCGGCTGATTGCCTAGGAGCGCAGGCGCTCGAGTTCGGCCTCGAGTTCGCGCAGGCGGCGGCGCTGCTGGCGATCGTGCTCGAAGCGCTCGGTGATGTCGCGGGCGTGCGCGAGGGCTCCGATAACGGCGCCGGACGCGTCGTGAATCATGGCGAAGGTGAGTTCGACGTAGAATTCGCGGCCGCTGGCATGGAGGGCGCGGGTTGGGAGGGACTGACCCCGGTACTTGGTGTCGCCGGCGGCAAGGGCACGTTCGAACCCCTTCCAGTGGGCGTCGCGGAAGCCCTCGGGGATGATGATGTCCAGGTCGCGACCGATGGCCTCCCCGGGAGAGAAGCCGAAGATGGCCGCGGCGGCGGCGTTCCATGCCCGGATGATGCCGTTGCGGTCGGCGAAGATGATGGCGTCTGGTGCCTGCTCGTGGAGGAGGCGCGCGAGCGATTCGTCCATGGCCGGGGGCGGCTCCCTTCGCGGTCGTGCCCGTACGGTACTCCGTCCGGGGACGGGTGGCCACGGCGGGCCAGGGGGAGGGAAGGCGGCGGACGGTGGGACAGACCGGGCCCGGCACATGCCGGGCCCGTGCGGATGAGCAGTGTGGCAGCTCGGGTTCAGGCCTTGGCGGCCTTCTTGGCGGCGTAGTGCTCCTCGCGGGTTTCGCGGAAGGACCAGGGGACGTAGGCGTCGGAGAGGTCGGTGATCTTTGCCCAGTTTTCGGCGAACCAGTCGGCGTCCTTGAATTCGTGGGGGTCGTAGGTGACGCCGCGGTTGGCGACGATGGCGATGCGGCTGTAGCGACCGCCGGAGGCGGCGATGCAGATGCCGCTTTCTTCGCACTGGGGGGAGCAGAGGTAGGTGACGGCAGGAGCGACGTGCTCGGGGGCCATGACGACGGCGCGCTCGGGGTCGTTGGGGTCGCGGCCCATGAGGTTGGCGGTCATGCGGGTCTGGGCGGCGGGGGCGATGAGGTTGACGTTGATGTTGTACTTTTCGCCCTCGAGCTTGAGGACGTTCATGAGGCCGTACATGGCGGCCTTGGCGGCGCCGTAGTTGGCCTGGCCGAAGTTGCCGATGAGGCCGGAGGTGCTGGTGGCCATGACGAAGCGGCCGTAGGACTGCTGGCGGAAGATGGGCCAGGCGTGGTGGGCGAGGTTGTAGCACTGCTTGAGGTGGACGCGGATGACGGAATCCCAGTCCTGTTCGCTCATGTTGTGGATGGTGACATCGCGGAGAATGCCGGCATTGGCGACGACGGCATCGAGGCGGCCCCAGGTATCCACCGCGAGCTTGACCATCTGGTAGCAGTCTTCGTAGCTGCCCACGTCGCCGCCGTTGGCGATGGCCTCGCCGCCGGCAGCCTTGATTTCGTTGACGACCTGCTGGGCGGGGGTGTCGTCGTGGCCTTCGCCGGAGACGGAGCCGCCGAAGTCGTTCACGACGACTTTGGCGCCGTGCTTTGCGAGGTCGAGGGCGTAGGCGCGACCGAGGCCGCGACCGGCGCCAGTGACCAGGACGACCTGGCCATCGAGACGGACTGCCATGATGAGTTCCTCCATGCGGAAGGGGTGTGCGGGGGAATGCTACGCCATTGCCGGCGTTGGGGCTCGGTTACTTGGCGACAGCTGCCACCGTGGAGCCGGACTCGATGCCGACGCCGGCGAGGAGGGCGTGGATGCGGCGGGCGTTCTGGATGATGCGGGCGGCTTCGTGGTTGACGGCCTGCTTGCCATCGCAGAGCGCCTCGGCTGGGTTGGAGTGGATGTCGAATTCGATGCCCTGGGCGCCGGCGGCGATGAAGCCGTAGGTGACGCGCTCGACGAGGCGGCGGTCGCCGGAGCTGTGGGAGGGGTCGGCGATGAGGGGCAGGTGAGACTTCATGCGGACGATGGGGATCATGCCGATATCGGCGGCGAAACGGGTTTCAGTTTCGAACGATTTGATGCCGCGGTAGCAGAGGATGACGTTGCGGTTGCCTTCGGAGACGGAGCGGCGTTCGCGGTCGATGCCGGACATGATGTAGGCGGCGGCGCAGAGCCACTCGTTCATGTCGTTGCCGAAGCCGTGCTTGAGGATGACGGGCTTGTTGACCCTCGAGAGCTCCTCGAGGAGGGGTGAGTACTGGGCGCTGCGGGCCCCGATCTGGATGACATCGATGCCGTACTCGAGGAAGAGGTCGAGGTGGCGGAGGTCGATGAGCTCGGAGACGGTTGGGAGCCCGGTCTCGGCCTTCATGGCGGCGGCGATTTCGAGCCCCTTCTTGATATCGAGACCGCGATAGTCGTAGGGGCTGGTTCGGGACTTGTCGACGAAGGCGCGGAGGACATCGACGCCCGCCTCTTTCGCGATGCGGGCTGATTCGAGTGCCTGCGATTCGGATTCGATGGCGCAGGGGCCGCCGAAGAAGGTGAGATGGGGACCGCCGACGGGCACGCGGCCATCGATCCAGACGATGGTGTCTTCCGGGTGGAAGGTACGGGAAGCGTCCTTGTACTTCTCGGTGATGCGGATGACGCGATCGACGCCGGGTAGTTCGAGGATGCGGCCCTCATCGACGACGGAGGCGATGCCTTTGACGCCAATGACGGTCGTGCTGGAGACGATGGTCTCGCAGCGGAGGCCGTAGTCCTGAGTGATGCGGTTGATGACGCGCTCGACCTGTTCGATGGTCGCGCCTTCGGCCATGTGGATGATCATCGCTGGTCCCGGGGAGGGGTTATGTTGGCGGGATTATCTCTCCGGGAGGCGATACAGGCGATCGTGGAGGGGCGGGGGCTCAGAAGAGAATGGACGAGAGCCTGCGCTGGTACTCGCGGGTGAGCGGCGCATCGAGGCCGAGGATATCGAAGATGGCGAGCATGGCCTTACGGGCGGCGCCATCGGCGAAGGTGCGGTCGATGCGGACGGACTCGAGGAGCTCATCGAGGGCTTCCTGGTAGCGCTCCTGGGCGGCGAGCATGACGCCCCAGCGGTAGCGCGCGCGGGGGTCGCGGGGGTTGCGGCGGGCCTCACCTTCGAGGTCTTCGCCGGCGTGGCGGGCCTTGAAGTCTTCGAGGAAGATGCGGTGCTTGAGGGCCTTGGCGCGGCGGTCGCCGGGTGCGCGATCGAGGAGGCGTTCGGCTTCCTCGCGGGCTCCGCGGGAGAGGAGGATGGTTGCGAGGCCGACGATGGCTGCGGGGTCGTTGGGGGATTTTTCGAGGATGGCGCGGTACTCGCGCTCGGCGCCGGCCACGTCGCCTTTGCGGAGGAGGTCATCGGCGGCGGTGGCACCGTTGGCCGAGGCGCCGATGACCTTCTGGAAGAAGGCGCGGACCTGCGGCTCGGGGTAGGCGCCGGTGAATTCGGCGACGACTTTGCCATCGCGGAAGGCCTTCACGGCGGGGATGCCCTGGATGCGGAACTGCATCGCGGTGCGGGGGTTCTGGTCGGTGTTGAGCTTGGCGAGGAGGACGCGCCCTTCGTTTTCGGCGGCGACCTTTTCGATGATCGGGCCGAGCATGCGACAGGGGCCGCACCAGGGCGCCCAGAAGTCAACGACGACGGGGATGGTGCGGGAGCGCTCGAGAACCTCGGTCGCGAAGGTGGCGTCGGTGACGTCGATAACGGTAGCAGCCGGCATGTGGAGCTCCGGATTGGGGTAGTGGTACCTGGGTATTTCGATCGTAGCGAATGGAGTGCCTGGGAGGGAACGGGCCGGGCGGCCCGGTGGGCGGGGCCCGGTTGGGCATCCAGCAGGCCTGTAAGCCGGATTCTGTACCCCGCGCGGGGCGGGGTGGCAGCCATCTCTCTGGGCGCGCCATCGCTGGCGCGCTCTAGCGGCCAACCCGGGAGTACTGGCGGGCCGGGCCCCCTCCTCCCCTATTCGGCCTTGCTCCGGGTGGGGTTTGCACGGCCGCCCCGTTGCCGGGACGCCGGTGCGCTCTTACCGCACCATTTCACCCTTACCGCGAGGCCGAAGCGTCGGCTCGCGGCGGTATGTTTCTGTTGCACTTTCCGTCGGCTCGCGCCGCCCAGGTGTTACCTGGCACCCTGCCCGGTGGAGTCCGGACTTTCCTCCCCCGCGCGAGGGCGGGGGCGGCTGCCCGGCCTGCTGGACATGTTTATTTTCGCGCTTGCGTTGGTGGGCTGTCGATGGGGCGGTATGATGCGGCGGCTGACGCCGAAGGCGAGGAGGAGCGTGCATGGGCACGGAAGGGATGCAGGTTGGAGCAACTGCCCGGCAGACGGTGCGGTGCGGGCCGGAGCACTTCGCGAGCACGATTGTGCCCGGGACGCCGGACGTGTTTTCGACGCCCTCGCTTGGGGCGCTGGTGGAGAAGGTGGCGGCCGAGTGGATGGCGGGCCACCTGGCGCCGGGGCAGATGACGGTGGGGAGCGAGATTGTGATCCATCACACGGCGGCGACGCCGGGCGGTTTCGAGGTCACGGCGGAAGTTCGGCTGGTGGCGGTGGATGGGCGGCGGTTCGACTTCGAGTGGACGGCACACGATGGCGTTGAGCAGGTGGGCCACGGCACGCACCAGCGCTTCGTGGTGGACCGCGAGCGGTTCGAGGCGCGGTTGCGGGCGAAAGCGAGCCAGGCGGGCGGGTGATGGAGCGGGAGCGGGCTGAACGATTCGCGCGGCTCGCCGGCCTTGAGTTACGGCCGGAGACAGCGATTGAGTTCGCCGGGGCAGACCCGGTGCTACCGACACCGTTTCACCTGGGGGAGGGGGCGGCGGTGGCGCTCGGGCTGGTGGGACAGGAGGCGGAGCGGCTCTGGCTGCTGCGCGGTGGCCACCGCCAGGCGATGCGGGTGGATGTGCGGCACGCCGCGGCCTCGCTGCGCAGCTACCTCGTGCTGGAGGTCAACGGGCAGGGGGGTGCGCCGCCACCGCGTGCTGGTGCGACGGTGACGGCGATCTGGCCGTGCGCCGGCGGGCGGTTCATCCATCTCCACGGCAGCTTTACGCACGGGCCCGGCATCCTGGCGGAGCTGGGGCTGGGCGAAGATGCGGGGCCGGGCGAGATTGCAGCGGCAACGAGCCGGCGGGATGCGTTCGAGCTGGAGGATGCGCTCGCGGCGAAAGGGTTGTGCGCTGCGGTGTGCCGGACCCATGAGGAATGGCGGGCTCACCCGCAGGGCCTGGTGCTGGCCGGGCAGCCGGTGGTGGAGCTTGAGCGGATTGGGGATGCGCCACCGGAGCCGTTGGGGGTGGCTGAACGGCCGCTCGACGGGATACGGGTGCTCGATCTGACGCGGGTGCTGGCAGGGCCAACGGTGGCGCGCACGCTGGCGGAGCACGGGGCCGACGTGCTGCACATCGCGAGCCCGCGCCTGCCGACTATCGAGCGGTTTGAGATGGATACCGGCCACGGCAAGCGGCAGGCGTTCCTGGACCTTGAGGTGCCGGGGGACGCGGAAACGCTGCGCGAGCTCATCCGCGGGGCGGACGTGTTCTCGCAGGGATTCCAGTGGGGTTCGCTCGAGCGTCGCGGGTTCGGGCCTGCCGAGGTGGCAGCGCTGCGACCCGGGATTGTGTACGTGACGGAGAACGCGTTCGGGTATGGCGGGCCGTGGGACGGGCGGCCCGGGTGGGAGCAGCTTGCGCAGGCGACGACGGGGATTTGTGTCGTGCAGGGCGGCGCGGGTGCGCCGGTGCTGGCTCCGGCGGCGATGAATGACTACACCACGGGGTACTTTGGCGCGCTGGGAGCAATGATGGCCCTGCGTCGGCGGGCGATCGAGGGCGGCTCCTGGCTGGTGCGGGTTTCGCTGGCGCGAACGAGCATGTGGTACTACGCGCTGGGACGGGAGCTCGAGCCGGGAGCGGCGCAGGGCACCGGTGACCTGGGACCGTGGATGGTGGAACGGGAGACGCCGTATGGGCGGATGCGGTACCTGCGGCCAGCGCTGCAGATGGAGGCGACGGAGCCGCGCTGGGAGCTGCCATCGGCGCCGATCGGGAGTGGCCGGGCCGCGTGGTGAGCCTCAGCCGGCGCGGGTGATGCGCCCGGTCTCGTGGTCTGCGACGGGGGCGGGCTGCCGCCGGACAACGAAGCGCGCGAGGTCGAACGCGTCGGCCCGTGGCTCGGACTCAGCGGGTGCGGGGAAGCGCTCGGCGTGGCGGAGGAGCGCAGCCGCCACTTCGCGCGGGTCCGGGCGATAGGCGCCCTGGCGCACGAGCTCGCGAAGCTCGAGGACGCGGCGGGTGCGGGCATCGAAGGGGAGGATGGCGGGTTGGGTGGGGCGCTGCCGTGACATCGGGCCTGACCTCGCGAATGCGTTACACCGTGGTGAACGGCATGTTGCGGATGGGTGCGTAGGGGGCCGGGGCGGACTCTTTCGGAATTTTCACACTCGCAGGGTGGGGGAATCCCGGACGTGCGGGCGAGAGGGGAGCTCACCGCAGGTCGCGGCGGGCGAAGACCTGGACGGAGACGGCGGTGAGAGCGGCTGCGATGACGAGTGCGGGAAGCACCGCCTCCCAGCGCGGACCGAAGGCGAGGAGGTTGGATGAGAGGTACCAGTGCCACGGGTTGAGGGCGCGGACCCAGCCGGGGGCGCCAGCGGCTGCGAGGATGCCCTGGGCGAAAAAGCCGCCCGCGGCCGCGATGAGCCCGGCGCCGAGACCGGGGCCGCGCCGGCCCGCGATGGCACCGCCGGCAAAGGCGACGGCGCCATGGAGGAGGGCCAGGGCGAAGCAGCCGGCGTAAGCGACCAGCAGGCCGCCCGCGTCGATGCCCTCGAGTGCATCGAACGGGGGCGCCATGGCGAGGAAGGTGAGCCCGGCTGAGAGCGTCAGGAGAGCGAGCAGCAGGGCGGTGGCGAGGGCACGGCCCCAGGCCAGTGCCTGGCGGGTGACGGGGTTGGCGAGGATGAGCTCGAGGGGGCCGTCCTCCTCGCTACCGCCGATGTTCCCCGCCCCGGCGACCACTGCGTAGACCACGAGGAGGATGGTGAGCAGGGAGGAGAAGAACCGCGCCCAGAAGTAGCCCGGGGCAGACGAGAGCGAGACACGTTCCTCCATGCCGAACATGGCGCGAAGGGCTTCGGGCATCTGCTGGACGAGCTCGTCGAAGTCCTGCTGGCCGCGGATGGTGGGGTAGAAGATGACGGTGAAGAGGTTGAGGGCGAGGAGGCCGAGCACCCACCAGGTAAGTGCGCGGCGGCGATCGTGGAGGGCACGGAGGAAGACAGCCGTCATGCATCGGCCCCCTGGTAGTACTCGAGGAAGAGCTCTTCGAGGTCCTGGCCGGGCGTGTGGATGCGCTCGATGGTGAGGCCTGCGGCGGCCTTGACCAGGGCGTCGACGGGGCCCTCGCAGACGACCTGCACGCCGCCGTCGTGGTAGGTGACTTCCCGGACGCCGGGGACGGCTTCGAAGTAGCCGCGGGGTGGCGGTCCAGCGGTGAAGATATCGATGCGCTGGCGGGCACGGCGACGGAGCTCTTCGATGGTGGCGACGGTGACGAGGCGGCCGCGGCGGAGGATGGCGACGCGGCTGGCAAGGGCCTCCACCTCGGGGAGAATGTGCGAGGAGAGGAAGACGGTGGCGCCGGCGGCGACGGTCTCGCGGACGAGGGCGTGGAACTCCTGCTGGAGGAGGGGATCGAGGCCGGAGGTGGGCTCATCGAGGATGAGGAGCTCGGGACGGTGCATGAAGGCCTGGATGACGCCGACCTTGCGGCGGTTGCCGGTGCTGAGCTGGCCGACCGGTCGGCGGCGGTCGAGCTGGAAACGTTCGCAGAGCTCATCGACGAGGGCGGCATCGTACCCGCCGCGGAGGCGGCCAAAGAACTCGACCACGTCGTTGGCGGAGTAGCGTGGGTCGATGTGGAGGTCGGCGGGGAGGTAACCGATGCGGCGGCGGATGGCCGGGTCGGCGCCGGTGCCGCCGAGGACGGAGGCAGTCCCAGCGGTGGGGTGGAGGAAGCCAAGGAGGATGCGGATGGTGGTTGTCTTGCCGGCACCGTTGGGGCCAAGGAAGCCGAAGACCTCGCCGCGTGGGACGGCGAGGTCGAGGGCATCGACGGCTGTGAGCTGACCGAAGCGCTTGGTGAGCCCGGCCGTCGTGATGACGGGCTCAGCCATGGTGCGCGCTCCGGGCGGCCGTGGCGGTCATTCGCGGGGCAGGCCCAGGCCGCGAGTGGCGATGACGGTGCGCTGGATCTCCGAGGTGCCGCCCTCGATGGTGTTGGCGACGCTGCGGAGGAGCAGGTAGTGGTAGTGGAGGGCCTTCGCGCCGGGGCGTGTGGCCTGGCCTTCCATGCCGAACAGCTGGACGGCGGTGGTGGCGATGCGCTGCTGGAGCTCGGCGCCGAAGAGTTTGGCCATCTGGGCCTCGCGGGTCGGGGCGATGCCGGTCTTCTCCTGCTGGGAGGCGATGTAGTAGGCGAGGTTCCGGAGGATGCTGACGCCGATGGCGTGCTCGGCCATGCGGTGGCGGATGACGTCGGGGGTGCGACCGCGGCGCTCGCGCAGGTGGGCGACGAGGTCATCGACGGTGCGGCGGGCGTTGGAGGTGGCGCCAATGGAGGAGCGCTCGAAGTCGAGGCCCACGGCGACGTTGTACCAACCGCGGTTTTCTTCGCCGATGAGCTGGCTGGCGGGGACCCGGACATCTTCGAAGTAGACTTCGTTGAATTCGTGGGTGCCGGCCATGTTGACGAGCGGGCGAACGGTGATGCCGGGGCTATCCATTTTGACGGCGAAGGTGGAGATGCCCTTGTGCTTTGGCGCGTTGGGGTCGGTGCGGGCGGCGAGCCAGCCCCAGTCGGCGTAGTGGCCGAAGGTGGTCCAGATCTTCTGCCCGTTGATGATGTAGTCATCGCCATCGCGGACGGCGCGGGTCTGCATGGCGGCGAGGTCGGAGCCGGCGCCGGGCTCGGAGTAGAGGGTGCACCAGAGGTCGGTGCCGTCGGCGATGCGGGTGAGGAAGCGGGCTTTCTGCTCGTCGGTGCCGTAGAGCATGACGACGGGGCCGACCCAGGCGACGCCCATGTTCACGGTGCCGGGGACGCCGTGGTATGCCATCTGCTCGTTGAAGAGCATCTGCTGCATGGGGGAGGCGCCGAGGCCGCCGTACTCCTTCGGCCAGGGGAGGGCGAGCCAGCGGCGCTGGGCGAGGCGCTTCATGATGTCGCGTTCGACGGCGAGGCGGGCTTCGAGGGATTCGTGCTCGTCGTTCCAGCCGGGCGGGAGGCCGTGCTCGATGAAGTCGATGACTTCGGCCTGGAAGGCCTGCTGTTCGGGGGTCAGGCGAAAGTCCATGCGTGAGGGGCTCCAGCCGCAGTGGCGGCCGGTGGATAGTGTAGCGACGGAATGAGCGCGGGGCAGCGCAATGACTATACTGGGCGGGTGCCCGGGGAACGGGAAGGCAAGCCGCGGCTGGTGGTGCTCGATTCGCACGGGATTTTGTACCGGGCGTTTTTCGCGTTTGCGAACTCGGACCACCCGCTGATGACCTCGAAAGGGGAGCTGACCTTCGCAGTGCACGGGTACGCGGAGACGCTCATCCGGGTACTCGACGTGTTGCGGCCGACGCACATCTGCGCGGCGTGGGACGCGGGGGGGAAGACGTTCCGGCACGAGGCGAGCGAGGCGTATAAGGCGACGCGGCGGGAGACGCCGGAGGAGTTGCTCCGGCAGATGGGGCGCGTGCGGGAGCTGCTCGATGCGTTTGGGATCCCGGTGTTCGAGGTGCCGGGATACGAGGCGGACGATGTGGCAGGGACGATTGCGCGGATGGCGGCGGCGCAGGGGGTGGAGACATACATCGCGACGCTCGACACGGACCTGGTTCAGCTGGTGGGGCCGAACATCAAGCTGTTCATGTTCCGGCCGTTCCAGCGGGACGTGGTGGAGTACGACGAGGCGAAGGCGGCGGAGCGCTGGGGTTTCAGCCCGAGATACATGATCGATTTCAAGGCGCTGAAGGGAGATACCAGTGACAACATCGAGGGAATCCGCGGGATTGGGGAGAAGACGGCGGCGGAGCTGATTCGCCAGTTCGGGCCGATCGAGTCGATCTACGAGAACATCGAGCTCATCCGGGGCGCGGTGAAACAGAAGCTGCTGGATGGGAAGGAGATTGCGTTCCGGAACAAGGAGCTGGTGACGATCCGGACGGACCTGCCGGTGGAGTTCGACCTGGAGCGCTGCCGGGTGCGGGACTTCGACCGGGAGCGGATTGCTGCGCTGTTCCGAGAGTTGGAGTTCCGGGTGCTGGCGCAGCGGCTCGACGAGGTGCTGGGCGCGCGGCGGGAGGTCGTGGCGGCAGCAGAGACGGAGGCGAGCTACGCGGCGGTGGGAGATCGCGATGCGCTGGAGCGGCTGGCGGGCGTGTTGCGGGGGTCGGGGAGCTTCGCCATTGCAGGCATCACCAGCACGGGCGATAGCAGCCACCCTGTCCTCCTGGGGCTGGCGTTCGCGACGGAGCCGGGGAAGGCGTGGTATGTGCCGGTTGGGCACGCGCCACGGATGGATGGCGAGACGCAGCAGGTGGGCGTGGAGGTGGTGCGCGAGGTGCTCGGCCCGGTGCTGGCGGACGAAAGGGTGGAGAAGGTTGCCTACGGAACGAAGTACCTGCTGCACCTGCTGGAGCGGCACGGGATGGTGCTGGCCGGCTACCGCTTTGATGTGGCGATCGCGGCGTTCCTGCTTGGTGAGACCTCTTCAAATCTGCATGCGCTGGTGAACGAGCGGCTGGGCGTGGAACTGGTGGCGGCGCAGGCGCTCACGGGGACTGGCCGGAACGCGACGCTGCTTTCCCAGGTGAGTACCGAGGAGGCGACGCCGTTCGCGTGCCAGCAGGCGGACTATGCGCTTCGGTTACGTGGGCCGCTGGAGGCGCAGCTACGGGAGCGGGGCCAGTGGAAGCTGTTTGCCGAGATGGAGATGCCGCTGATTGGGGTGCTGCAGCGGATGGAGAAGGTAGGCGTGGCGGTCGACCTGGCGGTGCTCCGGGAAGCATCGCGGCAGCTGGGTGAGGAGGCGGCGCGGGTCGAGCGGGAGATTTACTCCATCGTGGGGCACGAGTTCAACATCGGCAGCCCGAAGCAGCTAAGCGACGTGCTGTTCGGGGAGCTGGGGCTCCCGAAGACGCGGAAGACGACGCAGGGGTACAGCACGGATCAGCGTGCGCTGGAGGGACTGAGGGAGCTGACGCCGATCATCGACCTGATTTTCCAGTACCGGGAGCTCACGAAGCTGAAGTCGACGTACGCGGATGCGCTGCCAGCGACGGTGGCGGATGACGGGCGGATCCATACGGACTTCCAGCAGACGGTCGCGGCGACGGGTCGGCTCAGCTCGGTGAATCCGAACCTGCAGAACATCCCGGTGCGGACGGATACGGGGCGCGCGATCCGGCGGGCCTTTGTGGCGGCGTTTTTCGATGACCCGTGGCTGGTGGGTGCGGACTACTCGCAGATCGAGCTGCGCATCCTGGCGCACATCACGGGCGACGAGGGGCTGATTGCGGCGTTCCTGGCTGACCAGGACATTCACCGCGCGACGGCAGCGACGGTGTATGGGGTCGACCCCTCGGAGGTGACCCGGCAGATGCGGGACACGGCGAAGATGGTGAATTTTGGGATTGCGTACGGGATGGGGGAGTTCGGACTGGCGAGCCGCACCGGCATGACGCGCGAAGAGGCGGAGGCGTTCATTACGTCGTACTACCGGAATTTCCCGGGGATTGCGCGGTGGCAGCAGGAGACGCTGGCATTCACGCGGGAACACGGCTATGCGGAGACGCTGTTTGGGCGCCGGCGGTACCTGCCGGCGATCCGAAGTTCGAATTTCCAGGTGCGGTCGGCGGCGGAGCGTGAGGCGATCAACATGCCCATCCAGGGGAC
>FWPU01005089.1_pt1 | contig 26884 bp, 18 predicted proteins | sample 2228361 | NCBI WGS metagenome assembly FWPU01 (sample SAMEA103939777, study PRJEB20133) | metagenome
CGCAGCACCTCGAGCGCGCGCTCGGGCCCGAGCGATTCGGCCACCTTCACCGCGGGCACGTTGTAGCTGTTGGCCAGCGCCTCGCGGGCGCGGGTGGGCCCGTGCAGCCGGCGGTCGTAATTCTTCGGCGAGTAGCCGCCCTGCCGGCCGGCGAAGTGCGTCTCGAGGTCCGCGATGGCGGTGGCGGGCGTGAAGCCGCGGGCGAAGGCCTCGGCGTAGAGGAAGGGCTTGAGCGCCGAGCCGGGCTGCCGGCGCATCTGCACCCCGTCGTTCTGCCCCTGGATGGATTCGTCGAAGAAGTCGGCCGAGCCCTGGTAGGCGAGCACCTCGCCGGTGAGGTTGTCGACCACCAGCGCCGCCGCCGAGCCCACGCGGCGGTCCTTCAGGCGGCCGAGCTCCTGGCGAATCTGATCCTCGACCTGGAGCTGCAGCGTCGGATCGAGCGTCGTCTCGATCACCGTTGCCTCGGCGAGCCCCCACTCGTCGAGGTGCGCGGCGATGAAATCGACGAAGTGCGGAGCGCGGAACGCGGCCTCGAACGCCTCCAGGTCCATCGGCTCGCTCGCGGCGCGCCGGGCGGTGTCGGAATCGATGAAGCCGAGCGCGGCCATTCTCGCGAGCACCCACTCGCGGCGTTTCTCGAGGCGCTCGGGACGGCGGTACGGGTTGTAGCTCGACGGCCCGCGAGGCACCGACGCCAGCGCCGCGGCCTGGCCCAAGGACAGGTGCTTCGCCCGCCGGCCGAAGTAGAGCTGTGAGGCGGCCTCGATGCCGTACGCGTTGTTCCCGAACGAGACCCGGTTCAGGTACTGGGCGAGAATCTCCTCCTTCGACAGGTGCGCCTCGAGCCGCATCGCCCAGAGCGCCTCCTGGACCTTTCCCCACAGCGTGCGGCGGCGCGGCACCAGGTTGCGCGCGAGCTGCTGCGTCAGCGTCGAGCCGCCCGCCACCACCCGGCCGGCCCGCGCGTTCTGCCAGGCGGCGCGGAGAATGGACAGCGGAGAGATGCCGCGATGGCCGTAGAAGCCCTTGTCCTCGGCGGCGATGAACGCGGCCTTGACGTGCGCGGGAATCTCCTCGGGCGGAAGCGGCGTCGACCTTCCATCCGACCGCGACAAGAGCTCGCGCAAGAGCCCTCTTTCGCGATCGACGATGCGCACCGAGGCCACCTTTCGGTAGTCGATGAGCCCCTCGGGGAGGGGTCGCGCCACGAAGACCGCCGCCACGCCGATCGCCACAAGCGTGGCCATGCCCGCGGCGAACGACGCCACGCGAATGACGCGCTCGATGCGCGAGAGCAGCCGCGGCCCTTTCGTCGACGGCTCCATGCCCCACCCGTCAGTCGTGAGCCCGGAGGCTCACCGCGACGCCACCTCGCTGGGGAGCACCACCTCGAGCTCGCCTCCCTCCGAGCGGCCGAAGACCTCGGGCTCGTACATGAGCTGGCCCGAAGCCGGCTTGAGCAGGAACTTCCCCGGAGTGGTGGCCCGCGCCACGAACGACGCGGTGTGCACGCCGGGCGGCAGATGGTCCGCGAACAGCACCACGCCTCTGTCGCGGCGCTCGGTGTGGTTGAACGGGCTCCAGAACGTGTAGGCCCAGATGTCGCGCTGGCGCTCCTCTTCGTACGCGCTGCCGGCGAACTGGTCCTCGTCGCTCTCGTACTCGTAGCCCTCCATCTCCTCGGCGTCGGGCGAGCGCGTCTGCCGGGCGGTGGTTGCCAGCGTGGTGTCCACCGGCTCGAGACCCGCGGGCAAGGGCACCTCGAATGCGGCCCAGTGGCGTTCCTGGTTGGTGCCGACGCGCACGCGCACCCGCACCAGGTCGCCCGCGTAGAAGCGCGTCGACTGACCGCCGCCCGAGTACGGCTCGAACCACCGCTGCACGAAAAGCCCCGCGTCGATCGGCTTCATCGGCAGCTGCTTGGGCGCGTACTTGAGCAGCGCCGAGTAGTAGAGGACACCCGGGCCCTCCTTCTTGAACGAGAGCGTCTGCTTCTGGCCGCCCGCCGCCTCGAGCAGCTCGTCGATGCCGATGCGCTTCGCCCGCACCGCCATCGAGCGGCCCTTGAACGTCTCCTGCATCAGCGAGGAGCTGCCCATCGTCAGCGAGGCAACGAAGTCGGGCGTCTCGCGCTCCTTGGTGCGCACCAGCTCGGTGAGGCCCATCAGCGAGAAGGCGGCCTCCTGCGTCGAGCGCCACTTGCCGTCGCCCTGACGCACGCCGGTGAGGTAGCGGGCGATCTTCGAGACGTACGGGTGGTCGGGCGAGATGTCGGTCAGCGTCATCAGCACGAGCCCGGTGGTGCGCGTGTCCGAGTGCCACAGCGTGGCGTACGTCTGTGCGTGCACCTCCTCGAAGTGCAGGCCCTTGGGCGACTCCTTGCCGTGGTTGAGAATCTCCTGGAGCACCTGCCGCGCCTGGGCCCGGTCTCCGCCGCCGATGAACATCATGTCGGCGATCTGCGCCCGGGCGAACAGCGGCAGCTGGTTCCGCTGCTTGAAGAACTGGTCGTAGTAGCTCGGCTTGGGCCGGCCGATGCGCGCGAGCACCCATGCGGCCATGACGCGGGTCTCGGGCCAGTCGCAGCCCTCGCAGATGCTGCACTGCCCGCCGGCGACCCTGGTCAGGTACCCCTCGGCGCGGCTCAACCGCTCGGGAGGCACGTCGAACCCCACCTCGCGCGCCCGGTGGAGCGCCAGCGTCGCATACGCCGACGCCCACGCGCTGCGGCAAAAGCTCGAAGGCCAGTAGCGGAAGCCGCCGTCGTGGTCCTGCAGCGAGAGGATGGCCTCGACCGTCTTGGCGATGACCTGGTCGGGATCCTTCTCCGAAGTGACGTCGAGCGTGTCGAACAGGTACGTGCGAAGCCACGCGTTGATCTCCGCCTGCTGCGCCAGCTTCTTGCGGTCGGGCTGCGGCCAGCTCACGCCGAACTGCCCCGACAGCTCGCGGAGCGCGATGAACGGAATGAGCCGCGACGTCTGCTGCTCGAGGCAGCCGTACGGGTACTCCACGAGCTGCCGGAAGCCCTCCTGGAAGTTGCCGAGCGCGGTCGAGGCCATCGTCACCTCGAGCCCTCCCAGGTCGGTCCACACGTCCGCGGGCGGTACCACGCCCTCGACGCGCACGTCCTTCGTGTCGCCGTAGGTGGCCACGGCCTCGAGGGCGACCGGCAACTCGATGGGGATCTTCTGCTCGACGCCGTCCTCGAAGCCGCCCTTCTTCGCCCTGAAACGGAACGTGGCCACGCCCGGCTTCGACACGGTGAAGCGGAAGCGAACCTCCTTCGGAGCGCCCTCGGCCACAAAGACCTTCTTCTCGTTCTTCTCGAGGAGCTGCGCGTTCTCGGCGAAGGCGGTGACGGTGGTCTCGCCGGCCCCGCCGCCGTAGCTGTGCACCACCACGCCCGCCTCGAAGGTGTCGCCCACGTGCGCGAACCGCGGCAGCGCCGGCAGCGCGAGCAGCGGCTTGTTGACGCGAATCGACGTCTCGCCCGAGCCGAACCGGTCGGCGTCGGAGACCGCCACCGCCATGATGCGGAACTGCGTGAGGTTGTCGGGCAGCTTCACCTTCACCTGCGTCCGGCCCGAGACCTCGACGTTGGGGAGGAAGGCCACCGTCGTCTTGAAGCTCGACCGGAAGCCCTTGCCCTCGCCGCCGCCGCCGCCGCCGCCGCCCTGCTCCTCGCCCTTCTCGCCGTAGTTGCGCCGCCGCACCAGGTGCACCAATGGCTCGCCGATGCGCACCGACAGAGGCCGCGTCGGATAGATGAGCGCGATTGGATCCGGCGTCTGGTAGTCGGTGAGCCTCAGCACCGCCTCGTCGACGACGTAGAGGGTGACCTCGGCCGACGCGGGCTTGCCGGCGTGGTCCTTCAGCGTGATGTCGACCGAGACCTCCTCGCCCGGGCGGTACTCGGCGCGCTCGGTCTTCAAATCCACGGCGAGCCGGCGCGTCTTGCGCTCGACGTTGAGCGCCACCAAGCCCACGCGCGCGGCCGGACGGCCCGGATCGTCGCCCGTCTCGATGCCTCCCTCAGCCACGCGCGGGCGCGTGATGAGCACGCCCACGTAGACGTTGGGCACCATCTCCTCGGTGATGGGCACCTCGACCGTCTCCACCGACCCTTGTAGCTGCAACATCCGCCGCTCGAGCACGCCCTCGCGCTCGATGGTCAGCATCGCCCGCGCCTCGGGGTAGGGCGACTTCACCAGCACCTTCGCCACCTCGCCCACGTCGTACGACGTCTTGTCCGGCAACAGGTCGATGCGGTCGGTGTCGTTGCGCTGCCAGGCGACGAAGCCCGGACCGGTGGCGTACACGCCCATCGACGAGCTGTGCGTGCGCTTCTGCTCGTCCGTCACCCTGGCCTTGACGAGGTAGAAGCCGGCCGAAGGCGGCTTGAAGCGGCAGCTCACCGGCCCGTCACCGCTCTCGAGCTCGCAGCGGTGCACCTCGGTCTCCACCGGCTCGGAGACGGTGACGAAGCCGCCGCCGGCGTCCTTCTTCTTCACGCTCTTCCACGTCCGCTGCCAGATGCCCACCGACACCTTCCTGCCCTTCACCCGCCTGCCGGCGACGTCGAGCACCAGCGCGTCCATGGCGTACTCGTGGCCCGCCTGCATGAAGCCGGTGGGCGGCCTCAGCCCCACGTAATAGGCAGACGGATGCACGGTGATGGCCGCTCGGCCGGCGACTGTCTGTCTATTGACGTCCTCGACCTCGGCCTCGAGCGTGTATGTGTATGTCTTTTCCCCCGGCGCCTCGACCGCCCCGGCCTCGACGCGCAGCGCGCCCTTGGCGTCGAGCAGCCCCTCGCCCGAGGCGAAGAAGCCCGAGGCGGGCCGCGGCCGCTCGTCGTCCCACCACCACGTCTCGTGCGAGAAGGTGAAGCCCTTGCCCGCCTCGGGGGCGAACGCCGTCTCCGAGCGGTGCACCGACCATTTGGCCCGGGCGTTGCTCATCGGCCCGCCGAAGAGGTAGCGCGCGTAGATTGTCCCCTCGAGCCGATCGCCTGACGAGAGGTCCTTCCGCGGGGCCTCGACGTCGACCTTGAACTGCGGGGCCCGGTACTCCTCCACCCGGAACGAGCCGTGGTACTCGACGGTGCCGCCCGGAGCGCTCCCCCGCGCCTCGACGGAGAAGTACCCGGTGGGAGAGGCCGGCTTCAATTCCAGCTCGGCCGAGAAGGTGCCGTAGCGGCTCAGGGTGACGTTCTGGCTCGACACCTGCTCGCCGCGGCTGTCGGTGACGGTCAGCGTCATCGACGAGCCGGCCTTGGGCACCTTGAGCTCGCCCACCTGGCGGAACCGGGTGACGCCCTTGAGGTACACCTTGTCGCCGGGCCGGTAGACGCCGCGGTCGGTGAAGACGAAGCCGTAGCTCTGGGGCGAGGTGCCCTCCCAGCCGGAGGCGAGGCCGAACTCGTACGGCTCGACCCCCGAGGTCCAGGTGCTGGCGGTCACCGAGACGTCGCCGTCCTTCTCCGCGGCCATCGCCACGAAGGGGTATTCCCAGCTGTAGCGGGCGTCGGGCAGCTTCAGCTCCACCGTCCCCGGCACGTCGCAGAAGCCGTCGGGGCCGGTGGTGCCCTGCCACTGCTGCGCGCCCGAGGCGTCGTAGACGGTGACGGTGGCCCCGGCCACGGGCTCGCCGGTGGACAGGCGCGTCACCCAGGCCAGCGACTTCTTCGGCGCCACCTTGATGTGGGCCGCCAGGTCGGTCACCTGCACGATGGTGCGGTAGCCGTCGAAGCGGGCGCCGTGCCGCAGCTCGGGCGAGTACAGCCGGGCCATGACCGCGCCGGTCTGCCGCCCGGTCAGCGCCGGGCTCAGGTCGACCGGGTGTACCCGCGATTGGTTCTTCGCGTACGACAGCGGCACCGCGGCGGTGAAGTCGGGCGGCCGGGAGACGGCCTTCTTGTCGTCGCGATCGACGCGCGAGAGCAGCCGCACCAGCTCGGGCGTGGAGAGGCTCCACAGCGAGACGTCGAGCTGCTTCAGGTTGACCACCTCGACGGGCAGCTTCGGGCCGGACGCGCGCTCGATGAGGCCGAGGCGGCTGCCCACCTGCAGCGAGGGGAGCAGATCGTCGGTGCGAATCGACGCCTCGAGGGGGCGGCCGTGCGTCTGCCCGAAGACGTCGGCGGCGCCGGCGGCGATCTTCACCTGGTACGTGGTGCCGGGCTTGAACCGGCCGGGAATGGCCACGTACGGCGTCTCGTTGTCGTCGTAGTAGGCGTGGGGGGCCCAGCTCGAGGCGCGCTCCCAGTCGAGCTCGACCGGCGGCGAGATGGACACCTTGCCCTCGAGCGACTTGACGTCGACCTGGTTGGTGGCCAGCACCACCAGCGGCCCGTACGGGCAGCGGCTCACGCGCGGGTGGCAGAAGCGCGCCTCGGTGAGCTCGAGCGGCCCGTAGGTGCGCCATGCGAGCGCCACCTCGTCCTCCATCGGCAGCGGCCCCTGCTCGCCGTGAAGCGAGCCGTCGATGCGCAGCCGGACCTGGGCGTTCAGCGGCAGCCTCTTCTCGGGCACGACGACGTAGCGCGTCTGCTGATTCTTGAAGCCGCGCTCCTCCCAGCCCATGCGCTCGTAATGGCGCCCTTCGCGCCTGGCCTGCTCCTCGGCCTGACGGCGCTCCTCGGCGATGGAGATGCGGGAGACCACCCTGGCGCGCAGCTTCTGCGCCTGGCCCTTCGGCTCCTGCACCTCGAACGACATCGCCGCCTCGAGGTCGGCCTCCTTCACCGGCTGGTTGAAGAGCAGCTTCACCTCGTCGTCCGGCTTCATCCACCGGAACTCGCGCGCCGGCGAGACGTCCTGAAGCGTGAGCCGCGGCGTCTCGAAGGCGAAGGTGTACGGCTGCTTCAATTCCGAGCCGTCGATGGCCCTGAGCCCGGAGAGCACCGTCACCTGGAACGCGGTGGAGTACGGCACCAGGCCCTTGGGCACGAACTCGGCCGACGCCGAGCCCAGCCACCGCCACTCGCCCTCGAGCGGCGGCTCGATCTTCGCGAACGGCTTCTCCTGGTCCGCCGCCCTTTGCGCCTCGACCATCTCCAGGCTCTTCACCGGCTTGGAGAAGGTCACCGTCGGCCGCACCTCGCCCTGGACCGGCCCCTGCGGACGGGCGGCCACCACCGCCAGGTCCTCTCCCGCGCCGGGCAGCGCCTCGGGGTCGATCTGAAGCTTCGGCGGCTCGGGCAGCGGCTCGAGCTTGCGCGGCAGATCCTCGTTGGGCAGGCCGACCGCCACGGCGTCGACCTTCTCGCGATCCTCCTTGCAGCCGCGACAGCCCCCGGCCAGCGCGACGAGCGTCAGCGCGGCGAAACGGACACGCAGGTTCGGCATGGGTGCCCCCGAGACGACAGGTCAGTGGCCGGACTACAAGCCCCGTGCCCAACCGGTTCAAGGGGAAATTCGTCCGGTGGGCGTGCCCTCTCTGCCGCAGCTGCGGCGGCCGGGCCGCGGCGACGTTGCCGTTCGGCCCCCGGCTCGCCCAAGCCGCCCGTTTCACGTCCCGCCGAGCCAGCGCGACATCACCCGGTTGCGGCCCTGCGCCTTGGCCTGCAGCAGGTACTTGTCCGCGGCCTCGACCAGCTCCTCGACCGTCTGGAACGTGCCGGGCACGTGGGTGGCCACGCCGATGCTGATGGTGACGCGCACGGGGACTCCGCCCGCCGTGACCGGCGTCTCCTCGATGCGCCGCCTGAGCCGCTCGGCCACGGCCACCGACACGTCCTCGGTGACGTCGCGCAGCACCAGGGCGAACTCCTCGCCGCCGTAGCGGCCGAACACGTCCTCGGTGCGGATGGCCTCGTGCACCGCCTCGACGATCTTGACCAGCACCTGGTCGCCCACGGTGTGCCCGTGCGTGTCGTTGATCTGCTTGAAGCGGTCGACGTCCATCATCAAGAGGCCGAGCGGGATCTCGTGGCGGTTGGCGTAGGCGAACTCCTTGGCCAGCGACTCCATCAGGAACTTGCGGTTGAAGGCGCCGGTGAGCCCGTCGCGCACCGCCGAGTCGTAGAGCAGCTGCGCGGCGGCGTCGTCGAGCATGTCCTGAACGGTGAAGCGGAGCAGGGTCGAGCTGCCGAACTGCAGCTTGTCGCCGTTCTTCAGCTCGCGCGCCCCCTCCAGCCGCTCGCCGTTGACCAGCGTTCCGTTCTTCGAGCCGAGATCCACCAGCGTCACCGCCTCGTCCGACTTGAGCACCTCGGCGTGGTGGCGGGAGACGCTCTCGTCGTCGAGCCAGATGTCGGCGCCCGAGGAACGGCCGATGAGCTGCCGCGGCTTGTCGAGACGGAAGATCTTCCCTATCGACGGCCCGGACAGCACGATGAGCGAGGCCGACAGGCGGCCCTGGCCTTCGACGATCAGGTTGGCCGCCGGCTTCGTGAGTGTGGTGTCGTCGGGATCGCGCACGGTTCGTGCCCTGCTACGGCGCCTCGTCGTCGAGGGTCGGGGGAGTGCGCGTCGTCGCCGAGGTGCCGGATTCCAAGTATGCGCGATCGGGGGCGCCGTTCGAGTTTGTGGCGCCCCGGTCGAACGAGGGCTGCGCGCGCGGCCTCATGAGGTGGCGTAAGTCTACAGCGACAGCGGCCGCCGGGTGCACCTACATCGTCGCTCTACCTCCGGCTTCGGCGACCTCGGGCAGGCACGTCTCGTCCCACTTCTGACCCGCCGTCCAGTCGACCCTGCCGGTGACACCCCACCCCGCGCGGGAGGGGACCTTTCCGTTCCAGGCGATCCAGAAGACCGAGCCCTCGGGCTGCGACGCCTGGTCGAGACAGCTCACCCGCGTCACTCGCCCGTCGGCCCAGGTGATGCTCGACGCGTACGGCACGTGCGAGTGCCCGCAGACGCACCAGGTCGGGCGCACCGAGTCGAGCAGCACCCTCGCCACGGGGTTTCCGACCCACGGAAACCGGTGCGCCCTGAGCGCCCTGCCGCCCGCGCCAGGCCGCACCAGCCCCTTCGGCCACTCGTGCAGAAGCAGCAGGTCGACCTCCGAGACGCCCTTCAGCGCCGCCAGCTCGCTCTTGCGGAAGTAGCCCGCCCGCTTCGCCAGCTCGCGCGTGCGCGGCGGCTCGAGCGCGGTGTCGAAGTGCTTGGGCGCGTAGATGCCCGAGAGAAACGCCACCTCGAGACCGCTCACCTCTCGGGCTCCGGCGCGGCCGAGGTAGACGAGCCCGCCGGCCAGCTCGCCGCCCGAAGGCAGCCCGTGAAGCGACTCGAAGTCCTCGTTGTTGCCGCCGATGAAGTGGATGGGGCGCTGGAGGCGGGCCTTGCCGGCGGCGATCTCCGCGTACTCCGCCGGCAGCTGCCGCTTCGCCGCCTTGCGCCGATGGTCATCGGCCGAGACGAACGCCTCGACGTCGCCGACCGCGAACACGGCGTCGAGCGGCCGGCCGAACCGGCGCTCGAGCTGCGCGAGCCACTCGCTCACCCGGAGGAACCGGCCGTGAATGTCGCCGATGAAGGCGGTGAGGCGCTCCGGTTGGGGCATGCAAGGCAGCGTAGGGTGCGAGCCCACCCCGGCCAAGCCTTCCGCGAGACGAAACCGGCGATTGGCACCGCGCCGCTCGTCTAGACTCTCGTCCTGCATGCAGGCGGACCTTCTGGCGCCCACCGAGCTGCATCGCGGACAGCGAATCGGCAAATACGAGATCGTCACCCGCCTCGCGACCGGCGGCATGGCCGAGCTGTACCTCGCGTAGGTGCTCGGGCCGGGCGGGTTCCGCAAGCTGGTGGCGCTCAAGCGCATTCTCCCGTCGCTCAGGGACGAGGAGGAATTCCTCGCCATGTTCCTCGACGAGGCGCGCATCTCGGCCTCGCTCTCGCACGCCGACATCGCGCAGGTGTTCGACCTGGGCGAGGACGGGCGCGAGCTGTTCTTGGCGATGGAGTACGTGGCGGTCCAGACGCTCTGGCGCGTCGAGAAGACGCTGAAGGCGCGCGGGCAGCGGGTGCCGGTGGGCTTCGCGGTGGCGGTGACGCGCGATCTATGCCTCGCGCTGCACCACCGCGCTCGGGCCGGGTGAAGGGAAGCTGCGCGTACATGTCGCCCGAGCAGGTGCGCGGCGAAGAGCTCGACGGGAGGTCCGATCTCTTCTCGGCGGGCGCCGTCCTCTACGAGCTGCTCACCGGGCTGCGCGTCTTCCGCGGCAACGACGACCGCGACACCATGCGGCGGGTGCTCTCGCTCGAGCCCTACCCGCCGCACCGGCTGAACGCCGAGGTGCCGCAGGCGCTCTCCAGCGTGGTGATGCGCGCGCTGCAGAAGGAGCGCGAGTACCGCTTCGAGAGCGGCCGCGAGATGGCGCGGATGCTCGCCGAGGCCTGGCCCGAGCTCTGGGGCGAGGAACAGGTCTCGGCCTTCATGGCCGAGCACTTCGGCGATGCCATGCGGCAGACGCGCGAGCTGTTGGCGCTGGCGCACACGGACGACGTGCGGGCGGCGGCGGCAGCGTCGGCGCTGCGCGAGGTCGAGTCGGAGACGCGCTCGTCCGAAGTGGTGGCGATTCAAGACGTCGCGGCACCACCCACGCCCGACGGCCGCCCCGCTTTCTGGGCGACGGCCGGGGCCACGGTGCTGGCGGTGGACGACTCGAAGGTCGGCCGCATGATGGTGGACCTGGTGCTCAAGGCCGCCGGGTTCCGGGTCATCGGCGCGGCGTCGGCGAAGGAGGCGCTCGAGATGATCGAGCAGATCAAGCCCGACCTCATCGTGCTCGACGTGCGCATGCCCGAGATGGACGGCTTCGAGCTGTGCAAGCGCATTCGCGAGCGGCCGGCCTTCCGGCCGGTGCCCATCGTGTTCCTCTCGGCGGCCTGTTCGCTCGAGGAGCGCATCCGCGGTCTGTCGGTGGGCGGAGACGACTTCATCCGCAAGCCCTTCGAGAGCGCCGAGCTGGTGGCGCGGGTGAAGGCCCACCTGCAGCGCGTGGCCGTGCTCCGCGAGGGCGCTCCGTCGTCCTGACGGCACCGAACGGGTTGCGAAAGCCACGGCGGCCGCCGATTCCTCTCGCTGCGGCGGGCGGCCCGTTCGGTGCTCTCAGCAGCCCAGCGGGTAGGTGATGTCGACCACCGAGCCCGCGGGCGGCGCGACCCGAGCGTCGAAGACGATGCTGTTGGTGGCTGCGTCGTACGTCCAGCCCGACGTCAGCACCTGGCCGTTCACCTCGACGACGATCTGGCTCGGGTTCGCCGGCAGCTCGGTCAGCGGAAAGCGCCGCTTCGGCCCGAACGCGTTGGTGGAGATGTTCTTCAGCGAGTCGGCCCAGTTCGGCGTGCAGATGCTCTCGATGACGCCGCCGGTGTCTTTGGCCACCTGCATGTAGCGCGTGCCGCTCGAGCTGGCGGTGGCGCAGGTGGCGAGGTTCGTCGGGCCGACGATGACCGAGACGCTGAGCATCGACGGGTCGTTGCCTTTCAGCGCCTGGAAGAACGTCGTGTAGAACGACGGCGGCTGGGGCGAGAAGTCCTCCTCGTCGCTGACGATGACGATGGCCAGCTTCGCATCCGAGCGGAGGAAGCCCAGGTTGCCGTCGTTGCCCTGCGCGGTGCGCGGATCGTCTGCGTTGTCGACGAGCGGCGAGCTCAGCGCCCGGTACGCCGCCTCGAGCCCCTGCTCGTTCCAGTGGCACCAGCCGACCTGCACGTTGGTGGAGAAGACGGCCGCGGCGTTCGGCGTGGTGGGCCGGATGATGCGCGGCGAGGCGCCGTTCACCGGGAAGAGGCGCCCGTTCTCGCCGCCCTCGGCCCCGCCCGGGCAGACCGACCAGCCGCCCGGCGATGGCTCCAGCCCGGTGGTGGTGACGCCGATCTGGTAGTCGACGCCCGACGACTGGGCCGCCGACATCAGCGAGGCGAAGTTCTGCCCGACGCTCTGCTGCTCCTCCATCATCGAGCCCGAGTTGTCGATGACGAACAACAGGTCGACCTTGCCCTGGGGCTCCTGCACGTAGCGGTCGGTCTTGGTGGGCTTGACCACGCCCCTCGCGAAAAGGCCCACCGTCTGCGTGCCGCCGGGCGTGGCGTCCACCCGCAGCGCGGCGGCGTCGTCGCCGTCGTCGACCGGCGCGTACCGCACCGAGAGCTGCGCCGACTGGCCCGGGGAGAGCACGGCCGGCATGGCCGGCGCCACGGCGAGCGACATCTCGCCCGAGGTGCCCGCGGCGATGGACGCTCCGTTCAGCGTCACGTTCCCGGTGCAGGCGTTCACCGCCAACACTTGCCGCGTGCGCGAGCCGCACGACAGCCGCACCGTGCCGAAGTCGACCGTCGACGGCTGAAGCCTGAGGCAGCCCTGAATGCCCTCGCCGGTGAGCATCGCCGTGGCCCGCCCCAGGGTGGGGTGGTTGACGAAGGCCTCGACCATCGCTCGGAAGGTGCCCACCTGCGTCGGCTTGAGCTTCACCGGGAGGAGCGCCGTCTTGCCGGGGTCGACCAGCACCGGCCCGACCGGCTCGGCCGAGAACGGCGGGTCGCTGCCCACCGCGAGCTGCATCGTCGAGACGAAGCAGGCGTCGGCGCCGTCGTTGCGAACGGCCACGCCCAGCGTCACCTCGCTGCCCACGTTGACCCGCCCGTAGTCGACCGCGGGCGGTACCACCGAGTAGCTGCACGGCGCGAACGCGCGCGTGCTGCCGCGCAGCTCGACCTCCTCGTGCGACGAGGTGGTGCCCGAGAGGACCTTGAAGCCGAGCCGGGCGGACGAGAGGCCGGAGCCAGGCTTGGGCGTGAAGGTGACGCGCACCGAACCGATGCCGCCGGTGCCGATGGTGAGCGTGGCGTTCGGCTGGGCCAGGCTGAAGAAGCCGCCGCTCTGGGCGGTGAGCACGAAGTCGCCGGCCTGCACCGAGCGCCCGCAGCGGTTGAAGATGTCCACGCGCCGGGTGGCGCTCATGCCCTCGGGGACGAGCCCGAAGTCGAGCAGCCGCGGCAGCACCAGCACGCAGCCCTGGCCGATCTCCGCGGTGACCGGCAATAGCGGCCCGTCGCTGTTCTTCGCCTTGGCCTTCACGTGCAAGAGCGCCGGCGGCACCGTGCCCGGCGCGGTCGGAGCGAAGCGCACCGTGGCGCTGACGCTCTCGCCCTGCGCGAGCACCCTGGGCGCGACCGGATCGAAGGTGAAGGCGGTGGCGCCGACCCACGCCAAGCCGTCGAAGGCGAGCGGCTCGCTCCCCAGATTGGTGAGGGTCAGCTTCTCCTCGGCGCGCGAGCCCACCGCCACGCGGCCGAACTCGATGCGCAAAGGACGCACGTCGAGGATCGAGCTGATGCCGAACCCCGCCAGCTCCACGTAGACCGGCTCGCAGACGGCACAGATCTCCACCTTGGCGAAGGCCTGGGCCGCGGCGAGCCGGTTCGGGCTGAAGGCGAAGGCCAACTGCTTGCCTTCGCCGGGCGGCACCACGAAGGGGGCTCTGGCGTCGGCCGAGGTGAACATCGCCGCGTCGCCTCCCTCGATGGTGACGCGCACCGGCGCCTCGACCGAAGTGGGGTTCTGCAGCTCGAGCTGGGCCATCTTCACCGAGCCGATCTCCACGTCGCCGAAGTCGATGCGCTCGGGCGCGACGGTGACGTACGCGTTGACGCCCAGGGCCTGCGCCGGGATTTTCGCCACTCCTCCCTCGCCGGCGCTCTCGCTGTCGGTTTCGATCGAGAGCAGACCGGTGATGCGGCCTTCGACTTGGGGCGCGAAGGTGACGGTCAGCTCGTTCCGCTCGCCGGCGCGGAGCTCGAACGGCTCGAACCCAGAGAAGGCCACACCCGGGAGGTCGGACGCGGCCTGCCTCACGCGCAGCACGGCCCGGCCGCGGTTCTCGATGGCGAGCGTCTGCGAGCGCGACTGTCCGAGCGCGGTCGGGCCGAAGACCAGCGGCACCGGCTCGGCTGCGAACACCGCCTCGGTTCGCCTGAGGAATCCCCCGTCGCACGCCGCCAGCCCGGCCGCCGCCAGCGCGCACGAAAACCGCTTCCACGCCCCCGCCATGCACCCACCTCCGCCGTCGGCACGGCTGCAACATCCACGCCCGCGCGGCCGCGTGCGACGCGACGTCGCAAGCGCCCGTGCGCGGGCCGGAACTTCGCGGTCCGTCGATCGGGTGAAAGTACCTCTGGGGCGGGGGCTGTAATTCGTTCCCGCGCCGGCCCCGGCGGTCAGCGCCAGTAGAGGTACGACGCCGCGGCCGCCGCGCCGCCGAGAATCACCGCCACCACCAGGCTGACGACGAACGCGCGCCGGCGGCGCGACGCCTGGAGCCGCTCGAACCCGTCGTCGACGGCTTCTTGCTGCGGATGCGTGCGAATGGCCGGCGGCTCGACGGGAACGGCGACGCGCCCGGCCGCTCCGGCCCGCGGCCGTTCGATGATCGTCTTGGGCTCGATCGCCGGCGGCTTCGCGGTGACAGTGGCCGGCTCGCGGCCGAGCGGAGGCGGCGGCCGAGGCTCCGGCGCGACCTTGGGAGCGAGCTGCCGCTCGCGCTCGACGAGATCCTGCAGCCGCGACGTCCCAGGCTCGGTGGGGAACAGGTGCGCCTCGTAGGGCGCAACGGGCCTGGCCTCGGGCGCGCCCGGATCCAGCACCGGCTGCGGCGTGATGCGGAGCTGCTGGGGGCGCAGGGTCGGCGGCTCGTCGGCCACCTCATGCGGCTGTGGCTGGGGCGTGGGCCGCTGCGCGGCCGGAGCGGCGGCCTTCTTCGGCGCGGGTGGCGCCGTCTGCCGCTTGAGCTCCTCGAGGAGCTCGAGCGGATCACCGATCTCGGTCGCGTCCTCCTCGTGCTCGTCGAACGCCTCCCGCAGCTCGCCGTCGGAGCCGGACCGAGCCGCCGGGCGCTGGGGCGAGGTCGGCACCACCTGGTTGTCCGTCGACGACTCCGGCCCGGGCCCGACCGCGCGCACCGGCAGCGTCCGCACGTTGTCGGGCGGCTTTTCGGCGCCTGCCAGCCGCTCGGAGATCTTCGACACCGAGGTGATCTCGTCGGTGCGGTTGACGTCGGCCAGAAGCTTGCGGGTCTGCTCGCGGCGGTCGGCGAAGAAGCGCTGCACCAGCTCGCCGCAGCGGTCGGCGGTCCACAGCGTGGGCCCGGCGGCCTCCTCGATGGCGCGGGCCAGCTCGAGAGCGCTGGCGAAGCGGCGGAAGCGGTCCTTCTCCAAGGCCTTGAGGACGACCGCGTCGATCTGCGGCGTGACGCTGCTCACCCGCGCCGACGGCGGCAGCACCTCGGTGGTGAGTGGGGCCATCAGCTCGTCGCGCGGAGTCTTGCCCTTGAACAGCCGCTGGCCGGTGAGGCACTCGTGCATCACCACTCCGAGCGAGAACACGTCGCTGCGGGCGTCGATCGGCTCTCCGAGCACCTGCTCGGGCGACATGTAGCCCGAGGTGCCGCGGATCATGCCGACGGTGGTGCGGGTCTGCCGGCCGAGCTGCTTGGCGATGCCGAAGTCGAGCAGCTTCGTCACGCCATCGTACGTGACCATGATGTTCTTCTCGGCCACGTCGCGGTGGATGACCGGCCGCTTGTTGCCCGCCGGGTCGACGAAGGTGTGGGCGTAGTGCAGCGCCAGCGCCGTGTCGCGCGCGATGGCCAGTGTGAAGCCGATGGGAATCGGCTGCCGGGCCTCGCCGCAGGCCTTGGCGACCTCGATCAAGGTCGCGCCGTGAACGAACTCCATCGCCAGAAACAGCTCGCCGTCGGCGATGTCGAGGTCGTACACCTGGGCGATGTTCGGGTGGTTGAAGGCGGCCGAGATCTTCGCCTCGTCGAGGAAGAGCCGGACGAAGTCCTCCTGCCCGCGCACGTCGGGGAGAATCTGTTTGAGCACCACCAGTTTCCGGAATCCCGCCAGGCCCTTCTGGTAGGCGAGGAAGATCTCCGACATGCCGCCGGTGGAGAGGCGGCAGATCAGCTCGTATTTGCCGAGCCTGCGCCCGCTGAACGCGTCCGGCTTGAGAGAGACGAGGGTGCCCGGCATTGGGGGTAGCCGAAGGATACGGCTACCCCGAAGTGCGCCGCCAGATGCCATCCTCCCCGATGAGGGGGTGGCCGAAGTCCTCCTTGGAAAGCCGGCGCAGCATTTCGATGGCCCGCTTTTGCGGGTCGGGCCTGGGGCGGCCGGGCTCCTCGATGAAGAGCGGCTTCACCTCGAGCCCGGTGAGCACGCCGTTGGGGGCCAGGGTGATGTGAAATACCCCGGTGATGCCCTTCGCTCCGGCCAGGCCGAATGTCTTCCAGCTGGAGAAGTTGCCCATCGAGTAGACGGCCAGACGGCCCTTGTAGATCTCCATTCCCCGCAGCACGTGCGGTCCGTGCCCGAGCACCAGGTCGGCGCCGGCGTCGATGACCGTGCGGACGAACTTGCGCAGATCGCCCCGGTCCTCGCCGTAGAACGTCTCGCGGCCATGGGGCACGCGCTGCGCCTTGTCGCCCTCGGCGCCGCCGTGGAACGAGACGATGACGATGTCGTGCTTCTTCGCCAGGTCGGCCACCAGCTTGCGCGCGACGTCGAGCTCCTGGACGCGGTAGACGTCGGCGCCGGTGGAGAAGGCGGCCATGGCGATCTTGCGGCCCTTGGTGGTCCACGAGGCGATGTCGCCGATGGGCCCCGAGTGGAGAATGCCCGCCTTGTCGAGCGCCTTCATCGTGGCCTCGCGGCCCTCGGGCCCGAAGTCGCCGGCGTGGTTGTTGGCGATGCTCATCACGTCGAAGCCGGCCTGCTTGAGGACGAACGCGTAGTCGGTGGGCACGCGGAAGGCGAAGCACTTGGTGGACTTCGGGCCGCACTTCTGGCTGTCGCCGGAGTCGGCGAGGACCGTCTCGAGATTGCCGAACGCCACGTCGGCGGCCTCGAGCATGCCTGTCACCGATTCGAACAGATCCGCGCCTCCGTCGGGCGGGAGCACCGCGCGCTCGGCTGGCCAGGCCATGCCCATGTGCACGTCGCCCACTGCGGCGATGGTGATCGGCTCGCCATCGGCGGGCTTCGTCTCGGGCGGCTCGAGCTTGCCGGGCTCGGAGAGCGACTTGAGCGACGTGGCCTGGTCGCGCCGGCGTCTGGCGATCTCGTACTGCTGGGCCAGCTCGGGGTAGCCCGGGTCGAGCGCCTTCAGCCGGTCCCAGGCGTCGATCGCAGCGTCCCACTCGCCGGCGAGCTGGTGCGACCAGCCCATCTCCCAGAGCGCGGCGGCGCACTTCGGGTCGGCCTCGAGGGCCAATCGGTACCGGGCCAGCGCCTCGCGGGCGCCGCCTTCTCCCTTCTCGCGCTGAATGGAGCGGCCCGCCTCGAGCAGCTCGGTGGCCTTTCCTGGAGCACAGCGAACGTCGTTCGTGCCGCCGTCGGCCGCGGCGAGGAGGAGCAATGCGATCGCGAAGGACATGGCCACTACAAAGGACGGACGGAGGGCGGGGTCAAGGCCTTCACGGCGTGCCAGCCGGAAGCGCCGCCCCGGGCTCTCAGTGCTCCCGGCACGGCCGAGGCCCGCGGACGCGCGGCAGTCGACGCGCGAGAGGTCGCGAATAGCGAGGCACCGATCTCCTGCTCCCAGAGTCGGTACCTACGTCAGTCATTTGTAGTCAAAGGTGTAGCACCACGCGAACGCTTGAATCGCTTCGTCCGGAAGCTCCGGATGCTTCATTTTGAACTCGGCCGCCGACAGTTGCGCCATCTCCGACAGGTCGCGGGCGACATGCCGAGCATCGGATAGGTAGAACTCGTCCTCGAGCGCTCGAATTGCCGCCATGAGTTCGTCGGCCGCATCAGCACCGAAGCGCTCCATGAGGAGTTCCTTATCGCGGCGCGGGAACGGGAACCGCCCCCAACCCGTCCACACGACGACCGCTTCACCGATTTCGGCCCAGCTGCGTCGGCTCACCGTTTCCACAAGACCGTCTCCACCCCGCTTTCGACATCCAGCCCGGTGGCGCTGGGCACGCTACGGGCGGGCGAGACGTCCATTGGCGAGACGTCATTGAGGATGAATCTCATGCTCCCCGTCCGCATTGACGCGTTCAGCCAGTCCGAACGCGGCCAATGCTCTGTCTTCGGGCCGTCGCTGCAGGAACGCATGCAGTGAGTCAGCGTGGTTCCGGGGCAGAACGGCAGCGACCGACGAGAAAACCTCCGCCGGAGAAAGGCCAGCCAACTCGCAGCTGCGGTAGGTAGCACTCAAAGCGATCAGATGCTCCCGAGTACCGAAGACTCCGTTCAACGAATCGAGCACCAGTGAGCTGACAATTCTCTCGAAGGGAGACGTCGACTCGCCCAAGCGGCATGCAAGGCGAGCCGGATTCGGGTAGGGCCACTCCACCCCGAAATCCCAACCAGCAGCAACGCCGACGCGCTCATCATCCGTCGCACGAAGAAACGCGGGGCCGAGCGCTGCTGCGGCGCGTGGCCGGTTCTCGTCTGCCACCAACGCTCGCATCCAGTCCGGTGTCCCTGGTGGAGGTCCGTTCTGCGCTGTCCTCATCGTACGAACGTGCCGACGTTGTCAGGGTGGACCATGTAGTCGCCGATCTGCTTGTATCCAGCGGCCTCCAACTGCTCCAGCTCACGCGCGAAAACGGTGGGCTGACCGGCATATCGCCCCGTTGTCTGCACCATGTTTCCTGCCCGTGGTGATGCCAAGTAGAAGTTCTGACGCGCCGCGATTCCAGACTGAATCCACGCATCATTCTTCGCGAGCGTCCAGTCGGGAATGTCGAGAACCTCGTGGCCCGCCCAGTCTTTCGCGACCGCCGTGTCCTCGAGCCTACCGATCACCTTCACCGGAGAACGCCCTGGGCTTGCTGCGATGCGCATCGCGTCAGCGCAGGTGTTGTGGACCCAGGCTTCGAGCTCGGTGACGAAGTAGGTGTGGAAGTCTTCGACCTCGAAGTTGTACGTGGTGACGCGTTCGGCGGCCCAGTGCGTCCCCGTGACGCGTAGCCAACCGCCCTTGCTGTCGCCGACCTGCTCGCCGACTCGCACCTCGCGCGCAGGCACCCAGCCCTTCCCGCGTAGCCAGAACGGGTGCTCGCCCGTGACTCCGACGCGCACCGGCTCGAGGCCATCGTCGACAGCCAGGTCGAGCCAGAGGTACTCGCTGTCCGGTGTGACGAACGTCCGCGCGACGGGCTTGTAGGCGAGCTTGCCGGTGGAGGGGTCCTTCGACAGCACCAGGTCTCCCGGCTTGATGGATTCGATGGGGCGCAGGCCCGCTTCCGTGACCACCGGCGTGCCGGCGACGAAGCACTGACACCACCCTGCCGGGCACGCCTTCGGAATCGCCGCGGCCACCGCCGCGCGCTCGGCCATCACGACCTTGCCGGCGCTCGTCACCGTCGTCGCCCAGCCGGCCGCGGTGACGACGCCCTTCACTCCAGTCTTGACGCGCTCCCACAGTGACAGCTCGTTGTTGTGGACGTCCGCCCCCGTCCACCCGCGAGCCATGTCGTTGCCGCCGGTGTACTCGCTGAGCTCGAAGATGACCTGCTCGTGCCAGGGTGCCTTCTGGTAGCTGTGCGCAAACTCCGCCTCTCGAACCAGCGCTCTCGTCTGCGCTTCGAGCGCCACCCGATCTCGCAGCGGCGTCGTCGCCTCGTACGCCGCGCGCGCCCGCATCATCATCTGTATGCCGATGTCCTTGCCGGTCAGACCGAGCAGGTCGATGAAGAACGAGACGGTGTTCCGCGCGTACGCGTAGACGGACAGGAGCTGCGGATCGTCGAGACCGAAGTCCGGCGATGCCGCCGCCGGATCGGGCGCGAGGAAACGGCCGATGCGAGCGTCGTACGGCCGCGCCTCGAAGAGAGAGAGACCCGCGCCCGGGAGCCATTCCTTCCCGCCGAAGCCCCACGGCGACTGGCCGTCGGCCAGGGGCGCTCCATACGGGTCATACGCGGTCCGTCCGTGGACGGCTCCGGAGCCGTCGGTCTGGAAGGTGACGCTGCCGAGGTGGTCGTAGTGGAAGAAGCGGATGCCTTCCTCCACGCCTCCCCTGCAACGGCACCCGGAAGCAGCCACCGCCAAAGCCAGCGCGGCCGCGGCGAGCCGCCGCGTCATGCGGCGCAGCGGCGTCAATGCCGAAGCGAACGCAGCGCACGCAAGCACCAACGCGGCGAAGGCGCCTCCGCTGCTCAGGCGCCGAAGCATCGAGGCGACGGCGCCGTCGCGCAGGCTTCCTCGAATCTCGACGAGGCGCCTGCCGCCGAAGAAGAGATAGCTCACGGGCTCGCCGCCTCGAATCTCATACCGCTCGTCGACACATAAGCCCCTGGGCGCGACCGCCGCCCTTCCCAATGAAAAGAAGGTAGCTTCGTGGTGATGCGCGCGGCGGTCCTCTGCCTGATTCCTCTCGCGGCGAACGCCGCGGAGCTGACCTTGTACACCGCGCTCGACAGCCTCGAGGCGCAGATCTACCGCGAGGCCTACGAGCGCGACACCGGCGTCTCGTTGCGCATGGTGCGGCTCTCCGCCGGCGAGGTGCTGACCCGCATTCGCGCCGAGCGGAACAACCCGCAGGCGTCGGTCTGGTTCGGCGGCCCGTCGCTCGACTTCATCACCGCGGCCAAGGAGGGGCTGTTCGAGCCGTACGCGCCGACGACGTACGACCGTTTTCCCAACGGAGCCAAGGACTCGCAGGGCCGCTGGCACGGCATCTACTGGGGCCTCATCGGCTTCGCCTCGAACCCGCACCTGTTGGCCCGGCGCAAAGCGGCGCCGCCCCGATCGTGGGCCGAGTTGCTCCGGCCCGAGCTGCGCGGCGAGGTGAGCCTGGCCTACGCGTACACCTCGGGCACCTCGTACACGGTCATCGCTTCGCTCGCTCAGCTCTTCGGCGAGGAGCAGGCCATCGCGTACCTGCGCTCGCTCGATGGGCAGGTCCACCACTACAATCGCTCGGGCTCGGCCTGCGTCACCCAGGTGGCGCTGGGGGAAATCGGCACCTGCATCGCGTTCTCGCACGACGTGCTTTCCAAGGGCGTACGCAAGGGCTACCCGGTGGTGCTCACCTTCCCGGAGGAAGGCACGGGCTACGAGGTCGGCGCCATCGCCCTGCTCAGCGGAGCGCCGCAGCCGCACGAAGCCCGCCGCTTCATCGACTGGGCGCTCACACCGCGGGCGCAGGCGCTCTTGACGAAGTGGAATCGCCTGCCCATTCGCGGCGACGTCGACGTGCCCGAAGGCATCGTCAAGGCCAGCGAAGTGCGGCGCATCGACTTCGACCCCCAGCGCGCCGCGGCCGAGCGCCGGCGGCTCGTCGAGCGGTGGCGGGAGGCGACCGGGCAGTGAGCACATCGCCAAAGGCCTGCCGCCATGCACCCATCACGTTCGTGACGGGGATGAAACCCGAGGGCTCGCAAGAGGTCTGATGGGCTGGGCGGAACAGATGCGTGCGCTGCGCCGCGAGCCGGTGGTGGTGGTCGCGGCCGCGTGCGTGTTCGCCCTCCTCGGGCTGTTCGTCGTCTGGCCGCTCTCTCACGTCGTTCGGGCCTGCTTCGTCGGCGAGGCGGGGCTCACGCTCGAGCACCTCACGCGGCTCTTCACGCGCTGGCACTTCGTGAGGCCGATGTTGAACAGCCTGCTGCTCGGAGCGCTGGTCTCCGTCACCGGCACCGCGATCGGTTTTCTGCTCGCGTTCGCGGTCACCCGCACCACGCCCCCGCTGCGCGGCGCCATCCGCCGGCTCGCGACGCTCCCCATCATCGCCCCGCCCTTCGTCATCTCGCTCTCGGCGATTCTCCTCTTCGGGCGCAACGGTCTGGTCGTCCGGGGCTTCTTTCTCGAGCGGCTCGGCATCGACCTCTACGCTCACGGGTTCGACATCTACGGGCTCGGCGGTCTGGTGCTGGTGGAGACGCTCTCGTACTTCCCCACCGCCTTCCTCTTGCTCTCGGGAGTGCTCGCCGCCATCGACCCGGCGATGGAGGAGGCGGCGATGTCCCTCGGAGCGAGCCGGCTCCGCACGTTCTTCACCGTCACTCTGCCGCTGGCCGCGCCGGGCATCCTCGCATCGCTGCTCTTGTTGTTCATCGAGTCGCTCGCCGACTTCGGCAACCCGCTCGTGCTCGGCGGCCCATACAACGTCCTCTCCGTCCAGGCGTACCTGCAGATCACCGGCAACGACGACCAGGCCGGAGGCTCGGCGCTGGCGCTGGTCCTCCTGATTCCGTCGCTCCTCGTCTACGCGCTCCAGGCCTTCCTGCTCGAGCGGCGCTCGTTCGTCACCGTGACGGGAAAACCGGCGCGCGTCGGCGGCGTCAGCGTCGGCGGCGTCGGCCGCGCCCTCGTCGGAGCTGCCAGCGCCCTCGTCGTGGGCACCGTGGTCTTCTTCTACGCGCTCGTGCTCTATGGCTCGCTGGTGCGGCTCTGGGGCGTCGACGGCTCGCTCACCCTCGCAAACTTCGAACGGGCGCTCTCGTCCTCCCGCCGCGACATCGTCGACTCGGTGCTGCTCGCTGCCATCTCGACGCCCGTCACCGCCCTGTTCGCCCTGGTGGCCGCGTATCTGGTCGAGCGAAAGCGCTTCCCCGGGCGACGGCTGATGGAGCTTCTGTCGATGCTCACGTTCGCGGTGCCCGGAACCGTGGTCGGCATCGGCTACGCGCTGGCTTTCAGCGAGCCGCCGCTCGCGCTGACGGGGACCGCCGCGATCATCGTCAGCCTGCTCGCGTTCCGGAACACGCCCGTGGGGCTGAAGGCCGCCTCGTCGGCGCTCAAGCAGATCGACAAGAGCCTCGAGGAGGCCGCCGCCAACCTCGGCGCCTCGCCCGTGCGCGCCTTCGCCACCGTGACGATGCCGATGCTCGCTCCCGCGGTGTTCTCGTCGCTCGTCTACAGCTTCGTCCGCGCCATGACCGCCGTCAGCGCGGTCATCTTCGTCGTCTCCGCGAGCTGGAATCTCCTCACCGTCGCCATCTTGGGGTTCGTCGAGTCGAGCGAGCTGTCGCAGGCGGCGGCGCTGTCGGTCATCCTCGTCGCCATCGTCCTCTTGGCGTTCGAGCTCATGCGGCTAATGTTGCGGCGCGCCTTCCCCGGCCGTTTCTCCGAGTTGTGAGCGCCGACGTGATAGACGTTCGGCCGTGTCGGTGCGGGTCAATGGCCTGGTCAAGGAGTTCGTCGACGCACATGGCAACGTCCAGCGCGCCGTCGACGGCGTCTCGCTCGAGGTCGGCGAAGGAGAGCTGGTCACGCTGCTCGGACCTTCCGGCTGCGGCAAGACCACCACGCTGCGGATGATCGCCGGCTTCGAGGCGCCCGATGCCGGCACCATCTACATCCTCGGGCGCGACGTCACCCGCGAGCCGCCCCACCGGCGCAACACGCCGATGGTGTTCCAGTCGTACGCGCTCTTTCCCCATCTCACCGTGCGCGAGAACGCCGCCTACGGCCTCGTCACCCGCGGCCTCGACAGGGCATCGGCTCGCGCCCGCGTCGAAAAGATGGCCCAGGCGATGGGGCTCGGCGATTACCTCGACCGCAGCCCACACCAGCTCTCGGGAGGCCAGCAGCAGCGCGTCGCCCTGCTGCGGGCACTGGTCACCGAGCCCAAGGTGCTCCTCTTCGACGAGCCGCTGTCGAACCTCGACGCCCAGATGCGGGTGCAGATGCGCGCGGAGATCCGCCGCGTCCAGAAGACGCTCGGCGTCACCGCGCTCTACGTCACGCACGACCAGGACGAGGCGATGACCTTGTCGGATCGGATCGTAGTGATGGAGAAGGGCCGCGTCGCCCAGATCGGCCCGCCCCGCGAGGTGTACGCGCGACCGCGCTCGCGCTTCGTGGCGTCCTTTCTCGGAGAGGCGACCTTCGTTCCCGCCGACGTGCTCGGCCGCGAGAGCGGCACCGTGGTCGTCGATGGGCCTCTCGGGCGCCTGGCGCTCCCCGATCCCGGGCTGCCCGGCGACGCACGGAAGATCACGCTCGTCGTCCGCCCCGAGGTGGTGAAGCTGTTCGACGGGCGCGCTCCGCTGCGCGGCACGGTGCGATCGGCCGTCTTCCTCGGAGCCTCCGCGCACTACGAGATCACCGTGAACGGCGTGCTGCTGAACGCGCGCGTGTCGAACCCCATTCACGAGGCCGTGTTCCCCGAGGGGGCCGAGGTCCCCGTCAGCCTCGATGGCCGCGCGGTGCACGCGCTCTGGGAGCCTCCATGACGCCGCGCCTCGTCCTGGTCGACGTCGACGGCACGCTCGTCACCGGCGATCGGCGCGTCACCGAGCGCACCCGGGCCGCATTCGCCCGGGCGCGCGCGGCGGGCATCCGCGTCTCGCTCGCCACCGGCCGCACCTTCGAGTCGGCGCTCCCGTTCGCCCGCGCCATCGGCGCCGACGCTCCGCTGGTCGTCTACAACGGCGCGCGGGTGCAGGCGGTGGACGGCACGGTGCTCCGCGAATGGCGGCTCGACGCCGAGCTGGCGCGCGTTGCGCTCGAGGAAGTCACCGGCGCGGACCTGCACGTCAGCCTCTACCAGGACGAGGCCATCTACATCGCCGAGTGGAACGGGCGCGCCCGCGCCTCCGCCGAGAAGGACGGCGTCACCATGGTCCCCGTGGGCGATCTGCGCGCGCTTCTCTCGCGGCCACCGCTCAAGCTGATGCTGATCGGCGAGCCCGACTTCCTCGACGGCCTTTCGCCGAGGCTTCTTTCGGCGTTCGAGCGCCGCGGCCTTTCGCCGCCGGTCCTGGTGCGATCCGAGCCGACCTACCTGGAGGTGTGGAACGCCGGTGCGTCCAAGGGAGTGGCCGCCGCGTTCGTCGCCGAGCGACTGGGCGTGGCCATGCACCAGGTCGCCGCCTTCGGAGACAGCCTCAACGACGTCGACCTGGTGCGCAAAGCAGGCGTGGGCGTGGCGATGGGCAACGCGCACGAATCTTTGAAGCGCGTCGCGGCCCTGGTGGCTCCGACGAACGAGGACGACGGCGTCGCCCAGGTGCTGGAGCGCTGGCTCGAGGGCGCCTCCGCCTCCGGGTGAGCCGCCGCTCCGGCGCCGCTTGCCGTCCGTGCGCACCATTGGGTCATGGTGCCTCGATCAATCAGAGAGTATCTCCGCCGCAACCGCGCTCCGTTCGCCATCCGGACGCACCCGCGCGCCGTCACCGCCCAGGAGCTGGCGCATTCGCTCGGGGTCTCGGGCTACCAGGTCGGCAAGACGGTCGTCGTCGAGGCGGACGGCCGGCCGTACCTGGCAGTGCTCCCGGCGCCCGACTGGGTGGACCTCGAGGCGTTCGCCCGCGTGGTGGGCGCCCAGAACGCGCGGCTGATGCGCGAGAGCGAGTTCCTCCGCTTCTTCCCCGATTGCGAACCAGGAGCCGAGCCTCCGTTCGGCGGCCTGTACGCGCTCCCGGTGGTGGTCGACGAGAGCCTCGCTCGTCAGAAGCTCCTGGCGCTCAGGGTCGGCTCGCACGAGGAGGCCGTGGAGATGTCGTGGGACGACTTCCGCGCGCTCGAGCGCCCCAGGCTGGGCTCGTTCGCCATGTCGGTGCCGCCATCCGCGCGGCGGCCGGAGCCGCGTGCCGAGCCGCGGCCGTGAGCGCGGGCGAGCGCTGGGTGTCGGCTCGCCGTGCCGAGCGCGCAAAACCGCCGCAATTTGCCTGTCCGCCGGTTGCCTTGACGTGCCGATCGACGCTTCTTTAGCGTTGAGCCGATGGACTTTTCGACGCCCAACGTGGCCGATCTCGTCGCGCGGGCGCTGGCCAACGAGCCCCACCTTTCGTGGGCGTATCTCTTCGGGTCGGCGGCGCGGGGGCAACCGTTCCGGGACGTGGACGTCGCGGTCATGCCGGCCCCGCACACGTTCGAAAGCCCGGTGGAGATCGGAGCGCTGGCGTCGCGAATTCATCGGTCGCTCGGGCTGGGCGTGCCGGTCGACGTCGTCGATCTGCGTGATGCCTCGCTGCCGTTTCTCGCAAGCATCCTGCGCGAGGGACGCGTGGTACTCGATCGAGAGCCCGCAGGGCGGAGGCTCTGGGCCGCGCGCCGGATGGTCGAGTGGCTCGATTTCCAACCACTCTGGGAGATGCAAGCGCGACTGCGCCGGCAGGCGCTGCACCGGTGAGCTACGTGGTCGATCTTCCCCGCGTCCAACGGCTGTTGGATGTCTTGCTCGACGAGATCGCCGACCTGGAGCGCTACCGCGCGTCCATCTCGCTCGACGACTTGCGCACGAGCCGCGACCGCCAGCACATGGTGCTCCACGCCATGTATGTCGCCGTTCAATCGTGCATCGATGTCGCGTTCCACGTGGCCGCGAGCGAAGGCCTGCCACAGGCGGGCACCTACCAGGACGTGTTCTTGCGCCTCGCAGAGGCCGGCATCATCGACGCGGAACTCGGGAAGAGGCTCGCTGGATGGGCGAGCTTCCGTAACGTGCTCGCGCACCACTACCCCGTCATCGATTTCGCCAAGGTGCACTACGCCCTGTCCCACGAGCTGGGCGACCTGCGCGCCTTCGCCGCCGCGATCGACGCGCTGGCGAAGCGAGTTGCTTCCTCGTGAGTCGACTCAGTACACCCTGGCGACCGCGACGTACTCGCTGCGCACCGGCTTCGGGGCGGCGCCGTTGATGCCGGCCGACACGACGAAGGTGTACTTCTTCGAGAGGTCGATGTCCTTGCTCGGCAGCTCGACGCGGTAGGTGTTGCGCTTCTCGCCCCGCCGCACGGTCTCCTCGACGAGCTCGGGGTTGCGAATCGTCGCGACCAGCTTGTCCGTCCCCTGCTCGTAGACCTTGATGGTCGGCACCTTGAACTTCGGCGGCGCATCGTTGAAGCCCACGCCCTTCACCGTCACGCTGCCGATCACCGGCCGGCTGGGCCGGGTAAACCCCGGCATCAGGTCGACCCACAGGCGCGCGTCGACCGACGCGCTCGCGTTGGGCCCGCTGATGCTGG
>FWPU01003402.1_pt1 | contig 26875 bp, 23 predicted proteins | sample 2228361 | NCBI WGS metagenome assembly FWPU01 (sample SAMEA103939777, study PRJEB20133) | metagenome
ATTGTGTACAAAAAAACTAAATCTCTTATGTAATGAGCTTTTTCGGCGATACTACCAAAAGGCAAGCTATTTTCATTCCAGGTAGGTAAAATTTGGTTAGTAAATTGAGTTGCTGAATGGTAGATATTTTCATAAGAACTGATATTTGGCTGAAAATTGAACTTTTGTATTTTTTCTTTCAAAATATTTATATTAGAAACATTTTGAATATGTTGTAATTCCAATTCTAAATTAGCTATTGATACAGCAATCCATAAATCGTCCCAATTTTCAATCGTACCCACTATATTTTGTATACCTCTCAAAATAGCTTCATCTTAGCTTTCCGACCATTCAAAAATAGCCCTACTAATTGCATTTGTACCATATGCTAATTGAAGCATAAGTGTATCGTTGAAATGATATATTTGCTCAATTTGCTTTTTGAATAAGGTTTCATCGGAGATAAAATCTTTTAGAGAGCTGCAGAATTTTGTAATGGTGGAGTTTTTTTGGTTACTATCTCTTTCATCCCAAATACCGACAAGATACAATATTTTTATATTTGGCTTTTTATTAAGCCTGAGCATACTTCGTAATAGTTCAACCAAAGAGCCTTTGGCGGTTGTTCCGCCTGTATCATCTCTTGAACGAAGTTGAATTAGAATGATTTTTTTTCTATCAGGGCTTGCAGCCAGAGCATCTATATCTAACTTTTCAAGTTTTTCATCTATGATAGCCTGCAAAATACTCAAACTTTCGTGTCCTTCTGTTACAATAGGACATTTTACATAATTTTTTAGTACGAAGCCTATAATTTTTTCTAAAACTTTGCCTTGTCTCGCTCTAATAGAACTATGAAAAAATTGGTGAAAAGCAAAAAGATGTGGATAGTGCTTTGCTAATCCGTATTCCTTAAATTTTTTTGCACTACTAATCCCTGCTGTAAAATCTTTGATAGTATCTAATTTTGCTTGCAAATCACTAAACTTAGATGCAAAAAGATCATCAATAATATTTTTAGCAAGCCCAAGAGGACTTTGTAGAACCTCTTTTTTGAAGTTCTCTTCCTCGTTATGGTCTGATAGCAGCAAAAATGTTCGTTCTTGATACATATTTATTGTGTGTGTATTTGCAAAGTTATGCAATTTTATGCCTTGTACAAAACGCAAATTTTTGTACATTTGTAAAAATAATGTTCTGATGCAGTTTTTCAGGAATTTACTTCATTGGCTCAAGGAAATACTGATTGGTGAAAACCAAAGTAATTTCAGGGCTATGATTTGGAGTTTGTTTTTTGCAGTTCTTTTTTGGTTTTTTTATCAGCTGAATAGCGAACAAACTTACTCTTTGGTGTATCCTGTGCGGCTGCAATATGCTAATGGCACCAATGCCGATACTTTTCAAAGGAAATTGTTTGTTACGCTCTCGGGCCCAGGCTGGAAAATTGCCCGCGAAATTTTTGCCAACGACAAAGAAAAACTGCTCTATTATCAAATGCCTGCTACTCAAAGTCATAACTACGTTCTTTCGGGTAGCTTGCGTAATACGCTTGCTGGCAAACTGGATAAAGACCTGAAAATTTTGGAAATCAAAAATGATACTTTTTTTGTCAATAACAATTGGAATGTACGAAAAACGGTACGCTTATATTTGCGTAAAGAGAGTATTAGCAAACAGCTTCGCGATGGCTATCGCATCGTAAGTCCTATTTATATCAATCCGCCAGTAGTTACTTTTGAAGGAAGTGTGGAAAAAATTAACCAATTGCCCGACTCCCTGCCCCTCACCATTCGTGAAGGTAGTATCCGAAAAAATTTTGATAAACTCGTGAGCCTTTCAGCTTGGGAAAGTCCTAATCTCAAAGCCTTACAGCCCAATGTAAAAGTGAGTTTTGAAGTAGAGCGATTTTTTACAAGAAAACTTCGTTTTGATGTAGAAAAAATAAATTTTCCTGAAAATGTAGATTTAGTTCAGAAAAGGGCTGAGGTACTATGTATTTTCAAGGCAAGTATGGAAAAAGAAATAGATTTGCAAGATTTTAGCATTATTGCAGACTTTAAGAAGTTTCACCCCGAAGATTCTACCATTACACTGCAATTAGAGCATATTCCCCAAGGTATTGAAAGTGCCGAAATAACCAATCCACATTACAAAGTAAAAACTATTCAGAAAAAATGACAAAACCCCTTCAAATTGGTATTACAGGAGGTATAGGTTCGGGTAAAAGCACCATAGCTCGTATTTTTCAGGTTTTGGGTATTCCTGTTTATGATGCCGATTCGCGTGCCAAAGCTGTAATGGTTCAAAATGATAAGTTAAAAAAAGCAATCATAGCAAATTTTGGCGAGAATGCCTATTTTGCAGATGGCTCTTTGAATAGACGTTTTTTGGCAGAGCAGGTGTTTTCGGATAGTGAAAAAACAAAACTTATCAATAGTTTGGTGCATCCTGCCGTAGCCCAAGATTATGAGCAATGGCTTGCTGAGCAAGAAAATATGCCTTACATCATACGCGAAGCGGCTTTGATGATAGAATCGGGAGCGTATCGGTCATTGGATAAACTCATTGTGGTTACTGCCCCAGAGGAGTTACGCTTGCAACGCATACGCACCCGCGACCCCCAACGTAGCAAAGATGAAATTAGAGGTATTATGGCTAAACAAATGCCCGAAGAGGAAAAAATTAAATTTGCTGATTTTGTTATCTACAATGATGAAAAACAATCACTTATAGAGCAAGTTTGGGATTTGCATCAAAATTTTTTACAAAATTTTTGAGTTTGGCAAAATTATTGCTACATTGCAGGACTTAATTTATTAGTCTATGCAAAAATTAGGCTTACATCAGTCTTTACAGCAAAAACTCTCACCACAACAAATTCAATTCATCAAGCTATTGCAAATTCCTACGGCGGAGTTGGAGGCTCGTATTCAGGAAGAGATTGCCGAAAACCCTGCTTTGGAGCAAGGGAAAGATGAAAACTATGATTTTGAAAACAGCGAAGCAGAAAGTGAGGAAGATTTTTCTTATGGTGAAAACGATAATAACGAAGACTATGACTATGATAATGAAAATAACGACTTTGATGATGATAGCGACACTTACGACCAAAGCGAAGCTATCAGCGATATGAATCTTGATGAATATTTGCAAGCAGAAGAGGAAAGCTACAAAACCCAAGACAATAATTACAGCACCGATGATGAGGAAAAAAACTTCCCCATAGCGGCAGGTACTACTTTTGTAGAGTTTTTGGAAACACAATTGGGTTTTCTCAAACTTTCTGAAAAAGAGCAAATCATTGGAAAACATATCATTGGCACTTTGGATAATGACGGCTATTTGAGAAGAGAACTCAAAGCTCTTGTAGGAGATTTGGCTCTAACATATTATATTGAGGTTACCGAAAAAGAAGTTGAGGCAGTGCTGAAAAAAATTCAACAATTTGACCCACCCGGTGTAGCCGCCCGCAATTTACAGGAGTGTTTGCTTATCCAGCTCAAACGCAAAAAATACGAGGAAATTCATACCGAAGAAGAAAAGCAAATCTTGGATTGGGCAATTGAAATTATTGAGGATAATTTTGAAGAATTTACCAAAAAGCATTACGATAAAATTGAAAAGCGATTGGGGCTTTCGGAAGAAGAGCTAAAATCAGTCTTAAAACTGATTACCAAGCTCAACCCCAAACCGGGCAATTCTTCGGATAGCGAAGGAGGTGGCTCACAACAAATCATTCCCGATTTTATTATTACCAACAACAACGGCAAATTAGATATTGCTTTGAATGCTCGCAATGCCCCCCAACTGCGTATTAGCCCTTCTTTTGCCGATATGCTGGATACTTACCAAAAAAGCAAGCGTCAGGATAAGGGTGTCAAGGAAACCATTGCTTTCGTGAAGCAGAAGCTAGATGCCGCTAAGTGGTTCATTGATGCTATCAAACAGCGTCAGCAGACTTTGCTGAAAACTATGCACGCCATTGCGACTTACCAATATGAGTTTTTTTTAGAAGGTGATGAAACCAAGCTCAAACCAATGATTCTCAAAGATATTGCAGAAAAAATTGGTATGGATATTTCTACGGTTTCTCGTGTGGCAAGCAGTAAGTATGTACAAACCGAATTTGGGGTTTATCCGCTCAAACACTTTTTTTCCGAAGGTATTGCTACTGACGAAGGTGAAGAAGCAAGTAGTAGAGAGGTAAAAGCCAAACTGAAAGAGTTTGTAGATAATGAAGACAAACGTGAGCCACTTTCTGATGAAAAACTTGAAAAAATGCTTAAAGAAGCAGGGTATCACATTGCTCGCCGTACAGTTGCCAAATATCGCGAGCAATTGGGTATCCCTGTGGCGAGATTGAGAAAGAATATTTAACTTGGAAACAAGAAAATACTTCAACCGAGCAAAACAATGGAAATAAAATACACACCTGCTTTTTTGAGCAAAATGGAAGATATTTTTGCTGAAAGCAATCTTTTTTTGCGTTACGAAAAAGGCAATTTCAAGTCGGGGTATTGTATCCTGAAAGAACAACGTGTGATTGTGGTGAATAAATATTTTCCCATAGAAGGCAAAATCAATTGTTTGCTAGATATTTTGAAACAAGTAGAAATTGACGAAAATCTTTTGAGTGCTAAAACTAAAAAGCTCTACGAGGAGTTAATGCAAGAAAATCTCAATGGTTAAAGTTACCTTTCTGGGTACAGGTACTTCGCAAGGAGTGCCTGTAATCGCTTGCGAGTGTGAGGTATGTCGGTCAGAAAATCCCAAAGATAAACGCCTGCGTTCAGCTGTATTCATAGAAACCCCTTTGGCAAGCATTGTTATTGATACAGGTCCCGATTTTCGTTTGCAAATGCTTCGGGCAGGGGTAAAAAAATTAGATGCAGTTCTTTTTACCCACGAACACAAAGACCATACCGCAGGGCTTGACGATATTCGCCCTTTTAATTTTTTGCAAAATAAAAATATGCCCCTCTATGGCACAAGCAAAGTTTTGAACCAACTCAAAACTGAATTTGCTTATATTTTTGCTGAAAAACGTTACCCAGGTATCCCACAAGTAGAACTTCACGAAATCAGCAAAGAACATAGCTTTGAAATCAATGGGCAGAAAATTATGCCTATTGAGGTATTTCATTATCGTTTGCCTGTGTTGGGTTTTCGTATAGGTAATTTTACTTATATCACCGATGCCAACTACATTGCTTCGGAAGAGTTGCAAAAGATTTATGGTTCAAAAGTATTGGTTCTGAATGCTTTGCAAAAAGAAAATCACATTTCACACTACAATTTGGAGCAGGCAATTCAGGTGGCTCAGCACATTGGGGCAGAAAAGACTTATTTTACGCATATCAGCCACAAAATGGGCTTACACGAGGAAATAAGCTCTCTTTTGCCCGAAAACATTTTTTTAGCTTATGATGGTTTGAAAGTTGAGGTATCGTGATTACCATTTTTCCCAATTCGCCAAAATTTGTTCTATATCTTGGTGCAGAAAGCGGTCTTGCTCTATGAAACCTACAAGCTCGTCTAATTTTTTATGAAGTTTTTGGGTTTCTTTGCCAAGTTTTACTTTGAATCCAATATGAGCAAGTTGTTTTTTGCGTAAATGCAAAGCCTGATGAGCGGTAAGCATTAAAATTGCCACTATTTTACGTACATTTTCAGTAATTTCAAGGGCTTGTCTGCCTGCAATAGTTCCCATACTTACGTGATCTTCTTGGTTGGCACAAGTAGGAATAGAGTCCACCGAGGCGGGGTGGGCAAGCACTTTATTTTCAGAAACCAAACTTGCCGCCACGTACTGGGGTATCATCAGCCCTGAATGTAGCCCTGAGGTATCTGCGGCAAGGAAGGCAGGCAGGCAGTCGTTGGTAGCTTCATCTACAAGTTTATTGATTTGCCTTTCAAAAAGATTTCCCATTTCGGCAACGCCAATTTTCAGATAATCCAGTGCCAGAGCCAAAGGCTCGCCGTGAAAGTTGCCACCCGAAACTACTGCTTCGCTTTCAGCAAAAATCAGGGGGTTATCTACCACAGCATTGAGTTCTGCTTCAATGATATTTTCGGCGTGTTGAATGGCTTGCAAGCACGCCCCCAAAACCTGTGGCGTACAACGCACCGAATAGGCATCTTGGGGCGTGATTTTCTTTTCTGCAAAAGTTAAAATTTTGTGCAAGCTCAGCCAAGCATACGATAAATGCTCTTCTTGGGGCAAATAATGCTTCAAGAAGGCAATCTGGTGGGGAGCATCTTGTAGTTTTTTGAGAATTTCTCGGCGGTGTTCGGCGGTAAGATGAGGCTGTATTTTATCAAAAAGAAATTTGACAATTTCGGTGCTTTCTATGCCCAAAAGGGTAGAGTTTTCGGTAAATTTATGAATAATTTGCACAATTTTTAGCTGTTCTCGGTGTTTTCGGGCTCGGTGTAGGCGTTTATCAAAGGCTTGACTTCTTGCACCAAGAGCCTCAAACATCATACAAGCGGCTTTAAGCCCTTTATAGAGAACATCTTTGGCTTGATACACCGCCCAAACCCCCAATGCCGCCATTATGCTCGTACCATTGAGTAAAGCAATACCCTCTTTGTGTTCAAGTTCCAAAGGGGGTAAATCAAATTTTTGTAAAGCCTCTTTCCCTGATAGAATTTGCCCTTCTACTTCCGCAAAACCTTCGCCAATCAGCACCAAAGCCATATGAGCCAAAGGACATAAATCGCCGCTTGCTCCTACCGAACCTTGCGAAGGAATAATAGGGTGAATACGTAAATTTAGCAAGCGAGCCAGTAAATTGACGGTTTCCATTTTTACGCCCGAATAGCCCGCCAGCAAAGTATTGAGACGGATAAGCATTATAGCTCGCACAATTTCAGAACTAAATGGCTTGCCTACCCCGCAGGCGTGAGAAAGCAAGAGATTTTTTTGTAGTTTTTTGGCAATTTCATAATCTTCTATTACTTTGGAAGCATTTGCCCCAAAACCTGTGGTTACGCCGTAAATGATTTTCTTTTCGGCTACTTGTTTTTGAATAAAATCACGACTTTTTTGTATTTTAGCATAACATTCGTTAGCTATCTTGACTTCTGCTCCTTGCCAAGCCACCTGAATAACTTCATTGAGGCTCAATTTATTGCCATTCAATACAATTGCATTGTTTTTCATAAAAGGCTTTTTATGTTGTTCTTGGTAAAATCGTTTGGCTTCAAATTTAATACTTTTTCGTTTAGTAGGAATAAGAGATTTACATTTGCTTGAAAGATAGTTGGGCAAATTGTTTATCTTTGCCCAAACCTCATTCTACAAATCAATGCAGTTTCTTATACAACTTTTACAAGTAACCAAAACGTATTGGAATGGCGAAATTGCTACCGAAGCCTTGCAAGGGGTAGATTTGAATGTTCAGCAGGGCGATTTTTTAGCAATAATGGGACCATCGGGTTGTGGAAAATCTACTTTGCTCAATATTATTGGGCTTTTGGATATGCCTACTTCGGGGGAGCATTGGTTTTTGGGGCAAAAAATGACTAAACTCAACGAAAAACAACGTGCCGAATTCCGAAAAAGAAACATTGGCTTCGTTTTTCAAAATTTCAATCTGATAGAGGAACTCACTGTGCAAGAAAACGTTGAATTACCTTTGATGTATTTGGGCTATTCCCGCCGAGAGCGTAAGCAAAGAGCCTACGAAATGCTTGAAAAGCTCAAATTGGCTCACAAAGCAATGTACTTTCCTTCACAACTTTCGGGAGGAGGTCAGCAGAAAGTTGCCATAGCCCGTGCTTTGTGTATAGAGCCGCAAATTTTACTTGCCGATGAACCCACAGGTAATTTAGATAGCAAAAATAGCGAAGAAATTATGCAAATTCTTTGGCAACTCAACCAAGAGGGGGTAACTATTCTGATGGTTACCCACTCGGCTCAAGATGCCAGCTATGCTCATCATATTATTGATATGCTGGATGGCGTGATTGTGGGCAAGCAGTCGCTCAATGCCCCGCTACGTAATCTTGCAAATAGCTAAATTTTTCGGTGAGTTTGCCATTTTCAGCAATAGTAGCCCTTTGCAAAACACCTTCCTTATCTCCATTGAAAAAATGAGGTAATACCCGCTGAATAAACTGCTCGCCAAAATCTTCCGAAGCACTGAAAGGTAGCTCGGTAGGCAAATTATCCACAGCCATAATGGTAATATTTTCAGGATTGCTGAAAGCCCTTTCTTCCTGAAAAGTTTTTCGGTTGAAATCGTACAAAGGGTCTGCAATGGTTGAGGCTCGTAGCGTAGTGGGAATAGAGCCACCTATATCACAAGTTATATCTGCAATGACACGAATACGGAAATTTTCGTTTTGGGTATCCGAAAGTTCAAAAAGTTTGGGTGCTTTGGGGTGCCAGAAGTGTGTAGAAATAAACAAATCGGTGCAGTAGGCAAATTTCAGAAAGTCGCCGTCAAAAAATTCGGGGTTATCGTAAAAAACCTCAAAAGGAATTTTGGGGTGTTTGGGTTTGTAATAATCGGAAGAAGCAAGTTGCACAAAGACTGCCTCCGAAAAATCTTTTTCCAAATACTCCTGAACGCTTACTTGTCGGATACCTGCGGCACGCAGAATTTCCAAAGCCCCTTTGCCCGAACGTCCTCTACCTGTAAGAGCAATTTTGATAGGTGGAAGTTTGACTTTTTTGAGTTCAGAAAGCAAATCCTCATAGCTTTTACAATCAATAGCTCGGTGCAGTTCAAAAAGTTTGTATTTCAGCCCCCAAGTACGCAAGGCGTGATACGCCCCTACAATGCCCGCATAACGCCCAAAGGCAATAATTCTTTCTTCGTTTTCGTCAGTGAGGCACTCGTAGTCTATCAGGCGAATATTTTTTGCCAAAATAGCCTGCAACAATGCCCGATTAGCGGGCTGTTTTTTGATAGTGTGCGAAAAAAACATATAAGTTTTTTCGGGAATAAGGTCTTTGACAGGTACTTCTTTTACACCTATCAAAACATCACAATCGTCCATATTTTCTACTACGGGCAAGCCCAAAGCTTCGTACTCTTCGTCTCTTACACAACGAACCACACTGGATTGAACCAAAATCTTTACATCAGGAAAATGCTCTTGAATGTATTTGCACTGATGAGGCAATAGCACCACACGCCTATCCACAGGCACTTTGCCTTCGCGTATTACACCGAGTTTCATAAAAGTATTTGCGTTGTTTGAAAAAATTGTCCGAAAATTAAAAATTTTCAACAAATATCAAGCTGAAATCTTGAACAAACTCATCGGGAAATAGCATAAAACTCTTTTCGTTTTTGAGGGCTAAAAAGCTAATTTTCTTGGGATTTTTTTGCAAAATTAAACTTTTTGCTTTAATTTTGTAATGAGAAAACAATCATACAAAACTTTCTGAAAGTGAGCAAGATACGTTTGGAAATATTAGGTTTATCTTCGGGGCAAACGCAATCGGGCTCTTTTGCACTGATTATGAGTGAAAGAGGCGGAAATAGGCGACTGCCTATTATTATTGGAATGTTTGAGGCTCAGGCTATTGCTATTGAAATTGAGCGTATCACTCCTAATCGCCCAATGACACACGATTTATTTCGCAGTTTTTTAGATTCTTTTGAAATTAGCCTTGTAGAAGTTGTTATCAGCGATTTGCGAGAGGGTGTTTTTTATGCTAAAATGGTTTGTGTAAGCGAAGATAGAAAAATAGAAATAGATGCTCGCCCTTCCGATGCCATTGCCATTGCCTTGCGTATGAACGCTCCTATTTACACCTACGAAAGTGTTTTGCAAGAAGCAGGAGTTATTTTGGAAGATGAACCTTCTATGGAAATGGAAAATGAGGAAGTTTCGTATAATCCGCCACCAATGACACTCAAAGAATATTCTGACGAGCAACTCTATCAGTTTCTCAACAAAGCTCTGGAAGAAGAAGACTACGAAAAAGCCGCCGAAATACGCGACGAGCTTGGCAAACGTGAAAAAAAACGCCGCAGATAAATGGCAGTTTTTTGGAAAGCTAATCAAAGCCCAATCAGATATTATATTTGGCACATTGTAGAGCCGCTGGAAGAACTTACCTCTCATTTACTCCCCCAAGAAATAGAGGAACTCGCTCATATTCAGGTTTTAGAAAAAAAGTGTGAATATGCGGCTGTCAGGTGTCTTTTACAATTCGTAGCCTTTCAAGAGCATTTTAGTTATGTTCCTATTCAAAAAAATGAAAGCGGTAAGCCCTTTTTGCCTGCAATGCCTTTGGAAATTTCTATTTCTCACGCTTTTCCTTTTGTTGCAATAGCTTTAGCTTCAAAACCTTTGGGGATTGATATTGAAAAAAAGCAAGAAAAAATCCGTGTAGTGGCTCGGCGTGTTTTTTCTGAAAAAGAGTTAAGTCTTGCCCAAAACGATTTGCATCAGCTCACACAGCTCTGGACTGCCAAAGAGGCACTATACAAGGCTTATAGCCGAAAAGGTATAGCCTTCAAAGAAAACATCATTTGTGATTTTTGTCCCGAAAAGCAGGTTTTTTGTAAAGGTTGGGTAAAGAAAGCAGATTTTTGTGCCGAATACACGCTATATCACCATTCTTTTGCCCCCACACATCATTTGTGTATTGCTTTTTGAGCTTATATTTTTTGGCTTGCAGTTGTAAGCTAAATGCAAAAATGGTTTGTCCTTGTGGGCTGAAATCAATTTTAGGAAGCCAACGCAGGCTCAAATCATCACTGACATCAAAGGTGGAAAAATGAGCATCTACAATGGCATCAACAATGGTAAGCCCGTAAAACACTACCCCTGCAATGATGAGTTGTTCTTTATTTCTGCGAAATTGATTGCGAAGCGATTCAGCGGCAGTGATATTGATTTGTTGCGGATTACCTGTCAGGAATGCTTCTTGATACACACTTTTGAAATACTGATAGTAGCTATTGTTCCAATAGATGCCATAACCTATTGCCGCCGCACCGCCATATACAATGGGCAATTTCCAATATTTTTTATTGTAAATTTGTCCCCAACCGGGTAAGACTGCCGCCCGAAAAGCCGCTTCACGAGGTCGGTTGATGAGGCTTTTGCTGGGTTTGAGCGTATCTTGTGCTTGCAAATGGCTACACGCAAGCAAAAAAGCAAAGCAATAAAGATATTTTTTGAGCGTTTGTTTAGCTTTTCTCCTCAATGTCATAATTGCAATAGCTCTAAAATTCGGTTCAAATCCTCTGTGGAATGGAAAGGGATTTTGATTTCACCTTGATTTTTGTTGTTGGCTTTGATTGCAATTTTTGTACCAAAATGTGAGGAAAGTTTTTGTTGCAACTGCTTGATTTCGTAAGAAAGTGAGCTTTCAGTCGTTTTTTTCTGTTTATTTTTGGGCGAAGCCAAATCACGTACCAAATTTTCTACGGCTCTTACTGATAGGTCTTCGGCAAGAATTTTTTTCAGAATAGCAATTTGAGTATCGGGGTTTTCTACATTGATAATGGCTCGGGCGTGCCCCATACTGATTTGCTTATCACGCAAAGCCGCCTGAATAATAGGGGGCAGTTTGAGCAAACGCAAATAGTTAGTTACCGTTACACGATTTTTGCTTACTCTTTCTCCCAATTCTTCTTGTTTGAGGTTGCACTCGGTAATAAGCCTTTGGTAGCTTAAAGCAATTTCTATAGGATTGAGATTTTCTCTTTGGATATTTTCTATGAGAGCCATTTCCAACATTTGTTGGTCGTTGGCAGTGCGAATGTAAGCAGGAATAGTTTTTAAGCCTGCTCTTTTAGAAGCCTGTAAGCGTCTTTCGCCTGAAATCAGCTGATAGCGACCTTCTTCCAATTTACGCACCGTAATAGGCTGTATGATGCCTTGTGTTTTGATAGATTCGGTAAGTTCTTGCAGAGCTTCTTCATCAAAATCGGTACGAGGCTGATAAGGATTGACTTCAATGGCATTGACATCTATTTCGTTGATGCTTGCCTGTGGCAAAGTTTGATTTTCTTCTACAACATTAGAATCCGATAACAAAGCCCCCAAACCTCTTCCTAAAACACCTTTTTTCATTTTTTTTCGTTTTGATTATGCTAATTTATTTTTTTCTAAAATCTCTTTGGCAAGTTCCATATAGCTTGCCGCACCTTTGCTGGTAGAATCGTGCTGAATAGCGGGCAAGCCAAAGCTGGGCGATTCGCTTAGACGAACATTCCGAGGAATAACCGTCTTGAATACCATTTTTTTGAAATGATTGCTCACATCTTCCACTACTTGCGTAGAAAGTCTTACACGCGAATCGTGCATTGTGAGCAAGATGCCTTCTATTTCAAGTTTGGTATTCAGGCGAGATTGAATGATTTTGATAGTATTCAAGAGTTTGCCCAAACCCTCCAAAGCAAAATATTCGCATTGTACAGGGATAATCACTGAATCGGCGGCAGTGAGGGCATTTACCGTGATAAGCCCAAGTGAGGGTGAGCAATCTATGATGATAAAATCGTAATTTTCTTTGATAGGGTGCAAAACCTTTTTCATTTTCTCTTCTCTATTCTCCAAATTTATCATTTCTACTTCTGCACCAACCAAATCAATATGCGAAGGGACAACAAAGAGTTTTTCAATAGAAGTACCCAAAATGGTATCGTTGATATTGGCTTCTTCCACCATACATTCATAGATGCTACTTTGAATTTGCTTGGGATTATGCCCTAAGCCCGAAGTAGAATTGGCTTGGGGGTCTGCATCTACAAGCAAAGTACGAAAGCCTAAAGTAGCAAGACTTGCGGCTAAATTGATAGCAGTGGTGGTTTTTCCAACGCCCCCTTTTTGGTTGGCAATCGCAATAATTTTACCCATAATGTTTCAGAATAGAGTATGCAGTTAAAGGTTTAAATGTTTGAACTTCAAAAGTTTAAGTGTATAAGCTGTGTCTAAATTGGTTAAAATGCCAAACAATTTGAATGTATTTTTCTGTTCAAAAATAAATAAATTTGTGAAAAAATGTTTTTTTTGAAAAAAAGTTTAGTTTGCTTGCCGAAAAAATATATCTTTGCAAAAGTTTGAATTGCAAAAGTATTTTACAAAATTGCTTGCAAATATAGGAAATTTATTCAAATTTACCTTAAAAATTTTATGATGAGACTGTACCTTTCGTTTGTGGCATTGGTGTTGCTACTGGCTTCTTGTGGCAACCAAAACGGTGATAGTGGAAAGAAAATTTTCCGCTACAACCAAACAGGTGGCTTAAATTCCTTAGACCCTGCACAGGCTCGGAATCGTGCCGCTATTTGGGCTACTACGCAAATTTTTAATGGTTTGCTAGAACTTGACGAAAATATGCACCCCACGCAATCTATTGCGGAGGCATATCGTTGGGATAGCACCGAAACCATTTATACCTTTACTATTCGCAAGGGTGTGCATTTCCACGATGACCCTTGTTTCCCTAATGGTATTGGTAGGGAAGTTACTGCCGAAGACTTTGTGTATAGTTTCAAACGCATTTTAAGTGCCAAAACACGCAGTACAGGGGCTTGGATTTTCAGGGATAAAGTTCACCCCAATCCCGACTCTGCTTTTGTAGCATTGGATAGATATACTTTGCAGATACGCTTGCAACGCAGATTTCACCCATTTCTTTCTATTCTTACAATGCCTTATGCTTTTGTAGTACCTCGTGAGGCTGTTGAAAAATATGGTGATGATTTCCGCTCTCACCCCGTAGGTACAGGACCTTTTAAGTTTAGAGAATGGAAAGAAGGGGAGCGTTTGGTATTGGATAAAAATCCTCATTATTGGAAAAAAGATGCAGACGGGAAGCAGTTGCCTTTTCTTGATGGGGTAGAAGTTCGCTTTATCAACGACCCTAACACGGCTTACAAAGAATTTACAGCAGGAAAATTGGATTTTATTGTAGGGCTTTCCGAAAATGCCAAAGAAATGATTGCTAATGGCAAAATCAAAGAAGAATTCAAGAAAAAATACAATATTGATAAAGTACCTTATATGAATACCGAATATATCGGTTTTCAGTTGGACCCTGCCGCTTACAAAGGCGATACTACCCATCCTTTCTTGAAAAAGAAATTCCGTCAGGCTATTAGTTATGCTATCAACAGAGATGAAATTGTAAATATCATACGCAATGGTTTAGGGGTATCAGGTATTTCGGGGGTAACTCCTGCCGCTTTGCCTTCTTTTGATTCTGTTGTGGTAAAAGGTTATAGCTACAACCCTGAAAAAGCCAAACAACTCTTAAAAGAACTTGGATACGAAGGTGGCAAGGGCTTGCCAAAACTAAAATTGCAAACCTATACTACCGATAAAGAAATTGCCGAGAATATTGCTAAAAATCTAAAAGATGTTGGTATTGAGGTAGAAATAGAAATGAATATGTTTGTAAAACATCAGCAAACCGTAGATGAAGGAAAAGCATTGTTTTTCAGAGGTTCTTGGCTTGGCGATTATCCTAATGCAGAAAATTATTTTGCAATGTTTTTTAGCAAAAACTTTTCACCTGCTGGTCCTAACAAAACGCATTTTGTAAATAAAGAATTTGATAGGCTCTATGTAGAAGCCCAAGAAAAAGACGACCACGATGAAGATCATCATCTTTTGTACCAGTATTATCACAAAATGGATAATATTATCGTGGAAGAATCTCCTATTATCGTTTTGTATTACGATGAGATTTTGAGAATTTACAGCAAAAAAATCAAAGGTTTGAAAACCAATTCCAGCAATATGCTGATTTTGGAAAATGTAGATTTTGCAAAACCGGGAGAAGAGAATACCGCCGAAAAGAAAGCCACCGCGAAAAAATAACAGGCTTGCTTGCGTGTATGAAATAAATTGAGGGCTTCGCTAATCGGCGAAGCCCTCTGCTTTGTAATGATAGTAAAGGCAAATCTTATTCAAAGAATATCAGACCACTTTTTTTGGGATTGATTTCTACAAGTTGCACTTCAAAAACAAGGTCTTTGCCTGCTAGTGGGTGATTGGCATCTATGGTTACGGTTTCTTCGCTCACAGCGGTCATTACAGCAGGAATTTGCCCACCATTGGCTAAATTGATCGCAAGTTGTGTCCCAACTTCCAAAGGCATACCAAAAGGCAACTGACTTTTAGGAACTTCTAAAATCATTTCTTCTAAAACTTCGCCATATCCCAACTCACAAGGAACTTGAATACTCTTTTTTTCTCCCACTTCCATTCCCAAAATACCTTGCTCAAAACCGGGAATCATTTGTCCTTCGCCCATTGTAAATTCAAGAGGTTCTCTGCCGAGCGAAGAATCAAAGATTTCCCCTGTGGTTAATCTGCCCGTGTAATGTACTCTTACCACGTGCCCGTTTTCTACTTTTTGCATAAAATAATGAAATTTGATTGTGAAAGTTCAAAAATACAAAATTCGGGGCTTTTTTGCAAGAGAATTTTCGTTTTTCATTTTATTTTGGTACATATTTAACATTACCTTTATGTTTGGTAAATGTTTTTTCGTATATTGTTGCAGTTTTAGCGATACTCTATGAAAAAAGTTCTACTCTTGGGCTTCTTATATCTGCTTACAAACTTATCAACGGCTCAACTGATACGCTTTAGCTTTACAGGAGCGACAGGAACACCTGTAACTTTTCCTGCCGATGCTCAGCCCACCAATGGCTCGGTAACAGATTTTAGCCGTAGTACAAGTATTACTCCTATTACTTCATTAAATAATTTTGGTGCAAGTGCTTGGGATGTAGTTTCTTTAGACCTAAACCGATATTTTTCTTTTACCATAACGGCAAATACGGGTTTTGTGCTTAATCTTACAAGTTTTGAACTTGATGAAGTGCGTAGCAGTGCAGGTCCTACACAATGGGTTTTGCGTTCCAGTCGTGATGGGTTTAGTACCGATTTGGGTACTTATACCAATACAGGTACAAGTTTGCTTACCAATCGTGTGGTGGCTTTGGACGAGAATTTTTACAATGTTTCAGGAAGTGTAGAATTTCGGATATACGCTTTTGGTGCAAGCAGTGCCGCAGGTACTTGGCGAGTAGATAATGTAGAAGTTTTTGGCTCTATTTCAACGCCTGATACCACCCCACCCACTCTGATAAGTGCTTCTACACTTGTAAATAACCAAATTGATGTATTTTTTAGCGAAAGTATAACGCTGACTTCTGCTCAAAATCCTGCTAATTACAGCGTAAGCGGCGGCATAGGTACACCTCTGACAGCTACTCGCAACCCGACTAATTTTTCACAAGTTACGCTTACTTTTTCTACTCCTTTTGTCAATAACCAAAATTACACCATTACAGCAAGTAATATTGTAGATTTTGCCTCTAATACGCAAAGTTCTACACAAACCACTTTTACATACTTGCAAATTTCAACTGCTTCGCTTCGTGATGTTATTATCAATGAAATAATGGCAGATGAAACACCTGTTGTGGGGCTTCCTGCTTCCGAATATGTGGAACTCTACAATCGTTCCAATAAAAATATCAACCTGAAAAACTGGACACTCAACACGAGAACTATCACTACCAATGATTTTATTCTACAACCTAATCAATACGTACTGCTTTGTCCGCAGGCAAATGCTTCACTTTTTTCAAGTTTTGGGACAGTGATAGGTATGCCTTCTTGGGACGTACTGACTAATTCAGGAGAAACGATTACCCTGCGAGATAACCCCAATAATACGGACATTGATGTAGTTACGTATGCTCTTTCTTGGTACAGAAATCCTGCCAAAGACGATGGCGGTTGGAGTTTAGAACTTATCAATCCTACGCTTCCTTGCAGTGATGAAAGCAACTGGATAGCTTCCAATCACCCTCTTGGCGGAACGCCCGCACAGCAAAACTCGGTATTTAATAACACTCCCGATACACAAGCTCCACGCGTAAGCAATACGGCTATTCCTGCTCCTAATGTGGTGCGTATTGTATTCAATGAGCCGATGAACCAAAGCACTCTGCTTTCGGCAACTTACAATTTTTCAGGAGGTATCAGTGTAAGTTCGGTAACAGCGATTAGCGACACAGAGGTACAACTCAATTTGAGTAGCAATCTTGTAGCAGGAGATATTTATACGCTTACGCTCAATGGGCTAACCGATTGTGCGGGTAATGCTTTGCAAGCCAATACCCAATTGCAATTAGGCTTGGGACTTACGCCTACTTTTCATCAAGTAGTGATTACTGAAATTTTTGCTGACCCCGACCCACGCGTAGGGCTTCCCGAACAAGAATATTTGGAACTCTACAACCGAACTAATAAAGTAATCAGCTTGCAAGGGTGCAAACTGTTGGATAACACCAGCTCCGTAACACTTCCTGCCATCAATATTTTACCTAATCAGTACATTACTTTGGTTAATGCGAGTGTTATCAACGACTTTTCAGCATACAGCAATGTGTATGGCATTAGTGGAATGGTAAGTCTGAACAATAGTGGAGAAAGACTTACGCTTACAGCTCCCAATGGCAGTCAGGTGTTTTCGGTGGTGTATAGTGATAGTTGGTATAAAGATGCTACCAAAAAGCAAGGAGGTTGGTCTTTGGAAATGATAGATACTGATAACCCTTGTGGAGAAGTAGATAATTGGACAGCCTCTATAAACCCCAATGGAGGAACGCCTTCGGCTGAAAATTCTGTAAAAGAAGCTCGCCCTGATAATATTCCGCCTCGTTTGCTTCGTGCTGATGCCATTGACAATGCTACGGTTATTTTGAGTTTTAATGAGCGTTTGGATAGCACTTTTGCCGCCAATGCTTCTTATGCCATTGATAAAGGTATTAGTGTACAAACTCGTACCGTGCTGGCTCCTGATTTCAAAAAAGTACGCCTTACGCTTTCATCTACTTTACAAAATCGCGAAAAGTATCGGGTAGTGGCGCAAAGCCTTACAGATTGTGCAGGAAATTTGATTGCGGAAGCTAATTTTGCAGATTTTGGCGTACCCGAGCAAGCCGACTCGCTGGATATTGTACTTAATGAGGTGCTTTTCAATCCTCGTACAGGTGGAAGTGATTTCATTGAACTTTACAACAATTCAGAAAAATACATCAATCTAAAAAATTGGTCGCTGGCTCGCATACGCAATGATGCTGTGGATAGCAGAAAGAATATTACAGACGAAGACTATGTACTTGCTCCTCGCAGTTATGTAGCTATTTCTGACGATATTTTGAACATTCAACAAAATTACCCATTTTCCGAAGGTAAGCCAATGCTTCAAACGCCTTCCTCTTTGCCTGCTTTTACAAGTCAAAGAGATGTAGTGTTGGTTATCAATAATTTAGACAAAATTGTAGAACGCTTTGATTATGATGAAAATATGCACTTCAAACTGCTTGATGATGTAAAAGGCGTTTCTTTGGAGCGTTTAGGCTTTGATTTACCCACCAACAACCCCAACTCTTGGTTTTCGGCGGCAAGTAGTGTGGGCTTTGCTACACCGGGCTACGAAAACTCTCAAAATAAACTTTATCAAAGTCAAAGCGGGGAAATTACCATTGTTCCGAAGGTTTTTACCCCCAACAATGATGGGCAAGCAGACTTTGCAAGTATCAATTTCAAATTTTCAGGGCAAGGAAATGTAGCCAATGTAATTGTTTATGATGCACAGGGGCGAGCTGTGCGTTATTTGGCACGAAATCAGACCTTGCCCAATGAGGGTTCTTTGCTTTGGGACGGCACCAACGAGGAAAAAAATCGTGTTTTACCCGGCTATTATGTGGTAATTTTTGAAATTTTCAATCTTTCAGGTAAAAAAGAAACCTACAAAGAAACTGTTGCGGTAGTAGGGAAGTTTTAGAGATTTTGAATTTTTTGAATAGTTTTTTGCAAACTTCTGCTAAGCAAAGAAGCATTCTGAAAGTCCCAATCATTTTCAATAAATTCAACCATTTTCAAGTTGTAGCCTTTGCCTTGCTTGGCTGTACCTTCGGGAACAATTGATTTTACTCCTTTTTTCTTTGATTTACGAGCAAGAGCAATTACAAATTCTTTGGGCTTAGAGATTTCTGTTTCAAGATTGAAAGGAATTTCACTTTCTCGGATACCCAAGAATTTTGCAAAATTTTCTCTATCAGCCAAAAGCCAAGTTTCTATTTCTACGACACACAAACGCAAATAAAAGTAAGGATTAGCTGAAAATGTAATAATGCTTTTCAAAAAATCAACTACGCAAATAGGTTTATCAGTATCTAATAGCAAAAAATATCGGCAGTCAGGAATAGCGGCACCATTGAATTGAGCTAATTTTTGATAGATGTAGTCGTTACCTTTTTTGCCAAGAGCAGGGTAAAGTTCAATATCTTTGCGTAAATTTTGAAAAAGTTTCTGCAAAACTTTTTCATGCAGAATGTCCTCTACAACAGGTTGTATGTAAATTTTATTCATTCTTTTTCAAATGATATAGGAATTTGAAAAGGGTCTTTCATAGCAGTACGCTGAATGATAATTTCTGCAACGCTATCATTAGTAATTTGTAAATATTGTTTGATGTCATTACGTAGTGCGGCAGGAATAATATGGCTACCTTCCTCGCCTTGGTATATTACCAAAAGTACCTCCTCTAACTGAATACCTTTATTGTTTAGCAGTTCGTAGCTATGTGTAGTGAGAATTACTTGTCTTTCACCTTGTTTCTTTTTTTGTAATACATAAATAATATCTGCGAGTTGTTGAACAATGGCACTATGCAAAGAAAGTTCAGGCTCTTCCAAAAGAACAGGCTTATTGCCGTCTAAAAGCACCCAAAGCAAAGCAATAAGCCTTAAAGTGCCATCTGAAAAGTATTTTTCAGTATGCTTAACACCTTTGGCACGCCACTGCTTAAAGGTTGCTTCTAAATGAGGTGTGCCTAATTCATCTGTTTCAAGCGATAGTTTTTCAAAATTTGGTAAAATGATTTTTAAGGCTTTTTCAATGCGTCTTAAATAGGCATTGCGAGTATTTTTATTGAGTGTTTGAATTCGCTCAAAAAAGTTTCTGCCATAATAATCTTCGCTTTTAGAGGTTTTGAGAAAAGATTGAGGTTCTCGCAATAATTGAGGAATGAGATGCAAATAAGTAATTTCGTTCAGAAAATCAATAAAAGGCTTGAAGTTGAAATTGATAGAGGCTTGTTCAATATGGGTAAATTCTAAAAGATATTCGTTGGGTTCGTTGTTATTTTTTCTATCAATCCAAATGGTATCTGTCAAAAGATTTTTGAGAAATTCACGCTTTACCACTGCTTTCAATTCGGCTATGCCACCACCTGTTTGGTTGAAAGTAAGTTCATATTCCCATTCAGCTTGATTTTGATGATTAGAAATGACTATTGCAATGCTTACATCTGAATTGCTACGAGAGGCTATGCAACGAATTTTAGAAACCCCACCTCTTAAAGCTACTGCTTCTTGTAAGCTACCACTCTGTTTGACAATATCTCGTAAAAAGCGAATAGCATCTAAAAAATTGCTTTTACCCGAAGCATTGGGACCTACAATAAATGTGCGTTTTTGTAAGGAGACTTCAATTTCTTTGAAGTTTTTCCAGTTGATAAGTTTGATTTTAGAAATGTACATCTTACATTTTCTTTTAGCAAAGATATGAATTTCCTTAAAAACGAGTAACTTTGAAACGGATTTTTTACCATTTCAGGTGTTCAATCTTAACCATTTTGCCTATGCGTTTTATATTGCTTTTTTTAGCCTTTGCCGCTTTTAGTTCTGTGCAAGCACAGAAAAAATCAAAGAAAAAAATGCCCAAAAATTTGCTTACGATAGCATTTTACAATCAAGAAAATCTTTTTGATACCGAAGACGACCCCACGATGGATTATTCGGAGTTTCTGCCTACTTCTGCCAATCAGTTGGACGAGGCAAAGTATCGGAAAAAACTTGCTAATATGGCGTATGCTATTAGCACCATAGGGCATAATGCTCCTGATATTTTAGGACTTTGTGAGGTTGAAAACAGAAGGGTATTGGAAGATTTGGTGAAGCAGGAAAGTCTTGCCAAATACAATTATGGCATTGTGCATTACAATTCGCCTGACGAAAGAGGGATAGATGTTGCTTTGCTTTACAAAAAAAATGTCTTTACACCTTTTGCCGATAAAAGTATCCGTATTGAGCTACCCAACGGCGATAAAACTCGCGATGTACTATTTGTTTCAGGTATTTTAGGTAAAAAAGATACCCTTCACGTCTTTGTAGTGCATTTTCCTTCGCGAAGAGGGGGCTTGGAAGCCAGCGAACCTCGTAGAATAATAGCCGCTACCAAAGTAAGACAAGCCGTAGATTCACTTTTGCAGAGAAATCCCAAAAGCAATATTCTTTTGATGGGCGATTGGAACGATGAGCCAGATAATAAAAGCATTATAGAAGTTTTGAAAGCCAAAGGAGATATGCAAAATTTACAAGCAGGCGATTTGTTTAATCCTATGGCTCGGCTCAAAGCTGAAGGATTGGGTTCTCACGCTCATTACAATAGCCAAGAGAAAAAAGTAGAATGGAACGTGCTTGACCAAGTTATTCTATCACAAAACTTACTTGACCGAAAAAGTAAATTGCAGTATCTACCAAACTCGGCTACTATCTATAAGCCCGAATTTCTTTTACAACAAGAGCCACCCCAGTACAAAGGACAACCCTTGCGAACTTTTGCAGGAAAACGCTATTTGGCGGGTTATAGCGACCATTTTCCTGTTTTTGTAAATCTCTTACCCAAAGGAAAGTAAGTTCCAAGATAATTTGTAAGAAGAAAAACGCTTGATATTATGCAAGTCAGTGTAGAATTGAGCCTTTATCCTTTAAGCAAAGATTTTGAGCAAATAATTTTAGATTTCATTGAAAAACTGAAAGATAGTTCTTTGGAAGTGCAGACCAACGGAATGAGTACGCAAGTTTTTGGTGAAATGGATATAATTATGGAAAAAATTGGAAAAGCAATGAAAGAAGTCTATGCCGAAAACAAAGCAATATTGGTAATGAAAATGGGGAAAGGAACGTTGAAATTATAGCAATAAGAGGATAAAAGGACGTGATTTCTTTCTTCTTTAAGAAATTTAGAAAGATTTTTATGCGGCAACATCGCTATTAGCGATGTTGCCGCTTTAATAACTATACTGCCACAGGCATACCTTGATAAACAGCCCCTTTTTTGGTAGCTTCGTGAGGATATTTGACGTGCCACTCAAATTCATCTCTGAAATGCCTTACTGCTGATTGTACAGGCCAAGCCGCCGCTTCGCCCAAAGGGCAAATTGTTTTGCCTTCAATATTATTAGCAATGCCTACAAGTAAATCTATGTCTTGCATTGTGCCTTTGCCATATTCTATTTTTTGCAAAACTTTTTCAAGCCAGCCTGTACCTTCGCGACAAGGGCTACATTGCCCACAAGATTCGTGATGATAAAACTTGGCAAGGCTCAAAGTATTTTTTACAATACACACGCTTTCGTCCATAACTATAAAGCCACCCGAACCGAGCATTGTGCCTGTCTGAAAACCGCCGTCATTGAGCGATTCGTAAGTCATTAGTCTTGGCTCGCCTTTGGCTGTTTTGAGTATCAGATGGGCAGGTAATACAGGCACCGAAGAACCTCCTGCAATTACGGCTTTCAATTTTTTTCCATTCTTAATTCCCCCGCAATATTCATCAGAATAAATAAACTCTTCCACAGGTACGCCCAACTCAATTTCATAAACACCGGGTTTATTGATATGCCCGCAAGCCGAGATGAGTTTTGTTCCTGTACTTTTGCCAATACCAATTTTAGCATACTCTTCGCCGCCGTTATTTACTATCCAAGAGACAGAAGCAATGGTTTCTACATTATTTACCACCGTAGGGCAACCATACAAACCTTTTACAGCAGGGAAAGGGGGTTTATTGCGAGGATTGCCGCGTTTGCCTTCTAAACTTTCCAAAAGAGCTGTTTCTTCTCCACAAATATAAGCCCCTCCGCCGGGGTGTACGTACAAATCCAAGCTATAGTCGGTGCCGAGAATGTTTTTGCCTAAAAATCCTGCATTATAGGCTTCGGCGATAGCTTTTTCTAATATTTTTATCACGTAAAGCATTTCACCTCTTACGTAAATGTAAGAAGTTCTTGCTCCCAAAGCATAGCTGGAAACAATCATTCCTTCAATGAGAGCGTGAGGAATGTGGCTCATCAGGTATCTATCTTTGAAAGTTCCGGGCTCGGATTCATCAGCATTGCAAACCAAATAGCGAGGTACGCCTTCGGGTTTTGCCAAAAAACTCCACTTCATACCCGCAGGGAAACCTGCTCCGCCACGCCCCCGCAAGCCCGATTTTTTGACCTCTTCGGTAACTTCGTCGGGTGTCATTGTTTTAAGGGCTTTTTCTACGGCACGATAGCCCCCCATTTTGCGATACACCTCAAAGGTTTCAATTCCTGGAACGTTGATATGCTCGGTGAGAATTTTAATGCCTGCCATATACCAAAATTTATGCTATAAAAAAATGTGCAAACGAAATGTTTTAGATTTTTTCCAAAAATAAAAAAATTTGTTTGTTACTCAATTAGTATGAGGCGAATTTTTCACAAAAAATTCATTGATACAAATGCTTATCCAAGAAAATCACTTTTTTAATTTCACGGATTTGCTCGTTATTTGCCAAAGCAGGGCGGCGTTCGGTAGCGGTAAAAGTAAAAATAGGAACTGCTTGCACCATTTTGCCCTGATAAAAATAAGTATGCAAGAAAAACCCTTGTCTTACGCCAATTCGGTGGATTTGGTCAAAGAGAAAGTTGCCAAAGCCGTGAAAAATAGGTTTGCCTTTGTAGAACTCAACTTGCTGAACCTGATGGGCTTGCGAACCATACACAAAATCTGCCCCCCAATCCAAAAGATACTTAGTAATTTTAGCTTGACTTTTGGTAGGGGCATAAGAATCGGTTTCATCAAATTGCACCGAAGCGATGATATAGCTAATATCAGGATTTTTGCGTAAATCTTGCAATATTTGCATTACTTTAAGGCTATCGTAAGCTGCCGCTCCTACGCTATTGCCACGTCTGCCTGCACATTCATTTACAGGGCAACTTTCGTTAAAGCCCACCATAGCAATTTTTTTGCCGTCTTTCAGCGTAAGAATTAGCGGCTTGTAGGCATCTTCTACGCTCAATCCGCCGCCAAAAATTTGCATACCATTTGCTTTGTACCACTCATAAGTTTTGATGTAGCCCTCTTTGCCGTAATCCAAATTATGATTGCCCGTCAGTTCTACAATATTTACCCCCAATTTGGTAAAGATTTCCAAATGTTTGGTTTTCATACAAAAACGCATACCCGGAACATACTCACATTTTTCGGTAGCACTTACTTCGTTGCTGATATGCAAAAAGTCGCTTCCTTTTACTCTTTCCAAAATGTTGGCTAAAAGCCAATCGGTGCCATACTGGTCGGTGGCTCGCCCCATATAACGCGTAACAGCAGTAGTGCCTGTAAGTGTGAAGCGGGTAATTTTTTGCTTGAAATCAAATTTTTCTTTGGCTTCGCTCCAAGCGTAAAGCGGATATTTTTCAGCATTCTGAAAAAAATACAAGCTATCTATTGCAAGAGCCTTGAATTGCGGCGTACTTTCGGAAAGTAAAACAAGTAGCAAGCTGTTTTTGGCAAGTGGGGCAAATTCACGAATGTTTTTTAATTTTTTGAGGCTGGCTGTATTGCAAGAAAATACCTTTTTTACTCGTTCTGCCGAGTTTTCTAAAACATAGACTTCGCCTGCACAAAACTTCTTTTGCAGTTCGGGCAAAGTGATGCTTTCAGCCTCTACGCCAAAACCCGTAAGCACCAAAATAGGTTCCGTGATTTCTTTACTGATTTGTGTGGTATCGGTTGTTTTTTTGCCTTGCGAAGGAGTACAACTTTGAAGCAAATACCAAGTTGTAGTAATAAGAAAAAAGTAACTGATGAGCTTCATTTTTTTGATTTTTGCAAAAGTAAGAAAAAAAGGGCTTTGTAGCCCTACATTAAGCCTAATTTGAAAAATTTTACTCGCCCAACATTACAAAACCTGCCCAATAGTAAGGGTGTTTGTATTTTTCACGTATCTGCTTTTGGGCGTTTCTGAAAGCCTGTACTTGATTTGGATTTTTGAGCAGTTCGCTATAAAAACTTTGCATAAGTTCTTGGGTAGCGGTATCATCTACTTTCCAAAGGCTCATAATCAGGTTTTTAGCTCCTGCAATTCGGAAGGCTCTTTGCAGACCATAAACGCCTTCGCCTGCTTGTACTTTGCCCAAACCTGTTTCGCAAGCCGAAAGCACTACCAAATTCACATTATCCAAAGGTAAATTCATAATTTCGTAGGCAGTCAGGATACCATCTTCTTGGTCGGGGGAGCGTTTGGCATTTACAAAATAATCAGTAACACCTGCTAGTATCAAGCCCGAACGCAGTAGAGGGTCGTTGCTTTCTTGTGAGTCTTCTGCAATTTCGGTGCTAATGATAGCATTGCTTCGCTCCTCAAAATCGGAAGGAATGAAAAAGCCGTGAGTTGCCAAATGCCCCATTTCTTTTTTCAAGTTAGTTTCGGTGGCTTCGGCACGTAAAAGTTTTTTTACTTGCAAGCCATTTAGCTTCTGCAAAATGCTTTCAATATTGCTTATTTCCTTATCGGTAGCGGGCAAACTTGTAAAAACAGGGTTTTGTATCCAATAACTACTCTGCTCGTCCAAATTGATAGCATCGGCATTGATTTTTAGATTGTTATCAATTTGGTAAAAAGGATTACCCAGAAGTAGTGCTTTGCCTTGCAGTTTGGTGGCAGTGGATTTTTCTAATAAATCTTTGGCACTTGTTAGAAAAATAATATCAGCTCTATCCCAGAGATACTCGTTTTTTTCGGTATCCCAAAGGGCAAGCGGATTGATTTGTGAATAAACACCATCGGGAGAGTAGTAAATTTTTTGGGCATTGCCAATGAGTGTTTCCAAAGGTTTCCAGAAATTCTTGTAACTTTCTTTGTCTTCTTTTCGGAATTTGGCAGAGTTCTTGTAAAAATACAACTCTTCTTGTTCCAAAATTTTTCCATTGTTTAGGGTAAGCACTTCAGGATTTTTGCTATCCTTTTTTACTGCAAAAACTACGTACAAAACTTCTTTATTTTCACCTTGCACACGCAAAAATTCTAACCATACCTCTTTATCTGAAAGTCGTTTCTGAATATCTTTCCAAGAAATAACTTTGCTACTAAATGCTTCATCAAAGGCTTTGGATTTAGCTGAAAGAGATTTTTCAAGGTTTTTCGCTTTGTTTTCCAAACTATCCAAATTGATACCTCGGCGTTTCAGCTCGGCAGTGCCTAAATTGGATAGCTTGGCAATCATTTCACGCAGTTTTACCCATTCGTCATATTGGGCGAGCAGTTGGGCGTCTTTGCTTGTCAAAATTTCTTTACGAGCTTTTCCTGTACTATTGAGGATAATGCCTTTGGTCATTACGAGCAAATCCAGTGCTTCGCCTGCAAGAGCTTCGTTTTTAGGAATTTTACCTTTCACACAATTAGCCGTAAAAAGCACAAAATTATCCAAGTAAGGCTTATTTACAGCCCAAAACTGCCTTTTTTCATTTTCGCTCAAAGTGCTAAAATTTTTCTGAATGAGTGAGAGCGTATTTTGTGTAAGTTGCTGAAAAAGAGGCATAGCTACTTGAAATTTGCCTTGCTCTTGCAGAAGCATACAGAAATTGTTGAGGGTAGCCAAATAGTTGGGGTGCTTATCGCTCAGATTTGTTTTAAGAATAGCCAAAGCATCTTTGTAAAATTGTTCGGCTTGTGCAAATTGCTTGGTAGAGGTGTAAAGCACCGCCAAATTGTTCATACTTGCGGCAATAATAGGGTGATTAGCCCCAAAAATTTTCTTGCGGATTTCCAAAGATTTTTTGTAGAG
>FWPU01005591.1_pt1 | contig 26872 bp, 23 predicted proteins | sample 2228361 | NCBI WGS metagenome assembly FWPU01 (sample SAMEA103939777, study PRJEB20133) | metagenome
TGATCTTGGCTCGATTGCTCAATTGTAAAGGTGCTGTCTCAACTCAACACTCGTTGAGGCACTTGCTCATTGTCAAAAGTCGAATGTAAACAAACTCCGTGTAAACAAACCTGCTAAAGCAGGTTGACGCGCTCCGGCTGAACCGGCATCCAGCCGGTGTGGTCTCCGCCAGGCCCAGATTTCAACCTGTGGCGAGGTCTCGATATATTGTCAGATTAATTTGTTGATGTGCTAAAGCCGGGTGAAGGCGCCTGTGAACCGGGCTGCCCCGCTCGACTGTGCTATAATGCCTCCATCGGAAAGAGCCACCATCATCTGCAACGGAGGAATATCATGGTCGACCGCAGTGCCATCCTGGAAAAAGACCGGGAACACTGGCTTCACCCCCTGCACCATCCCAGCACCCACGTGAACCCCCTGATCTTTGAATCGGGTCACGGCGTGTGGCTGCGCACGGTAAACGGCCAGGAGATCATCGACGGCCTGGCCGGGCTGTGGAACGTGCTCCTGGGCCACGGCAACCAGGAGCTGGCCGAGGCCGCCCGGGAGCAGATGGGCCGGCTGGCCTATTGCTCCAGCTATGCCGGCTCCGGCAACCTGCCGGCCATCGAACTGGCCGACCGCCTGGCCGGCTTCGCCTACCCCAGCCTCAACACCACCTTCTTCACCTCGGGCGGAGCCGAGTCCAACGAGAGCGCGTTCAAGACGGTGCGCTACTACTGGAAGCGCCTGGGCAAGCCGGACAAGGTCAAGGTCATCTCCCGACAGCACGCCTATCACGGCATCACCCTGGCCGCCATGAGCGCCACCGGCATGACCGCCTACTGGCCCATGTTTGAACCCCGGGTGCCCGGCTTCCTGCACATCCCCGCGCCCTACCCCTACCGTTACGCCGGCGACATCCGGCCGGGGGAGACGGTGGGCCAGGCCGCGGCCCGGGCCCTGGAAGAGGCCATCCTGCGGGAAGGTCCCGACACCGTGGGCGCCTTCATCGCCGAACCGGTCCAGGGTGCTGGCGGCGTCATCGTCCCGCCGGATGACTACTTCCCCCGGGTACGGGAGATCTGCGACCGCTACGAGGTCCTCTTCATCGCCGACGAAGTGATCACCGGCTTCGGCCGCACGGGCCACTGGTTCGCCCTGCGCCGCTGGGGCGTGGAGCCGGACATCATGTCCTTTGCCAAGGGCATCACCAGCGGCTACCTGCCCCTGGGCGGCATCCAGATCTCCGACAAAATCCGCGAAGTCATCATGGGCGCGCCGCCCAACGAGCGCTGGATGCACGCCTACACCTACTCGGGCCACCCCACCTGCTGCGCGGTGGCGCTCAAAAACCTGGAGATCCTCCAGCGCCTGGACCTGGCCAGCCACGCGGCTCGCATGGGCACCCGCCTGCTCCAGGGGCTGCAAGGCCTGGCCGAGGAGTTCGAAATCATCGGCGACGTGCGTGGCCTGGGGCTCATGTGCGCCATCGAGCTGGTCAAGGACCGGGAAACCAAAGAGCCGGCTGGCCTGGGAGAACAGCTACGCCAGGCCTGCATCCAGCGGGGGCTCTTCACCCGGGCCATCGGCGACATCTTCGCCTTCGCGCCGCCCCTGATCATCAGCGAAGGGGAAGTGGACCGCATGGTGGCCATCGTGGGCGAGTCCCTGGCCGCCATCACCGGCTGAGGAACGCCGTCAGTCACGGAGGGCAGCTCGCCATGGCCCAGCGCGCGTCTGTGCCCATTCTCGAATACGATCCCAGTACCGAGGCCATCCTGGAGCCGAAGCGACTCATCAAGCCCCATCCCCGCATGCCAGAACATGGGGTCATTACTTTCTTCCAGGATGTGATCGACCACTTTGTGGAGCAAGGGCTGGCCCGGGAGCTCACAGCCCTGAAGAGTGAGATGGGGCGACATCCCATCTACGTCCACCACTGCCGGGGACAGCGGGTCGCGCTCTTCCACCCCGGCATCGGTGCACCCCTGGCCGCCGGCATGCTAGAGGAGGTCATCGCCCTGGGCTGCCGCAAGTTCATCGCCTGCGGCGGCGCCGGGGTCCTGAACCGGGCCATCGCCATGGGCCATGTGCTGGTGCCCACCGCCGCCGTGCGGGACGAGGGCACCTCCTACCACTACCTGCCACCATCCCGGGAGGTGGAACCCGATCCCCAGGCCCTGGCCGCCGTCGAACAGGCCCTGCAGGAGCGCCGGGTGGAGTTTCTGCGCATCAAGACGTGGACCACCGACGCCATCTACCGGGAGACCCGGGCCCGCATGGCCCTGCGCCGGGCCGAAGGCTGTGCCGCCGTGGAGATGGAGGCCGCCGCGCTCTTCGCGGTGGCCCGCTTCCGGGGCGTTCCCCTGGCCCAGATCCTCTACGGCGGCGACAATCTGGACACCCGGGAGGGGGACAGCCGGGAGTGGCAGCAGAGCTGGAGCACCCGGGAGAAATTGGTGGAGCTGGCCGCGGAGGCCTGCCTGCGGCTGTAGCATGCCACGACAGGATTCACACCATGAAGATCACCCGAATCGAATCCCTGACTTTCGAGCGTCTGCCCCGGCTCCTGCTGGTGCGGGTGCATACGGACGCCGGCCTCATCGGCCTGGGCGAAACCTACGACAAGGTGCCCGGCGCCCAGGGTGCCCTCCATGGCACCCTGGCGCCCATCCTGCTGGGCAACGATCCCCGGGACATCGAGCGGCTCTGGCATTTCTGTTTCGACAATATCCTCTACCACGGCTATGCCGGCGCAGAGCTGCGCGCCCTCTCCGCTGTGGAGATGGCCCTGTGGGATATCCTGGGCAAGTCCCTGAACGCGCCTGTCTACAAGCTGCTGGGCGGCGCGGTGCGGCCCAGCGTGAGCACCTACAACACCTGCATCGGCCACCCGCCGGTGGACGACTACACCCGATGGCATCAGGACGCCGGAGAACTGGCCCGGGAGCTGGCCGCGGAAGGCATCACCGGCGTCAAGATCTGGCCCTTCGACCGCTTCAGTGTGGAGAGCTTCGGCCAGTCCATCCGGCCAGAGCAGATCGAGGCCGGCCTGGAGCCCGTGCGCCAGATTCGCCAGGCCATGGGGACGGACTTCCGCATCGGCATCGAATGTCACTTCCGCTGGAACCGGGCCGCCATGGAACAGATCTGCTATGCGCTGGAGCCGTACAACATCTACTTCGTGGAGGATCCCCTGCGCGCGGTCACGCCAGCGGAAATCAAACGGCTGAGCCAGGCCACCCGCATCCCCATTGTGGGCAGCGAGACCTTGCTCAGCCGCTTTCAGGTTCGAGACTGGATCGTGGAAGGGGCCACCCAGATCGTCATGACGGACCTGGCCTGGACCGGCGGCATCGCCGAGACCAAACGGATCGCAGCCCTGGCGGAAGCCTTTGGCATCCCGCTGGTGCTCCACAATGCGGGTGGCCCTATCACCCACATGGCCTCCCTGCACGTGGCGGCCAACATCCGCAACCTCTTCGAACTGGAGACGGTGCGGGCCTTCTACCGCACCTACTTCCAGGAGCTGACCGACGTCCAGGTCCAAATCCAGAACGGCCACGTACCCCTGCCGCCGGAGCGGCCCGGCCTGGGGGTGGAGCTGCTACCCCAGGTGTGGGAGCGGGACGATCTGCGTGTCGCCGTCAGCGAAGGCGAAGGCAGGGCCGTGGGCATCCGGGAGATGGGCGATAGCTGGAGCCGGCCGGACATTCGGCTGTGAAGGGCGTCACCAGTTGGTGAACGACCCGTCCAGGCGGCGCAGGTGGGGCAGCTCGGTCATCTGGAAGGGATGTTTGCGGGCTGCCTCCCGGTCGAATTCGATGCCCAGGCCGGGGCGGGTGGGCGCCAGGAGGTAGCCATCCTCCCACTCCGGCTGCACGGGCACCACGTCGGTGAGGGTGGTGCCGGGCTTGCGGGGCTGTTCCTGGACGCCCACATTGGGCGTGGCCAGGTTGAGCTGGAGGCATGCCGCCGACGAGACCGGCCCCAGGGGGTTGTGCACGGCCAGTTTGATGTAGTGGGTCTCACACCAGCCGGCAATCTTCCGGGCCTCGGTGATGCCGCCCACGATGCACAGGTCGATGCGTGCGTAGTCGATCCATTCTTCCTCGATAAGTTGGCGAAATTCCCATTTTGAGCTAAACTGCTCCCCTGCAGCCAGCGGCACATGGGTGCGAGGACGCAGGGTCTTGAAGGAGTCGGGATTCTCTGAGCGCAGGGGATCCTCGATGAAGTACGGCCGGGTGTCTTCCACTTCCCGGCACAGCCAGAGGGCGTCGGGCAGGTCCAGGCGGGTGTGTACGTCGAAGCAGATCTCGATCTCGTCTCCCACCGCTTCCCGCACCGCGTGGAACTGCTTGATGGCGGTCAGCACGGCCTGCCGTGGCTCCAGAATGTGGCCATCCTGGGGGAGGCCCCAACGCACAAACTTCCAGCCCTCTTCCTTGGTTTCCAGACAAGATTCCACCAACGGTTCGATCTCCATGGCGTGCCCCCGGTTGTGGGGATAGCAGACCACCTTCTCACGCACCTTACCACCCAACAGTTCATAGACGGGCACGCCCAGGGCCTTGCCTTTGATGTCCCACAGCGCGATGTCGATGGCAGAGATGGCCGCGCTCAGAATCCGCTGGGCGGGGAAGAAGCCGCCCCGAAAGAGGGTCTGCCAGATGTGCTCGATATTGGCGGGATTTTGGCCGATGAGCAGGGGCTTGAAGTGCTCCAGGGCCCCCATCACCGCCAGCTCCCGGCCGGTGATGCCCGCCTCGCCAACGCCGTAGATCCCTTCGTCCGTATCCACCACGACAAAGAGGAAGTTCCGATGGCCGCCCCAAACCGGATAGGCCTCCACATTGGTAATCTTCATGAGCAAAGCTCCTGGCATTGAAATGGGATGGAATGAAAAAATGAGATGAAATGTTGCGGTGAACAGCCCGATCGACGCCGGCCTTGGGTGCAAGGGGAGCCGGGCACCGCCAAACGCAGCCGGCACCCCTTTTCTAGCAGATCCGGGCCGAAATGACAACCCTGAAACCCACACGAGAAGGAAGCATCATATGACCACCAGTGTCGAGCAGCATGTCAACACCTATTCCCGCCCCTCGGACTTGAAGATCACCGACCTGCGCATCGCCAACCTGGCGGGGCTGCCCATGCGCTGCACCATCATTCGCATCGACACCAACCAGGGCATCTCTGGCTACGGCGAGGTGCGCGACGGCGCCAGCAAGACCTATGCGCTGTTGCTGAAGAGCCGGTTGCTGGGTGAAAACCCCTGCAACGTGGACAAGATCTTCCGCAAGATCAAGCAGTTCGGCCACCACGCCCGCCAGGCCGGCGGCGTCTGCGGCGTGGAGATGGCGTTGATGGACCTGGCCGGCAAGGCCTACGGCGTACCCGCCTATCAACTGGCCGGCGGCAAGTTCCGGGACAAGATCCTCTGCTACTCAGACACCCCCAGCGTGCCCGACGGCAAGGAGATGGGCCGGCGCCTGAAGGCTCGCATGGAGCAGGGCTTCAAGTTCCTGAAGATGGACGTGGGCATCGGCCTGCTGCGGAATGTGCCCGGCGCCCTCATCGCGCCGCCAGGGATGCTAGAGACCCGCACCGTGATGCACCAGTTCACCGGCATCCAGATCACCGACAAAGGCATCGACCACCTCTGCCAGTATGTGGCCGACGTGCGCAGCGAGATCGGCTATGAGATCCCCCTGGCCGTGGACCACTTCGGCCACATCGGGCTCAAGTCCTGCATCCGCCTGGGCAAAGCCCTGGACCAATTCACCCTGGCCTGGTACGAGGACATGATCCCCTGGCAGTTCCCGGAGCAGTGGGCCCAGCTCACCCAGGCCGTGGACACGCCCACCTGCACCGGCGAGGACATCTATCTGAAGGAAGGCTTCAAGCCCCTGCTGGAGCACCACGCGGTGGACATCATCCACCCCGACCTGGCCAGCTCCGGCGGCATCCTGGAGACCAAGAAGATCGGGGATATGGCCCAGGACTATGGCATCGCCATGGCCATGCACATGGCCGGCTCGCCCATCTCCTGCCTGGCCAATGTCCACTGCGCCGCGGCCACCGAGAACTTCCTGGTGCTGGAAAACCACTCGGTGGACATTCCCGAGTGGAACGAGCTGGTGACCGGCCTGCCCAATCCCCTGATCCAGGATGGCTACATCCAGGTGCCGGAGAAGCCCGGCCTGGGCTTCGACGACATCAACGAGGAGCTCTTCCGCAAGTACCTGGATCCCCGGGATCCCATCTACTTCGACCAGCCCACCGATGCCTGGGACAACGAATGGTCCTGGGATCGGCTCTGGAGCTGACATTTCACCAGGAGGTCATTCATGCAGTATGCCAACCTGGGCCGCACCGGCCTGAAAGTGAGCCGGCTCTGTCTGGGGACTATGAATTTCGGCCCCCACACCAGTGAAGCCGATAGCCACGCCATCATGGATCGGGCCCTGGAGCTGGGCATCAACTTCTTCGACACGGCCAACCGCTACGGGCGGGACATCAGCCTGGGCTACACCGAGGAGATCATCGGCCGCTGGCTGGCCAGGGGCGGCCGGCGGGACCAGATCGTCCTGGCCACCAAGGTCTACGGGGCCATGGGCGAGGGGGTCAACGACCGGGGCCTCTCCGCCTACCACATCCGCAAGGCGTGCGAGGACAGCCTGCGGCGCCTGCAGACGGACCACATCGACCTGTACCAGATGCACCACGTGGACCGCAGCACGCCGTGGGAGGAAATCTGGCAGGCCATGGAGCAGTTGGTGCGGGAAGGCAAGGTGATCTACGTGGGGAGCAGCAACTTCGCCGGCCTTCACATTGCCCAGGCCCAATTCGCAGCCGAAAAGCGCCACTTCCTGGGCCTGGTCTCAGAGCAGAGCCTGTACAACCTGAGCGCGCGCATGGTAGAGCTGGAGCTGATCCCCGCCTGCCGGGCCTTCGGCCTGGGCCTCATCCCCTGGAGCCCCCTGGGCGGCGGGCTGCTGGCCGGCGCGCTGCAGAAGGCCCAGCAGGGCCGGCGCGCCTCAGAGCGCATGCAGGCCCGCATCGAGGCCCACCGCGGCCAGCTGGAAGCGTATGAGGATCTGTGCCGCCGCCTGGGAGAAGAGCCGGCCAACGTGGCCCTGGCCTGGCTACTCCAAAACCCGGCGGTGACCGCACCCATCATCGGCCCCCGCACCCTGGAGCAGCTGGAAGGCAGCCTGCGCGCCCTGGAAATCCAGCTCTCCGACGACGTCCTGGCTGAACTGGACCGCATCTGGCCGGGGCCGGGCGGCGAAGCACCTGAGGCGTATGCGTGGTGATTGGATGACTGGGGGATTGGGTGGTCAGGGGGTGGGGTGATTGGGGGCCCCATGGCCCCGTACCCAGTCACCCCATCCCTGGGTTGCCCAATTCCCAATCACCCACTCCCCAGTCATCCCTTCGGGTCCTGCACCCGGGCGGTTACCAGGATGCCCAGAAAGCCCACCGCGGCAATGAACAGGAAACCCGCCCGGTAACCGTCCACCACCTGGGACGAACGGGCCAGGGCCTGCTGCAGCACCACGCCGCCCAGGGTCGTCCCCAGGATGTTGCCGAAGAAGCGGGTCATGCTGTAGAGGCCGGCCGCCGCGCCGGACTGCTCCGGAGGAATGCGGTCCATGGCGGCGCTGTGGAGGACGGCCAGGGACAGGCCGGCGCCGGCCCCGTGCAACATGAGGGCCAGGGCCACCAGGGGCAACGGCGTGCTCCCCGGCAACAGCCCCAGGGCCACCATCATCCCGATCTGGGTGCTCATGCCCAGCACCATGGTCCAGCGCCGGCTCCAGCGGTCGCCCAAAGTGCCGCCCAGCCGCACCGTGGCCAGCAGCGCGCCGGCGTGGAGGGTGACCATGATGCCGGTGGAGGTGGCCTGCAGGCCGTGGACGTCGGCCAGGTAGAGGGGCACCAGGAAGCTGATGCCGCTCATGGTGAACATGCGCAGGGCCGCGCCCACCGACGCCCGGGTGAAGTTCCCAATCCGAAAGATGTCCAGGGTGGCCAGGGGATTGGCGTGGTGCCGTTCCCAAAAGAAAAAGGCGGTGAAGAACGCCACAGTCACCACCAGCAGACGCCAGTCCTGCAGGGGCTCCACCCCGGTGATGGCCCGGCTGGAAAGGTAGGCCACCAGGCTGGTCACCCCGCTGCCCAACAGAAACATGCCCATCCAGTCGAACTTGCGCAGAAAATCAGGATCCCGGAAGGGCCGCATGGCCGGCAGTTGCTCCCGCACCACGTAGAGGGCGATGGGCGCGGCCAGCACCCCGGGGATAAAAATGGTGTGCCAGCCCCAGCGCTCGATCAGGAAGCCCCCCAAAAAGGGCCCGATCATGGAAATGGCGGGCCCGGTGGAGCTCCAGGTGCCCAGGGCATTGCCCCGCTCCCTGGCGGGAAAGAGATCGGAGATGATGGCGATGCAGAGGGGGTTCACCCCTGCGGTGCCGATGCCCTGGATTACCCGGCCCAGCATCAGCACCGGCAGGGTCGGCGCCCACAGGCAGATGAGGGTGCCGATGAGGAAGATGACGATACCGATGAGAAAGAGGCGACGCTTGCCCAGGCCGTCCCCCATGCGTCCGTAGAAGGGCATGAAGATGACGAAGGGCAGGGTGTAGGCGGTCACCAGCCACGCCATCAGGTCGGCCGGGGCGTTGAAGCTGTCCCGCACATAGGGCAGGGCCACACCGAACATGGAGAGATTCAGGATGGTCATGCCCATGGGCACCATCAGGCCCATGAGGATGGCCCGAAAGTTCCAGCTCTGGGCCGGTCGTACAGCCGTCTCGGCGGACCTGGGATTTCGTCTGGATGGGATGACTGCGGCGTCCTGCTCGCGGGTGGGAGAGGTGGATTCCACAGATTTCATGGATGCTTTGTCCCAGCGGTCACGGCTTTAGGTGTTGACACCGTCCACTATAACACGCCACAGGAGCAACAACCAACAAAATGACAGACCGGATCCGGAGCATTGAAGTCTTTCCCCTCCAGATTCCCCGGGAGACCCCCTACCTGGGCCCCCTGGAAGCCGGGGTGGTCCCCAGCCCTCGGGGCTACTTCGTTCGGCCGGGCAATCAGACCCTCTACAGCATCCATGACCACTCGCTGCTGGTCAAGGTGACCAGCGAGGGAGGCGTGGTGGGCTGGGGGGAAAGCTTCGGCGTGGTGGCCCCGCGGGTGGCGGCCACCATCATCGACGAGCTCTTCGCCCCCCTGGTCATCGGCCGGGATCCCCACGATGTGATGGCCATCAGCGAGGATCTGTACAACAGCATGCGGGTGCGGGGCTTCTTCGGCGGCTTCTACGTGGACGCCATCGCCGGCGTGGACATGGCCATCTGGGACCTACGGGGCAAGCTCACGGGGCTGCCGCTCTGCAAGCTCCTGGGCGCCCGACGCCATGAACGGCTACCGGTCTACGTCTCCGGTCTGCCCCGGGCGACCCTGTCGGAGCGGGCGGCCCTGGCCCGGTCCTGGATCGACAAAGGCTTTGGCGCGGTCAAATTCGCCGCCGCCGTGGCCCACGAGGGCGAAGTGGCCGAGATCCAGGCCATTCGGGAGGCCGTGGGCCCGGGCCCTAAGATCCTGGCCGACCTCCATTGGCGCTATACCGACCAGGAGGCCATCCAGCTCATCACGGCCATGGAGCCGTATGGCCTGTACGTGGCCGAGGCGCCGGTCCAGTCCGAGGATCTGGAGGGGCAGGCCCGGGTGGCCGCGGCGGTCAAGACGCCCGTCGCCATCGGCGAGGAGCTGCGCACGGTCTACGAATATCGGCCCCGCTTTGTCCGCCGCTGCATGAGCATCATCCAGCCGGAGATGGCCCACATGGGCATCACCTTCTTCTGGCAGGTCTGCCAGATGGCCCAGGCCTTTCACTGTCGGGTCATGCCCCACGCCACCATCGGCATTGGGATTGCCCAGGCGGCCAGCATGCACGTCTCCGCCGCGCTCCAGAACTTTGTCATGCACGAGTACCAACACTCCATCTTCGACCGTAACCTGCGCTTTGTCACCGGTACCATGCGCTGTCAGGCCGGCTACTTCTACCTGCCCGAAGGGCCGGGGCTGGGCGTGGCGCCCACCGACGAGGTGTTGCAGTATGTAATGGGTGAATAGAAAGGATCGACGAGCATGTCCCAACGACCTCACGTTCTCCTGGTCACCACCGACCACTGGCCCGCGGCCCTGCTGGGCGTGGCCGGCCACCCGGCCATCGAGACGCCCACCCTGGATCAGCTGGCCCGCAACGGCGTGCGCTTCACCAACGCCTACAGCGAGTGTCCTGTCTGCATCCCAGCCCGCCGCACCCTCATGACCGGCACTGCGCCCCGGACCCACGGCGACCGCACCTTCCAAACCACCCTGCCCATGCCCCAACACCTGCCCACCCTGGCCCAGTGCTTTCGGGACGCCGGCTACCAGGCCTATGCCGTGGGCAAGCTCCACGTCTACCCCCAGCGGGATCGCATCGGCTTCGACGACGTGATCCTGGCAGAGGAGGGGCGCCCCCAGTTCGGCGTCATCGACGACTACGAGATCTTCCTGGGCGAGCAGGGCTACCCGGGCCAGTCCTTTGGCCACGGCATGTGTAACAACGAGTACCTGTCCCGGCCCTGGCACCTGGAGGAACGGCTCCATGTGACCAACTGGGCTACCCAGCAGATGGCCCGCATGATCCGGCGCCGGGATCCCACCCGGCCGGGCTTCTGGTACCTCTCCTACTGCCATCCCCACCCGCCCCTGGCGCCCCTACAGGCCTATCTGGACCTGTACCGGGACGTGGCGCCGGACAGGCCATACATGGGCGATTGGGCGCAGGAGGATGTGGCCAGCCTGCCGTACGCGCTGCAGGCCGTACGGGCACACTGGGGCCCCTTCCGCCCGGCGCAGATCGACCGTATCCGCCGTGCCTTCTACGCGCTCTGCACCCACATCGACCATCAGCTGCGGCTGATCATCGGCACCCTGCGGGAGGAGGGGATCCTGGACAACACCATCATCCTCTTCACCGCCGACCACGGGGATATGTTGGGCAACCACGGGCTGTGGGCCAAGCGGCTCTTCTACGAATACTCGGCCAACATTCCCATGATCCTGGTGGGGCTGGCGGGTGATGAACGGGTGGGCCACCATCGGGTGGATGACCGGCTGGTGGGCTGGCAAGATGTGATGCCGACCCTCCTGGAGCTGGCGGGCCTGCCGGTGCCGGAGACGGTGGATGGGCTCAACATGGTGGGCCCCCGACGACGCCGGTGGCTCTACGGGGAATTTGGCGAAGGACCAGCAGCCACCCGCATGGTCCACGATGGCCGCCACAAGCTCATCTACTACCCCACCGGCAATCACATCCAGCTCTTCGACCTGGCCGAGGATCCCCAGGAATGTCACGACGTGGCCCAGGTGGCCGGATACACAGCCATCCGCGCCGGGTTGATCGAGCGGCTCGTGGGCGAACTGTACGGCAGCGACGAGGGCTGGATCCAGGGGGATCAGCTGGTGGGGGAGCCGGCACAGCCGTACCGGCCGCGGCCCAACCGGGGACTTTCCGGCCAGCGGGGCCTCCACTGGCCGCCGCCGCCCCTGGAGCTCTCCGGCCAGGTGGTGGGTGCGCCCTAGTAAATCCCGGCAGAAATTCGCCGATCGTTTCCACCAGAGGTCGTGCGCCCAGAGAGGGCACCCGGAATTTCTGCCGTGGTAGTTACGCCAGGCTGTACTAGGGTACGCCCACCGGCGGGACAGGGGAGACGCACCGCCTCTCCCCAGGAGATCCGTCATGTAAAAAGCACCTGCCGAAAAGTGGACGTCGATCTCGTCAGATTGGCGTAGGGCTGCCGTGGGGTTTCCGCCCGGTATCAGCCCGCCCCTTTCTGTTATATTTGGGGCCAGAAAGATGGGCGCCGCTTATCGGGGGACGCCATGTTGAAGAAGTCATTTGAAATGGCTTCTGAGATGTGGTGGCGGTTGCCCATCTTTTCCTTTTCCTCCAATTTCCTTCAGCGAACCCCCGCCCTTGCACCTCTGCGTTGAAAAACACCCCTCTATCTTCGCGCTTCGTCCTTTGCGCGTTGTCTTTCGAGCGAGTTTGCTTGTCACCCGGCCCATCTCCCGGTACAATGGATGTGTCATCGGCCCACGGCACGTCCGGCACCTTACCTACTCCTCCCCTGTGCACGAACCAGGAAAGGGGCGTCCCTGTTCGTCTCGCGTCCATCGTGCACGCGGCTGGACAAGCGCGAACAGGATGTGCGTAACTGCACAGCCGCCCGGTAGCTTTCTCAACAGCACCCGCCTTCGTTTCCCTCCTATGCTGGTAGCACCCGGGCGTGAATCCCCGAAAACCACGTCCGCAAGAACGGTCCCCCTCTCCGCAGTCGGCTACGTTTTGTTCCCAACCGTAAAGGAGCAACGCTCCATGAACCAGATTTCGTTTTCCTTGCTTGGAAAGTTGTCCGGCTGCTGCAACGGGGTGGAGATCCCGGGACTGGCACTGCACCGGGTCCAGGAGCTGCTGTGCTACCTGCTCATTTACCGGCGCCGAAACTACAACCGGGAACAGTTGGCCTCTATCCTCTGGGGAGAAACTTCCACCGCCCAGTCCAAAAAAAATCTGCGCCAGACCATCTGGCACCTGCAGACGGCCCTCCACCAGGGGCGCCAGCCCGCCCTGGCCCAGCTCCTGGTGGTGGACAACGAGTGGATTCAGGTGAACCCGGATGCCTCCTACTGGCTGGACATCGCCGTACTGGAGGACGCCTTCCTGGCCGTCCAGGCGGTGCCCGACAGCCATTTGACGGCTGAACAGAAGCGCCTGCTGGAAGAGTCGGCCGGGCTCTACCGGGGCGACCTGCTGGAAGGCTGGTACCAGGAGTGGTGCATCTTCGAACGTGAACGGTACCGGAGCATGTACCTGGCCATCCTGGACAAATTGATCGGCTACAGCGAAGTCCACGGCGAGTATGAGGCCGGCCTCCTCTTCGGTGCCCAGGCCCTGCGCTTCGACCGGGCCATGGAGCGTACCCACCGGCGGCTCATGCGCCTCCACTACCTGGCCGGCAACCGCACCGCGGCCCTGCGCCAGTACGAACTCTGCCTCCAGGCCCTGCGGGAAGAGCTGGACGTGGCGCCTGCCCAGAGCACCCAACGGCTCTACCGCCAGATCTGCGCCGATGAGCACGATCAGATCGCGCGTGCCCCCCTGCCCCTGGCCAGCCCACCCCCCGCTCCTCCCGCCCCAGGCGCCCCCGCGGCCATCCAACAGCTACTCCAGCTCCGAGAGACCCTGGCCACGCTGCAACGGCAGCTCGACCAGTGTGTGAAAGCCCTGGAACAGACCCTCACCAGCCGCCACTGAGACCAGTTGTCCTGTAGAGGCGCACGGCCGGTAGAGCCGCACGGTCGTGCGCCTCTACACGCGCCACGCCCAATCCGCGACTCCCCGGCACGCCCCTGGGCTATCCTTCAGGCCATCAATCAAGAATACGCTCGTCCATCATCCTCCGCATCAACTTCTCTGGAGTTGGAATGGATTCCTATGAACCGGGCACCCACTCCTTCGTTCTCAAGATCTGGCTCGAAGAAAGCGGGGACGCCTCCATCCCAACCAAGTGGCGTGGACACATCACCCACGTACCCAGTGGACAGCGCCGCTATTTCGAAGCCCTGGAGGAGATCATCCGCTTCGTCCAGCCGTACCTGGAGGAGATGGGCGTCCAGTTCGCCCCCCGGCAGGGCCTGCCGCTGCGCTGGTTGAAATGCCTGCGCCAGCGCCTGGCCAGATAGGGGGAAGCCTTTCCGGGGAATCCAGACTGTCCCTGGCCTTCGACTGCAGGAATCAAGGTCCCTATGGCCAACGTTTTCGCAATTCACTCGGTGGGCAACTCCCTGGCCACCTACCTGCGCAACTCCTACCCGGAACCCCTGCGCACGGATCACCCGTGCCAGTTCCGCCTGCTCTCCAGCGGCGAGCTGGCCGACCTGGGGGAGATCGACACCACCCTCACCCTCTACCTCTACCGGGTGACCATGAACGAACATGTGCGCAACCGCAACCGGGCCACCCACATGGACGAGCATGACGTCCCCCTGGCCGTGGACCTCCATTACCTGCTCACCGTGTGGTCCAACAGCGCCCTGGCCGAACAGACCATCCTGGCCTGGGCGGTGCGCCAGCTCTACCTCTTCCCTACCCTGAGCGCTTCCTCCCTCACCCCGGAAGCCGGCTGGGGAGACAACGACATCATCCAGGTGGTGCCGGCGGAGCTGAGCACCGAAGATCTCATGCGCATCTGGGACGCGCTGGACCCCACCTACCGTCTCAGCGTCCCCTACGTGGCCCGGGTGGTACGCATTGATCCCGACGCGCCAGGCGGGGGGCGTCCGGTGGTGGCCACCCGCCTGGCATGGACGGACCGCCACCCGTCCGGGGAGGCTCGGCCATGAGGTGGGAAACGGTGGAGCGGCGCATCGTCGCAGCCCTGCAGCCGGTGGAAGTCAACACCGGCCGCCCGATGACCATGCCGGTCCTCATCCGAGGCCAGGGCATCCGCCAGGTGCGCAAGCCCAGCGGAGTGACGGTCATCACCCGCGCGCCCCAGCTGGAGGCCTACGCCCAGAGCTTCGAAGCGCCGCCGGCCCAGCCCGCCCCTGGCACGGTGGCCCTGCCCCTGGATCTGGAGGAACCCCGGGGTCGCTACCTGCCCCGACGCTACCTCCTCCGGCTGCCCCGGCCCCCTGGCGACGGCCCCGAATCCCTCTTCCGGGCCCAGGCCATCCCCCTCTACCCCAGCCCGTCAGGCCCGGTGCCGGCCGGGGCGGCGGTTCTGCGGGTTACCGTGACCGACGGCGACGGCACGCCCCTGCCCGCGGCATACCTGCGGGTGCTGCGCACAGTCAACGGGAACACCACCGTCCTGGCCCGGGGGCTCACCGACTGGCGGGGGCGGGCCCGGGGTGAAGGCCTCATCTGCGTGCCCGGCATCCCGGTTACCACCTGGGGCGAGGAGAACAGCGCCGACCAGCCCGTGCTCCTCACCACCGTGGACGCGGAACTGGAAGCCAGCTTCGACGCGTCCTTGGAGCTGGCAGAGGAGCCCCCGGCGGCTGGCGCCTTTCCCAACCCGGATGTCCTGGAACAAAACCTTGCCGCTCTACCCAACGCCCGGATCCCGGTCAGCCTGGCGTCCGGCCGGACCCTGACCGTGACCCTCGTCATCAACCTGCCTTGAAAGGAGGTCTGTCATGCCTGAATATCTGGCCCCTGGTGTCTACGTGGAAGAGGTCAGCTTTCGCCCCAAATCCATCGAAGGCGTCAGCACCAGCACCACGGCCTTTGTGGGCCCCACCCGCCGCGGCCCCCTGACGGGCACGCTCGAAGTGGTCACCAGCTTTGGCGAGTTTGCCCGCATCTACGGCGGGATGGCCAACCTCTCCTTCGCAGAGGGCACAGACGCCAATCCGCCGGTGATCAACTACATGGCCCACGCGGTGCGTAGCTTTTTCGACAACGGCGGCGCCCGGCTCTACATCGCCCGCACCTTCGTGCCCCGGGCCGGCAACAACGGGGTGGCCCAATCCCCCCTGGTGGTGGACGACGGTGGCAACACCGTGCGCTTCCGGGCCCGTATGCCGGGCTCCGGCCTCAACGGCCGGGTCCGGGTCTTTGAAAAGCTGACCCCGGCGGAGGACGCCACCATGAACGCGGCGCCCGTGGGCTCCCTCCTGCGCCACCTGGGTGGCCCCGATGTGGCCCAGCCCGCTTCCCTCACCGGCGGCACGCCTCCCTTCAGCCTCAACAACGGCGACCAGCTCAGCCTGACCCTGGACGTGGGCAACCGCACCGTCACCTTCACCGGCACGCCCGCGGAAGTCACCAGCGCGGCCCTGGCCGATCCCCTCACCATTCCGCCGAACACGGTGCTCAACGTCAACATCGGCGGCCTGGCCCAGAGCATCCTCCTGCCGGCCGGGGACATCGCCTTGGCCGACCTGGTCAACGCCTTGAACGTCCAGCTCCGGGGCGGGTACGCCCGCCTGGAAGGGGCGGACCAGCTGGTCATCGGCAGCGATGTGCGGGGGACGGCCGGCTCGGTGATCGTGGGCGACAACCCCACCCTCGGCTTTGCGGGCGGGGCCAGCGCCAACGGTGCCGGCAATGTGGCCAACCTGGCCGATGTCCGCATCACCGAGCTCAACAACCTGCTGGAAGCGGCCGGCGGCGGCGTGGTGGCCAGCCTCTCGGCCGACAACCGGCTGGTCCTCTCCACCACGGGCACCGGCGTGGCCGCCACCATCCAGGCCAATGACACGCCGGCCCGGACCGCCCTGGGACTCCCCGACACCCCGGCCACCGGGGCCGACGGCTTCGTGCCCCAGTATTTCCAGAAGACCGCCACCGGCTGGCTGGGCGAGGATGGGGTCACCACGCCGCCCCCCCGCACCGACACCACCCGCCGCCACCTGGTCACCGTCAATGTGGAGGCAGCCGACCAGGATGGCAATGCCATCCTCTACGAGGATCTGGGCCTGAGCCCGGCCCACCCCCGCTACATCGGCGACGTGCTCCGGGCCACCCCCACCCGCCTGAGCGATGCCCTCCAGAATCCGTATGCCATGGAGGTCACCGGCACGGTTACGCCCTTCCAGCTGCATCGGGGGCTGACGGCCGGCGGCGGTGTCATCGCCCTCAGCGGCGGCAACGACGGCATCGAGCCCCCGGCCAGCGTGGCACCGGGCGCCGTGGGCGCGGTGGGCTATGCCGAGGGCTTGACCTTGCTGGAGGACATCGAGGACATCTCCATCGTGGCCGCGCCTGGCTACTCCGCCTACGCCGGCTACCAGGGCATCCAGAACCAGCTCCTCATCCACGCCGAAAACATGAAGTATCGCATCGCCGTGTTGGATGCACGCCAGGGGCTGGAGCCCGGCGAGGCCCGGCGGGACCGTAGCCTCATGGATTCCAAATACGGTGCCTTCTACTACCCCTGGGTGATCATCCCCAACCCCCTGGCTCGACCCGGCGATGAGCGGACGCCCAAGGAGATTGCGGTGCCGCCTTCGGGCTTTGTGGCCGGCATCTACGCCCGCAACGACATCCAGCGGGGCGTGTGGAAGGCGCCGGCCAACGAAGTGGTGCGGGGCGCCCTGCGCTTCGAGCGGGAGATCAACCACGCGCAACAGGAGACCCTGAACCCCGACGGCGTCAACTGCCTGCGCTACTTCTTCGGCCGGGGCTTCCTCCTCTGGGGAGCCCGCACGGCCTCCTCCGACCCGGAGTGGAAGTACGTCAACGTGCGCCGCTACTTCAACTACCTGGAACGCTCCATCGACCGCTCCACCCAGTGGGTGGTCTTCGAGCCCAACGGGGAACGGCTCTGGGCCAACATCCGGGAGACGGTCTCCGCCTTCCTGTACAACGAGTGGCGCAGCGGCGCCCTCATGGGCACCCGGCCCGAAGAGGCCTACTTCGTCCGCTGCGACCGTTCCACCATGACCCAGAACGACCTGGACAACGGCCGCCTGATCTGCGAAATCGGGGTGGCCGTTCTCTACCCGGCCGAGTTTGTCATCTTCCGCATCGGCCAGAAGACGGCCGACGCCCGATCCTAACCTAACGCCTGACGGAAAGGAACGCAGCCATGCCTGAACGGGATCTGCCCTATGGCGTCTTCAACTTCCTGGTGGCCTTCGACGGCGACGAGCGCACCTTCGGCGGGTTCTCCGATGTGTCCGGCCTGGGCACAGAGCTGACCATCGCCGAGTACCGCAACGGCAGCGACAGCGAAAACCACGTGCGCAAGATCCCCGGCCTCCACAAGGTGACCGACGTCACCCTGAAACGGGGCATCATCGACTCGGAAGCCCTGTGGACCTGGTTCAAGGATGCTCACACCCAGGGCCCCGGTGCCAAGAAGAACGTGACCATCACCCTCCTGGACGAGGCCCGCAACAGCGTACAACAGTGGTCTCTCCAGGGGGCCCTGCCCATGAAGTACACCGGGCCGACCTTGGCCGCCAAGGGCGGCCAGGATGTGGCCATGGAGGAGCTGGTCCTCTCGGTGGAAGGTTTCGATATCAGCCGAAGCTAATTAACAATTCATAATTGATAATCATGAATTGTTAATTACTCTTGCTTGAGGCAACCATGCCCGGTCTACGTTTTGAAGAACAACCAGCCATCGTGGAAAGCGCGCCCAGTCGCAGCGACGTTGCCTGTTTCGTCGGCTTCGTGGCCCGGCGGGAGACGCCCGTGCCGGGGCCGGTAGTGGAGTGGCTGGAGCACCGGGGTTGGCTGCGACAGGATGGCGACCGGCAGCCGGTGGCCCGCTACCCCCACCAGGAGCCCCTGGCCGCCCTGCTGGATCTCCCCGTCCCCCTGGAGAGCTGGGATCAGTTCGACCGCCTCTTCGCCTGGGAGCGCCGGCCCATGGGCGACACGGGGCAGTGGGGCACCACCTACCTGGGCGCAGCCGTCCGTTCCTTCTTCGCCCAGGGGGGGCGCAAGTGCTACGTGGTGCGGATGGGGGACCCCTGGCCCTACCCCACCGAGGTGGACGGACGCCGCGCCCTCGCCGCGGAGAGCCAGGCACGCCTGGCCCAGCTCATCCCCGGCTACCCCACGGTGCTGGCGTCGGAGCCTGCCGAACAGCGCAGCTGGCGGGGCATGGGCCACCTCCTGGGCCTGCCCGACGTCGCCATGCTCTGCCTGCCGGATCTGCCGGACCTGGTGGCCACCGATCCGTTGCCGCCCGCCCCCCTGCCCCCGCCGCTCCCCTTGCCGGAGGCATGGGTCGAGTGTGGGATCCCGGCCGCCGCGCCCATTGGGCCCCCGCCGACACCATCCATGGCCCAGGGAACCGGCCCGTCGGGGGCGGCGGGATTGCGGGCGCCCCGCTGCGACCAGCCGGGCTATGACCGGTGGGCCCGGGCCCTGAACATGGCCGGCCAGCTCATTGCCCGATATCGGCGGGAAGTCCAGCTCATTGCGACGCTCCCCCTCCCCCAGCCGGGCAGCCCGGCCGAACGCCACCTGCTGGGCTTCCTCATCGACCAGGGGAGAGGCCCCCTGGCCCATGGCCTGGATGCCAGCCCCACAGGGATCGCCAGCGCCTTCATCCAGCTGGCCTTCCCCTGGGTGGGCACTGCCATCAGCGCCTCCCTGCCGGAACAGGCAGAGCCCCCCGACGGCGTCCTGGCCGGCATCCTGTCCCGCAACGCCCTGGAACAGGGCGCCTTTCGCAGCGCGGCCGGCCGACGCCTGGGCGATGTCCACGCCCTGTTGCCCCGGCTGGATCGGGCGCAACTGCTGAGGCGCCCCCTGGGCTCGGGGAGCGCTGCGTCGGCCCGGGCACTGGTGGAGCGTGTCACCATCCTGGGGGAGACGCCCGACGGCCTGCGGCTCCTCTCCGACGTCACCACCTCCCTGGACGAGAGCTACCGGCTGGCCGGCGTCAACCGCCTGGTGGCCATCCTCCTGCGGGAGGCCCGCCGCCAGGGGGAAGGGCTAGTCTTCGAGGCTTCGGGCGAGCGGCTGTGGGCCGCGGTCCAGGATGCCCTGAACCGGCTCCTTCTACGCCTGCTCCAGGCAGGGGCCCTGCGGGGCCGCAGCCCCGAGGAGGCGTTCCAGGTGCGCTGCGACCGCAGCACCATGACCCAGAACGATCTGGACAACGGCCGCCTGGTGGCCCAAATCCAGTTCGACGCCACGGCCACAGTGGAGGAGATCACGGTGGTGCTGGCCATGGACGAGGGAGGCCGGGTCTCCCTGGCCTCGCCAGGAGGATAAGGCAACCATGACCGAAGAACGCCAGCCGGATCCGTTGCACGTCTTCCGCTTCCGGGTTGATTTCCAGGAGAGCCAGGGCAAAGTGCCCTTGTGCAGCGGCCAGTTCTCGGAATGCAGCGGCCTGGAGGCCACCATGGAGCCCCATGTCATCAAAGTGGGGGGTCGTAACTTCGGCGCGGTGCAGCGGGCCGGACGGGTCACTTTTGGCACCGTCATCCTGAAGCGGGGCATCACCGCGACCCAGCACCTCTGGCAGTGGTTCGACTTTGTCACCCGCAGTAACGCCTACGCCTATCGCCTGACGGCCACCATCACCATCCAGGATGCCGCCGGCCGCCCCAGGCTGACATGGGAGCTGACCAACGTCCTGCCCACCAAGTTCAAAGTGCCGGATCTCAACGCCACGGCCCGGGAGGTGGGCGTGGAAGAGCTTCATCTGGTCCATGAGGGCATGAAACTGATCGCACCAGGAGGAAACCCATGACCGAAGAGGCCGAATTCCGCACGGCACGCTTTGCCCCCCTCCCCCTGGATAACCAGGGGAATCCCACCCAGGGCAAGGCCATTCCGGTGGATTTCAACCCGGAGAAGTTGCAGTACGACGTCTCCAACACCCTGCAGAACAAGGGGAAGGGCAACAAGAAGAAGCAGTATGTGAGCGAGAGCACCGCCAAGCTGACCATGGAGCTGGTCTTCGACACCACCCTGGACGGCCAGGATGTGCGCAACCGCACCCAGGAGCTGGCCCGGCTGATGGATCCATCCCGGGGGGCTGACAAAAAAGCGCCGCCCGTGGTGGAATTCCAGTGGGGCTCCTACAAGTTTCGGGGCATGGTGGAATCGTTCAAAGAAACCATCGACTTCTTCGCCCCCAACGGCATCCCCCTGCGCTCCACGGTCAACCTGGTCATGTCCAGGCAGGATGAGGTCTTCACCCCCCAGGACACTTCGGGTAGCTTCGACAGCCAGCAGGCCAATGCGGCCAACCGACCAGCAGTGGAAGTGCCCACGGCCCCGGCGGAGGGCGGCGGTGGCGGCCCTGGCCAGAACGCCGCCCAGGCCGCCGCCCAGAGCGGCGATCCCCGGGGTGCCCGGGCCATCGGCGCGGCCAACGGCCAGGAAAGCCTGCGCTTTGCCTCGGGGGATTCTCTGGTGGTGGCGTCGCCCGTCCAGCTGGGCGGGGCGGTGGCCTTCGCCAGCGCGGGCTCAGGCGCCGGCATCGGCGTGGGCGGCGGTGGCGGCCTGAGTGCAGGGGCGGGAGCCGGCGTCAACCTGGGCGCCTCCGCCGGGGTCGGACTCATCGCCGGCGCGAGCGCCAGCGTCCAGGCCGGTGCCAGGGCCTCGGCCGGGGTCAGCGCCTCAGCCGGCGCCTTCGCCGGGCTTAGCACCGTTCGGCGGGATGCCAGGGTTTCCCTTAACCTGGATCCGGAACGGCTGCTGGCGGTGAATGCCACGGCGAACCTCAGCACCGACGTGGGCGCCTCCTTCGGCATCGGCGGCCAGGCCAGCCTCCAGGGTTCTGCCAGCCTCCGGGCCGAGGTGGGGGCCAACGCCAGCCTGCGAGCCCGGCTGCAGTTCGACAGCACCCCGTAGGGGCGGGCCCCTGTGCCCGCCCGATGTCACCAGGGCCAGACGAATGCAGAATGTAGGGGCGAACAATAATTGTTCGCCCCAGGAGAGATGCCATGCCTGTCGTTTTTGATGAGATCGTCGGTGAAATCCAGCGCCAGCCCGAGGCAGGCGCCCCAGAGGCAAACCACTCGCCCGGGGAAGGGGCAGAGGGACAGCCGGCTGTCCCCTTCTCCCCCGGGCTGGACGCCTTCGCGCAACAGCTGCGAGAGCTGGAACGTCGCCAGGCCCGCCTGCGGGCAGATTGAGAAACGCCATGGCCGAAACTGCCTTAAGCCCCCTTGCCATCTACAGCGCCCGCCCCACCGTGCGGGTCGACACCCGGGAAGAGGCGCAGGTCCAGGAGCTGGTCATCGGCATGGAGATGACCGAGCGGGAGGGCGGCCTCTCGGCCCTGGAGCTGCGCCTGAGCAACGTGGCCAGCGACCCAGAGGGGGGCGCCGACCTGGCCTTCGAGAACGGTCACCTGCTGCGCCTGGGCAGCCAGATCGCCATCTACGCCGGCGATGAGAGCGCCCCCCAGGAGATCTTCCAGGGCGTCATCACCGGGCTGGAGGCCGACTTCCCGGGGGATGGCCCACCGGAGCTGGTGGTCCTGGCCGAAGACCGGCTGCAACAGGCCCGGATGGCCCGCCGCACGGCCATCTACGACGACGTCTCCATCGCCGACCTGGCCAGCCAGATCGCCGACAACCTGGGGCTGACTCCGGTGGTCACGAGCTTCACCGACCCCATCGGTACCCAGGTCCAGCTCAACGAGAGCGACCTGGCCTTCCTGCGGCGCCTTGTCCAACGCTATCACGGCGACCTTCAGGTGGTGGGCGAGGAACTACACGTCTCCCCCCGGGGCGAAGTCCGCCGGGGCGCCCTGACCCTGGAGCTCCAGAGCCAACTTCGCCGGGCCCGGGTCCTGGTGGATCTGGCCCACCAGGTGACCGAAGTCACGGTGGCCGGGTGGGACGCGGCGGACGGGCAACGGGTGACCGGCAGCGGCCGGGGCGCTCACCTGGGGCCGGGGAGCGGCACCACGGGCGCGCAGATCCTGCAGGAAGCCCTGAGCGAGCGACGCCACCACGTAGGCCATCTGGCCGTCACCAGCCGGGACGAAGCCCAGGCCGTGGCCGACACCGCCTTCGACCTGCGGGCGCGACGCTTTGTCTGTGTGCGGGGCACGGCGGACGGCAACCCGGCCCTGCGGGTGGGTACCCACGTCACCCTCCAGGGCCTGGGCCCCCGCTTCAACAACACCTACTACGTGACCTATGCCTGCCACCGCTGGGACACCCGCCGGGGCTACGAGACGGACTTCGAAGCCGAGAGTGCCTACTGGGGAGGCCGCTGATGGATGCCCACACCCCTTTTGACACGGCCACAGCCGGCTGCTTCCAGGCGGTCTACCTGGCCGAGGTGGTCTCGGTGGAGGATCCCCTGGGCCTGGCCCGGGTCCAGATCCGCCTGCTCAACTGGGATGGCCCCATCGACCAGGATGGCCCCATCTGGGCCCGGGTGGCCGTCCCCTTTGCCGGGGCCGACCGGGGCGCCTTTTTCATCCCCGATGTGGGTGACGAGGTACTGGTAGCCTTCATCCACGGCGACCCCCGCCTGCCCGTGGTCTGTGGTGGCCTGTGGAACGGCAGTGCCGGACCGCCGGAGAGCTTGTCCGGCAGCCGAGTAGACCGCTGGACCCTGGTGGGCAAGGCGGGCACCCGCATCGCCATCGTTGAGGAGGACAACCCCACTATCGAGTTCACCACGCCGGGCGGGGTCCGCGGCACCGTGACCGACGCCGGCGGCGGCACGGTGGTAATCGTGGCCGCGGGCACCACGATTACCATTGATCCCAGCGGCGTCACCATCGACACCGGTGGCAAGCTCACCGTCAGCGCCACCTCGGTGGAGGTTACCGCGGGCATGGTCAACGTCACCGCGGGTATGTCCCAGTTTTCCGGTGTGGTCCAGTGCGACACCCTGATCACCAACAGCGTGATCAGCCCCAGCTACACGCCAGGAGCAGGCAACGTATGGTAAGCCAGACCCATGCCGGCCTGAACGGCACCGCCATGAACGCCACCGCAAACACCAGCGTGAACGGAGACGGCCATCGCCACTACCTCTTGCGGGGGCTCAACCTGGATGGCCAGGGGGAGCGGCCTACCCTGCTGGCCCGAAATGTCCAGGCCCTGCTTCCGGCCCTGCTGGCCGAGTTGGGGAGTCCTGGCGGCCTGGGCGGGCTGGCAGCCCAGCTTCCCGCCACCCGGGACGCCCGCTTCCAGGATGTGGCCACCCTGAAGCTCTTTCAACCCGTCCACCAGACCTTCTACGTGGTCCTGATGGAGGCGCTCTGCAACGAATTCGGCATGCCCCGCCTGGCACCCGGCCAGATCGAGAGCGCCGGCATGGTGGTCCGGCGGCTGCGCACCGCCGCGGACGGCACCTTGCTCCAGGACGAAGAGGGGGAACTCCAGGAGGAGGGCTGGATGCACCTGGGCAGCGACCGGCGGGGATGGCTCCCCCTGGCGTCCGATCAGCGGGCCCTGGACCCCGACCCGGCCCGGCGCCCAGCTCGCCTCCGGGCCGGCCACCCGGAGAGCAACCGCCGGCTGGCCGCGGCCCTGGGCATCCAGGAGCCGCCCGCCGAGAGCACTGTGCCCCTGTTCGTGGCGCCGCCGGCGATCTGCGCGGCTGCGGGCAAGACCCTGCTCTACGGGATCCTGCCGGTGACCAGCAGCGAGTTCAGCCAGGCACCCGCGCCCCTGAGCCAGGCCGAACTGGGCCAGGTGATGGCCGGGCTGGATCCCCTGCTGGCGCCCCTCTTTGCCGCCGGGACCGACCGGGAGCTCCCGCTCCTCAACGGGGCCCTGGCGCTGCCGGCACCGGACAGCAGCTCCCTGGCCGACGTCATGACCGTTTTGCACCTGCTGATGGACCTGGACGCGCTGGGGACGGGCACCCAGGCCCGGCTCTTCATCGGGGCTTTGAACCAGATGGTGCTGGCCGTGACGGGAAGCGGCGGCCAGCAGGGACAGCTCCGGGCCGGCGACTTTTTGCAGGCCAGCGCCGCGCGCTGGGAGGCCCAACGGGATGCCCAGGCCATGGGCACTCTGGCGGGGACGGCCACGATGGTCAGCCTGCCGGCCGTGCTGCACTGGCGGATCGACGACAGCCAGCGGACCCGGATCCTGGCAGCTTTGGAGGGCGTGATCCAGGAGCGGCGCAATGGGGTGGTGGCCGGCGAGCGGCGGTTCGACACGCCCCGGCGACGCTACCGGCTGCACACCTTCATCCGGGTGCGCCAACGGGACGCGGCCGGTGGGGTTTGCCCCCCGCGGCTGGTGTGGGGCCTTGCCCCCAGCCAGCCCTTCGCCATCGCACCCTGGTACGAAAGCGGCGACCCGGCTCCTCCGCCGGTCCAGATCCCGCTGCCCGACCTCTTCGACCCGGAACAGCGGAACACCGTCAAGAAGCTGAAGCCCAACGTCTCCTTCCGGGTACCGGAGAAGATGTTCAACTTCCTCCAGAGCAACAACCTGGACGACCTCTTCGATGGCAACCGACCGACCGATGGGGTGGGCCTGGCCCTGGATTGGATCTGCAGCTTCAACATCCCCATCATCACCCTGTGCGCCTTCATCGTCCTGAGCATCTTCCTGGCCCTGTTGGACATCGTTTTCTGGTGGCTGCTGTTCGTGAAGATCTGCCTGCCCATTCCCAAGAGCAAATAGACCATGGCACCCTCCACCCTTCCGCCCAAACTGATCGGCTGGCCGCTCCTGCCCCTGCCTGATGCCAACGGCGAGCTCCACTACCCCAGCCTGGAAGCCAGCGTCCGCCAGATGATCCAGGTCATCCTGCGCACCCGGCCCGGTGAGCAGTTGATGCACCGGGACTTCGGCGCCGGCCTGGAAAATTTTCTCCACCAGCCCAACGACCTGGCCACCCGCATCCGCATCGCCGAGGTGATCACCCAGTCCCTGAACCGCTGGGAGAGTCGCATCCTGGTGGACCGGGTGGAGGTGCGGGAGGTGCCCGACGCGCCGGCGCAACTGCGCATCGAGATCGCCTACCGCCTGCGCCGCACCGGCCTGCTGCAGCAGATGGGCCTCACCATGGAACTGGAGGCATAGATCATGCCCATTCGTCCGCCTGCCCTCGACGACCGCAGCTTCGACGACCTGGTCAACGAACTGCTCAGCCGCATCCCGGCCCACACGCCCGAGTGGACCCATCCACGCCAGGGCGACCCTGGCCGCACCCTGCTGGAACTCTTCGCCTGGCTGACCGATACGCTGCTCTACCGGGCCAACCTGATTCCCGAACGCCAACGGCTGGCCTTCCTGCGCCTGCTGGGCGTGCCCATGCGGCCGGCCCGGCCGGCCCGCACCCTGGTGGCCGTGGCCACGGACGACGACCAACAGACCCGCGCGACGACCATCCAGGCTTTGGCCAAAGTCTCCGGCCCGGTGACCTTCGAAACCCGCACCGAACTCACGATGCTGCCCGTCCAGGCCGAGGCCTACTACAAGCGCCCCCTCCCCACCGATGGGGACAGCCAGCTCCAGGAGCTCCTCCTGGGCCTGCAGGTCCTCTACCAGTTGGGAGATCGCCGCCCCCAGCCCTACGTCACCACTCCCGTCTTTGCAGGCGGCGCGGCAGAAGCGACCGGTTTCGACCTGGTGGCCGACACCGCCGATCGTTGTCTCTGGCTGGCCCTACTGGCGTCCACCCCCGATGGGGTCGAGGCCGTCCGGGAGAGCCTGGGCCGCAGCGACAGCGGCGGCCATCAGCTCCTCAGCGTGGGCGTGGTCCCCGCCCTGGAAGTGCCGCCCCTGTTTGCTGATATCGGCCCCCGGGCCCGCATTCCCCACCTGTGGGAAGTGAGTGGCCTGAACCCGTCCAACGGGCGCACGGAGTACCACCCGTTGGACGTGATCGCCGATTCTACCGACGGCCTGACTCGCCCCGGCGTGCAGCGGCTGGCCCTGCCCGCAGCCCGCTTCCTGGGAGCACCCGGCAACGACGTGCGCAACGATCCTCGGGCCGGCGTGGGCGACCAACCGCCCCGGCTGGACAATCCCGAGACGGCCCGGCGCCTGATCACCTGGCTGCGGCTGCGTCCCCTGGTCCCTCTCCAGAGCCTGGCCCTGAGCTGGGTCGGCATCAACGCGGTGGAGGTAGAACAGCGCCAGTCCATCTTCAACCGGGTGGTGGGCCAGAGCGACGGGCGGGCCGACCAGGAGATCCAACTGCCCGGCCGTTCGGTGGAAGCCGAGAGCCTGCAGCTTCAGGTGGAAGAGCCGGGCCTGGGCTTCCGGGCCTGGCGCCAGATCGACGACCTGGCCCTGGCCGGCCGGGATGACCCGGTCTACCGCCTGGACAGCGAGGCGGGGACGGTCCGCTTCGGCGATGGAGTGCGGGGGCGTATCCCGCCCCTGGGCGGCCGCG
>FWPU01005595.1_pt1 | contig 26866 bp, 27 predicted proteins | sample 2228361 | NCBI WGS metagenome assembly FWPU01 (sample SAMEA103939777, study PRJEB20133) | metagenome
ATTTTCATTTCTTTTCACCTCCTTTCATTTAGTAGCATATCATAATGAATTTTTTTGTCAACTTTTTTTTAAAAAATTTTTGTTTTTTTTTCATTTAAAATACCAGTTCAGATATGTCAATAGGAAAATACCTAAAAGTGGGGATAGGTGTATTCTGGGTGAGTGAAAGAAGGGAAAAGAGAGATGGAAATGGGGATGATATGGGGTGGGGGGAGAAATACAGCCTTGTGGGATGGCGCGCTTGACCAGCGATTTTTAATTTCTTATTTACGTTTCTGCAGTTCAGGGAGAGGGAGAAAAAAAGTTCCGATAATTGATATTATGTAAACCAGGGGATGACCAGGGAGGGGTATACCTTGAATTTCGAAAGGTCAGAGGGAAAGTGTAAAGGAGACCCCCCTACAATTCACACCACTCCTAAACCCTGGAAAACACAAGGTAGACTAAGTTTACTCCATTTTTTATCCACATATCCACAGAAGTTATCCACAGAAATTATTCACATATTACCATTTTTAGGTATTTTCTCCTCCTTGCCTTAACTCTATATATATGATATGATATAAGTGGGGAGTTCTATACTAAAAAAAGAAAGAGGGAGCCTTCCTTAAAAGAAGAAGGAAGGAAGGGAAAGGATTTGGAAAATGCCAAGGTTGACAGAGAAAGAAAGAAGAAAAAATGAGGAAAAGAGGCGGTTTTTCTTAAACCTAGTTCGAGATGGTTATTCTTTTAGCCAGGCTGAAGCAGAAGCTGGTATTCCCTCCTATACTCGACACTACTGGTTTAGAAAGTATCCAGAGTGGAGAGAAGAATGTCATAAGGCAAAAAGGGTTAACAAAAATAGTGGTAAGCCTACCAGGAGACAAAGAGGTGTAATTGAAAGTTTGGAAAAGTTCCTTGCAGGAGGAGTTTCCCTTCCTACAGCCTGTGGAATTTTGGGAATTTCTCTCACTGAGCTTAAAAGAATTCTTTCTAAGAATGTAGATGCAAATCTTCGTCTAAAAAGGGCAGAGTATAAAGCTATTTCAGAAGTAGAAAAAGCTCTCTTTAGAACAGTGAAAAAAGAGAAAAACTCAAATGTTATTCTCAAGTGGCTGGAGGTAAGGGGAAGTGAGATTTGGAAAAGAGAAGAAGGAAAGAAGAGAGAAGAATTAGACCCCTTTTCAAGGATTTCTGAAAGAGAACTAGACAAAATTTTACAAAGAGGGGAAAAAATTATTAGAATAGTAAAAGATGAGTAGAGTAAGATTAGAAAAAATAGAGCTAGCTACAGCTATTTTAAAGAAAAGTCATGATGACCTTCTCTCTTTTACTCTTTTAACAAAACCTGACTATATCCCTAGTGCTTGTCACAAAAAAATGGCTTCAAAACTAAAAAAAATACTAACTGGAGAATTGCAGAAAAGTGGGAAGAAGGGATTGATGATTTTTTTACCTCCAAGGCATGGAAAGTCGGAACTCTGTTCCATTCGTTTTCCTGCCTTTTTCCTCGGACATTTTCCCACAAAAAAGATAATGCTTATCTCTTATGCAGCTAGCCTTTCTCAAGCCCTTTCTCGGAAAGTGAGAAGTATCGTTTCCAATCCTCTTTATCCTCTCATTTTTAGGGAAACGAGGCTTTCTGATAAGACAGGGGCGGATAACTGGGAAACGACTCTTGGTGGAGGAGTAATGGCAATGGGTATTCTAGGCAGTATTACTGGTCACGGAGCAGATTTAGTAATTATAGATGACCCGATAAAAAATAGGGATGAAGCTGAGAGTGCTCATATCAGGGAGAAAATATGGGAGCAGTATAGGGAAGTTGTAGAGACAAGGCTGGAGCCTCAAGGAGCAGTGATTTTGATTATGACTCGCTGGCACAAGGATGATTTGGCAGGAAGGCTTTTAGAGAAAGAAAGAAAAAGGTGGGAAGTCTTGCATTTTAGAGCCTTAAATAAGAATGGAGAGCCGCTCTGGCCTGAGAAGTGGCCAAAAGAGAGGCTTTTAAAGAAAAGGGAGGAGCTGGGAGCGTATGCTTGGCAGGCGCTTTATCAGGGAACTCCTACTTATAAAGCAGGATACTTAGTGCAAAGAGAAAATATTACTTTTGTAGATAGCCTTCCTGAGGGGAAGGAGTATATCTATATTGGCGGAGTTGATACGGCTACTACCTTAAAGACAGTAAACGATAGGAGTGCCCTTTGCAAGTTAGCTGTTTCTGATGATGGATATATGTATGTAGTGGGGGTATTTATGGATAGGGTAACAAGTCTTGGACTCTGTGACTTTATTATAAATAGCCATGAGGAGAAGCCATTTACCAGTATTAATTTTGAAAAAAATAGTGCTGGGATTTTGATGCTTGAAAGGCTGGAAGAGAGAATGAGGGAAAGGGGCATTATAGTTCCTGTAAAAGGGGTTTCTGTGAATAAAGATAAAGTTTCCAGGCTGATGGCTGTAGAGCCAGCAATAAGCAATGGAACAATTAGGTTTTTAAGAGGAGCTCCTGGAGTAGAGACCTTAGCTGAACATCTTATTGATTTTCCCTATGGTAACTGCGATGACGATGTGGATGCCTTTATCCACGCTGTTGAAGCTACGAGGGATATGAAGTTTAAGATGCACTGGTATTTAAGGTTTCTTCAGCAGCAGTATGAAGTAGATTTGATGGAGAGTCTAGGAGGATAAGATGGGGAAGAAAAAGAAAAAGAAGGAGAAAGTAGAAAGGGGACTTAGTAAGGCTGACCTTTTTGGAGAGTTTGCTTCTCTAGCTAGCTCTCTTTCTCCTGAAATTTATAGAAATCCTTCTAAAAGGGTAGTTTCTCCTCATATTCTAAGAGTTCTTTCTATTCGCTATCCTATTGCTAGGGCTTGTATAAACTATCGTTCAAGTCAATTAACCCAACTTGATTGGACTATTGTAGGACCGAAAGGAAAAGAAATTCCAGGAGAGCTTATTAGGTTTTTTAAACATCCTGAAAATAGATATAGAGGTTTAAGGCATTTTCTGGATAAGCTTGTGGATGACCTTTTAACTTTAGATAACATTGCCATAGAGAAGGTTTTTAGTAGAAATGGAAAGTTAAAAAGCTTGAGGGTAGGGGATGCAGCTACAATTGAGGTAAGGACAGATGAGAGTGGAGGAATGCCAGAACCACCAGAGCCAGCTTATAGGCAAGTGATTGGAGGAAGAGTAGTAGCAGAGTGGACTGCAAATGAGTTCATTTTTGAGTGTATGAACCCGAGGACATATAGCCCATATGGGCTTGCTCCCTTGGAATCTCTGATTGTACAAGCTTCCAGTGCTTTAAAAATTGATAAATATAATCTAAGCCTTTTTGAAGAGAGTAATATTCCTGCTGGTTTTATCTATGTCGATGATACTATTAAGGACCCCGACCAGCTTTTAAAATGGCAAAGGTGGTTTGATGCCTTCATGAGTGGAGACTTAGGGATGTTAAGAAAGCTTAGAGCTCTGCCTAAGGACTTTAGGTATGAAGCAGCAGTAAAACCTGAAGATATGGAATTTGCTGATTTCCAGGAGTGGCTTCTCCTTGCCACTTGTTCTGTCTTTGGTGTTCCTCCTCAAGCTATTGGTTATACATTTCAGATAAATAGAGCTACAAGTGAAGTTCAATATAGGATTGGACAAGACAGAGGGCTTATACCCCTGGCTCAGTTCTTTAAGGAAATTCTGGATATCATTATTCAGGAGGACTTGGGCTATGAAGAGTTTGAATGGAAATGGACTACATTAAATACAAGGGACCGAGAAGCTGAAAGTAGAATTGCCAGGAGGATGATAGAGATAGGAGCAATGGATATAGATGAGTGGAGAAAGGAAGATGGAAGGGAACCCTATGGAATTAATAGGCCTTTTGTCTTTACAGGGGGAAGTGTCATTCCCCTAGATGAAGCTCTAGAGGTAATTCCAACTATTAGTGGCATAGATAGTATAGAGAAAGAACTTAGGGTGAGAAAAAGGAAAGCATTGAATGATATAGATAGATATGGAGAAGTAGTCCGTCCTTTTAATTATGAGGTTGTGCCAAGCAGCATTTCATTAAAGCTTGAAGGATTGCTTACAGGAGTAAAGAGTAAACAGGAGGTAAATAAGGTATTTTCACTTATAGGAGAAAGTATAGGTGGAGCTTTTTTAAAGAGAAAAGTTGAAGACTTAAAAGAGGAGTATATAAGCTCTTTTGAGAATGAAGTCTATGATAGTTTTTCTCCTCCCAAGGAAGAGAACATTGCCTCAGTTAAAAGAGCGGCTCAAGGATTATTAAGAGAAATAAGTAGACTAATGCAGGGGGGATAAATGGAAGGAAGAAAGAAAGCGTTAGAAAAGGTGGAAGAGGCAACTAAAAAGTTTATAGAAACTTTAGAAGGGCTAGAGAGAAGTAGAGAATTTACAGAAAAGCATCTCACTGAAGCAGTAAAGGGACTTTCGGGCCTACGGGATGCAGTTGAAGCTACTAGTTCTTCTAACTGGGAAAGAATTGCAGAGCTTTTGACTACTTCTATTAGAAGACTTGAGGATTTAATTATAGAGGAAAAGAAGAGCCAGCAGTCAATTCATCTAGTTGAACAGGCAGTAAAAGGGCTTGAACCTCTTTTATTAAAAGTAAAAAAGGAGAAATCTGAGGTTCAAAAGGTAGTAGTTCAGAAGGAGATTGAAAAGCTACTTAAGGATTTAAGAGGGAAGTTGGAGGAGATTGAAAAGGTTTCAGCAAAGGATATTCTTTCCAAGTATACCTCTCCTAATAATTATCTTTCTGTAAGACTTACAGATGGAAATCAGTTTTATAAGGCAATTTCAGAAATAGTTCAAACCATAGCTGATATCAGTAAGGCTATCTCCTTTAGAGATTCTACTGCCTCTCCTACCAGGGCTTTGGTAGATGAGGATGGGCATGTTCAAGTAGATGTTCTTTCAGGGGGTGGAGGAGGAACTTTAAGAAAGGATGGAGAGACTATTGGCAGTGGTGATACTGGTTCCCTTTTTGTAGGAAGAGACCCTACTGGCAAGGCTAGATTTCTAGCTGTTGGCTCTGATGGGAGATTGGATACTACTACTACAGTAAGTGTAGATGAGCCATTGAATGTAGATGGAATGGTTTCCTTAAGTGGAATGTTAGAAGGAAAGAATATTCCTGTAAGTGGTATTCTTGTTATTTCTGACTTGGAAGGAACAAGAACAGTAGGTGTTACCCCTGATGGGAAGCTAGAGACAAGTGCAAGTGTTTCTATTATTGAACCCTTAACAGTAGATGGACAGATTTCAACTTCTGGAATAGTAACTGTTTCTGGAACTTATGACACTAGAAAAGTTGTTCAAAGTGATGCAACTCAATTAAGAGCAACTGTCGATGTGAATGGACAAGTTGATGTATCCGATAGAGCAACTAGGAATTTAGGAAAAGTTGATATTTCGGGTTTTGATGTTTCTTTGCCTCAAGGCTCGAATGTTATTGGAAATGTAGGAATTACAGAGAGTTCAACTAGACAACTGGGAGTAGTTTCCTATTCAGGAGTAGCTTACACTCCTATAGATGCACAAGCAGCTATTACACCTGATGTGGTGAATCAAAATGTGCTCTCTCCTACTGTTTCGGGAAATCAGATTTTCATCACTGATATATTGGTTTCTGTAAGTGGGATTTATAGTATTGTTGAGTTTTCCTCAGCAGGCAAAATGTGGAGAAGATATCATCTCAGAGATGGAGGAGGAGTGGTAGAAAATCTGAGGACTCCTCTAAAGTTAGAGAAAAACTGGGGAATGGATGCGACAGTGAAAGGAGGGGAGGAGGTATTTATCTCCTTTGGAGGGTATGAGAAGTGATTGAATTAAGAGAGCTTAGGGAAGAAGACTCTAAAGTTTTTGACTTGGGAGATAATAAGAGGAGATGTATTATACAAGCTGGCCTTCATTCGAGAAATTGGGATACAGAAACTTTGGAGGATAGCGACTGTAGTTTGACAACTTCTGATGAGGCTGGTTTTTCTCATAAATCAAAGGGAAGTAGACTTCTTTCCTATATTGATGGCTTAACAGGAAAGAGGAGAATTTATCCCTGTTTTAGGAATAAGAAGAAGTATATTGAAGTTGGAAAAGTTTTTCCTTTTCCTTTTTCAAGGAGGAAATCTCTGAAAAATTCTCTCATTTGGGAAGGAGAAGATATAACTTTTAAACTTCTTATCATTCCAGAAGGGATAAAATTTGAGGCAATTTTAAAAAGTCCTTCTGCTCCTACTTCCTTTTCTTTTCCCTTTTCTTTAGTTGGTCTTATATGGGATAAGGGGAAAATTAAAGATGGAGAGGAAGTTGTGGCTATAGTGTCAAAAGGGGAAGCGGTTGATTCTTCTCCTGAGCCAATTTTTAAGCCTTTAACTTTTGATTATATAGGAGAAAAAATAGAGATTTCTCTCGATACAGAAGGAATGATTTATCCAATTACAGTTGACCCACAGGTAGTAATTCAGCCTTCAGTTGCTGATGGTTATACAGACCAGTATGAGCCAGATACAAATAATGGTACATCGGGAGTAGCTACGACGGTAGAGTCAGCTCCAGGTAGGAATAAATTTACCTTATTAAAGTTTACTCTCCCAGATTCCATTCCTCCAGAAGCAACAATTACAGCGGCTGAACTTCATCTCTATGGATATGCGGGATGGGCAAACAGAACTTACTGGGCCTGTCGTCTAACGCAGACAGCCTGGGTGGAAAATACTTTTACTTGGAATACCTATGATGGGGTAAACTCTTGGACAACTCCAGGTGGTGACTATGTGGAGACGGATAAGGCAACTACTGTCACTCCAACTTATCCCAATTGGGTTATATTTTCTGGTCTTGCAAATCAAGTTCAGTATGCACTTGATAATGTGGGAGGGGATGTCCATATTTTAATTAGGGATAGTGTACTTAACGAAGTCAGTTGGCCATATACTTGTTTTAGACCACGAGAACATTTTGATACTTCACTTCGACCAAAGCTTATTGTTGACTATACTGTTTCCGCTCCTCCTCCTCCTCCTCCAGTTCGTCGAGCAATTTTGACTACCTTTTCTAAGTATTGGTGAAGATGACTGGTGTAATTCTTTGTGGGGGGAAAGGGGAAAGATTAAAGCCACTTACATCAGTAAAACCTAAAGCATTGCTTGAACTTCAAGCTGATTACACTATTTTAGATAAGCAGCTACTTCAGTTTAAGTATGCAGGAATAGAAAAGATAGTCTTGCTCTGTGGAAAAAGTAAGGAACCCTTTGAGAGATATAAGGGTAAGTATGGGTTAGATATATCTTTTTTTCTTGACCCTCCTGGTTCTGGAACTCTTTCTCCGATAGCTTGGTTTATAAGTCTATATGGAGAATGCTTTCCACTCATTTTAAGAAATGGAGATGTTGTGACTGACGTTAACTTAAGAGAGATGATAGAGTTTCACCAGATTCATGAAAACAAAATAACTATGCTTTCTACTTCCCTTCTTTCCCCCTATGGTGTTTTGGAAATTTCGGGAAGAGAGGTAGTAAAGTTTGTAGAAAAACCCCTTCTTCAGAAGAAGATAAATGGAGGAATTTATATTTTTGGGGAAGAGATTAAAGATGAATTTAAGAAACTAGTGAAGGAAGGAAATTTAAAAGGAAACATTGAAGATAGATTCTTTCCTGAAATGGCTTATAGGGGAAAAATTAAAGTATATGAAGAAGATACCTTCTGGAGGTCAGTGGAGACAGTAAAGGATTATGAGGCTGTTTTAAAAGAATATCAGAAAAGGCTAGATAAGCCTTGGGGATATGAAAAAATATTGGCTTTTCAAGAGGGGAAATATCTTTCTAAGGAAATGTATATTATGAAGGGATACTCAACTTCTAGGCATTACCACAATGAAAAGGATGAAACTATTCATTGTCTAAAGGGGGAAGTAACAATTTCTTTTGGAAGGGAAGATTTGGTTCTTTTCCCAGGAGACTCTTTAAGAATAGAGCCTCGAAGGGAGCATACTATTTTTGCAGTTAAAAATTCTGTTCTTTTTGAGTATTCCACTCCTCACCTTAAAGATACAGTGAGAGTGAAAGATTTTTATGAAAGGAGCAAAGATGGGAGTTTTTGAGTCTTGGCTTCAGTATTACTGTAAGTATAAAGACAGTTATTTAAGTGATGTCTGGTCAACTAGTACTATTGATACCTGGTTGAATACGGGACTAGTAGTTACTTTTAGCAATATACCTGAAGATGGGATAGTGTTCCTCTTTTTGAGAGCATATGGATATCATACTGCTGGCGGCAGAGTTTACTTGGGATTGGGAACAAGCTCTAGTAATTTACCTATTAGAGGAAGCTGGGTTTTTTCTACTGTCTATAGGACTTATATTTTGGGCGGTTTATATCCAGTTACCAAGGGAAGTTCCTATGATTTTAGAGTCTTTGTTTTTAACGACAATGCTGGAACACTCTATCTCCACAACAGTACTCAGTATACAAGATTTAATGGAATCTATATAAGGGCGGGGAGCTAGTGATTTTTAAAAAGTATGATATTAGAGGAAAATATCCAGATGAAATCAATAAAAAGGTAGCTGAAAAGTTGGGAAGAGCCTTTGCCTATTATATATACTGTGAAGAAAACATTTTAGTTCCTACTATCTATCTAGGAAGGGATAATACAGAGATATCTAAAGAAGTTGTAGCTGGATTTAGGAAAGGATTTAGCTGTTTTGGAAACGTTATTTACTTTGGCCCTTGTTTAACTCCTCAACTTTTCTTTAACCAAGTTGTAAACCCCCTTTCAGGGGCAGTTATGGTGACAGCAAGTCATATAGAGGGTAGCTATTCAGGCTTGAAACTTCAGGTAGGAGAAGAGTTTCTTTGCGAAGAAAAAATAGAGAGGCTGAAGACATATTTTGAAGAGGATTCAGGCTTCTTTACCTATGATGGAGGTGAAGTAGAAAAAAGAGAGGAAAATGTCTATTTTGAAACTCTTCCTCAGGTGCCTCGAGGAATCTCTATTGCTACTAACAACTTTTCCTGGGCAATTTTTTTCTTAAAAAGAGGCGGAGGACTTATTTCTCTAGTTCCTCCAGGAGATAAGCTTCCTCCTTATTCTGATATAGGGTTATTTTCTGATAGAGATGGAGATAGGTTAAGAGTAGTTACAAGGGAAGGAGAACTTCTTGGGGATAGACTTTTGAGTGTATTTATATCTCTCTATGCTAGGGAAAATTGGGATGAACCTCAGCTAATATTGATTGAAGATAAATGTTCTCCAGTTCTTCATGAGATGGCAGCCTCTTTAGGATTTCAAAGTAAGAAAGTTCCTACTGGTCACTCTATAATAAAGAATGAAATGAAAAAGTTGGGAGCTTTGCTTGGAGGTGAATTATCGGGGCATTTCTACTTCAGAGAAAGAGGTGGAATTGATGATGCTCTTTATGGTGCCTGTCTGATTTTGAAAGAACTTAAAGACCATGGGGAAATTAAGCCTTTTCATAAGCTTCCTAAATTTGCCACGGGGGAGATTAGGATAAAACTTAAAAGGGAGTTTAAAGAAAAATGTATTGTGAGAGAGGGAACATTTGGAATAGTAAAAAGGTCGGGCACAGAAGATAAAGTAGCAGTAATAAGATATGAAGCAGATAATGAAGATGACTTCTATCAAATAAAGAAGGAACTGGAGGAGGCTATAGGATGCCATCTTTAGAAGCTCTAGAAATGCTTATAGTTATTAGAGAAGATAACCCAGCTCTTTTAGTAATAGAGGAAAAAACAAACTATCGTCGATTTACCAATCTTCTCTATAAAGCTTTTTTAAGGCAGATAAGGGAAATGATTTCTAAGCCTAATTTTAAAGAAATTGTTTCAAGTGGAGATTTTGTAGCTCTGCGAAGGATAATACCTTCTCTTTCCCTACCTTCAACCACTATTTTTAACTTCTACTGGTGGGTAGGGAATCTCAGTTTAAAGGTAGCTTTAGACAAAATAATTTTAGTGGAAAGAAAAGTTAAAAGGGCAGAAGTTGAAGGTCTCTATAACCAGGAGATATTAACAGTCATGAGAGAACGCTCGGATGCTCTTCTTTCCCATATGGATACTACAACTTCAAGACAGATAAGAGATTTTATAGCTAAAGGATGGGAAGAAGGGAAAAAAATTGAAGATATTGCCAATGGTCTAGTAGCAAAGTTTGAAAATATTTCTTGGAACAGAGCAAGAGTTATAACAGAAACTGAAACCAATTGGGCAGTTTCTGAAACAGAACTTAGGACATTTGCCGACTTGGGATATTACCAAGTAAAGTGGATGACAGCGAAAGATGACAGAGTATGTCCGATATGCCTTCCCTTAGATGGAGTAGTTTTTTCTACTGGTTCTCCTATTAGATTAAACAACAATGATTGGTTAAATTTACCAGGTAATTTTGCTTCTACTTCAGATATATTACACCCTCCCGTTCATTGCCGTTGTCGCTGTTTCCTCATGCCAGTTCAAACTGAAGCCTATGGAAAGCCTCCCTCTCTTCTTCCTCTTGTAGGTATAGTACCGATGCTAGAAGAAATTATGGAGGAAGAATGAATTTTGAAAAGGATAGAATTGCCCTTTGCATTCCCGTAAGAGGGCTACTACATGAAACCAAGGGAATATGGGGAATTTTTGCCCATACTTTTCCTGGCAGTGTCTATGTAACAGATGCATTAGAGGAGGAGGAAGTAGAAAGATTTTTAAGGAGCCTTTTTGGTAGGAGATTAAAATATATTCCTTCTCGGGGGAAGTCTATGATTGAAGCTTTAAATCTTTTACTTCAGGAAGTGGAAGAAGATATTGTACTTTACTCTCATAACGATGTTTACCTTTATGGAAACTGGTTAAGCCTAGTAAGGGTAGGTTTTGAAGAAAGAAAAATTGGATTTGTTTGCGCTTTCGGTTCCAGGGGAACTTTGCCTGGAGGAGGAAGAATAGATACTATGAGTAATATGATAGAAGCAGAACTTCATGGGAGAAGGTCATTTGAGATGGAGTATGTAACTCATGGAGACGGGTTTTTCCTTGGCTTTAGGAGAAAAGCTTTAGAAGAAGTAGGAGGTTTTGATGAGAAGACATATGTGAGGTTTCATGGTTACGATAGAGATATCTGTCTTTCTCTCCTGGAGAAAGGTTGGCTTGGTAGGTATATTCCTATTATCTGCCACCATCGTAGTGGATTAACCTCATGTTCTCCAGAATACCAGGAATATGTAAATAGATTGAGAGGAGTTAAGGGAGGAGGAGATAAAATGGACCATGATGAGAATCTCTTTGTTTCTTTTAATAGAAAATGGGGAAACAAACTTCCAGTTATGGTGGATGGAAAAACAGGAGAATTTATAGAGGCTGGAGAATGGGGATGTAAGAAATGGAGGTGATTTTTGATGGTAGAACTTTATGACATAGGAAATATGGGTTTTGATGATTTCTTTGCTGAGGCTAAAAAGTGCTTGCATTGTAAAGAAGGAAAGCTTATTTGGAAAAGCACAGGAGGAATAGAAATAAGATGTAAGTGGGAAATGATCCCTTCAAATTGCTTTAAGGGAAGAAAAGGGAAAAAGGAAAATTAAGGTGGAAGTAGGAGTAGGAACTATTGCCTATATAACTTGCTTTCTTCATTTATATTTTCTTCAAGAAACTCTTAAGAGCATTCCTAAAAGGTATAAAGTTTTAGTTTATCCAAATAGGGTGGAAAATGTAGGTTCCTTTACGCATCCTCAACTAGAGATTATATCTGGAGCTAGGGGAGAAGTTTCTGTTGCTGCTGCCTGGAATATTTTGATTGAGGAAATCTTAAGAAAGGCAAAATATGCCTTGATAATAAACTCTGATGTTATCCTTCATCCAAAAGCAATAGAAAATTTGGTAAGGTTTGCTGAGGAACATCCTGAAGCTCTTCTTTGGACTATGGCTGAGTGGCCTGACAGAAGGACAATTTATAAAGCTTCTCTAAGAGATGAATATGATGAGCACCCTCACTTTTCTGCCTTTATGGTTGATAAAAGATTGTTTAAAGAAGTGGGAAAATTTGATAGTTCATTTGAAATGGGATATATGGAAGACTTAGACATGCACCTTAGAATATTGCTTAGGGGGGAAAAGGCGCTTAAAACTGCTTCTGCTTTGTTTTACCACTTTAAAAGCCGCACTATCGCCTGTGATTTGGAAGTAAAAGCAAGAAGCGATTTTTACCATGCTCAAAACAGGGAATATTTTAAAAGAAAGTGGGGTATTGACGGGTGGGAAAAAAGCGCAAACGAACTAGCAGAAATCTTAAGAAAAGTTCCTTAGTAGGAAAGCGAATTTTAGCTTGGTGTGACTCTCCTCGAGTTGCTACTGGCTTCGGAAATGTAGCCAGAGAAATTTTAACTAGACTAGCTCGAGAAGGGGCTCTTATAGATATTATTGCTATCAATGACCTGGGAGGTTGGTATGATACAACAGTTTATCCATTTAGAATTTACCCTGCCATGCCAGGAGCTTCTCCTTCCAGGGATTTCTATGGGAGAGCTGTTCTCTATCAAGCTTTAACTAATACTCACCCAGCACTTCGAGGACCTTGGGATTTGATTTGGGTTCTCAATGACCACTTTATACTTGAGCAACATGGACCTCCTCCTTTTGATAGAGGAGTAGCTAGATTTATAGAGGCTATAGTTTCTGAGTGGAAGAAAAAAGGATTTGAAATGAAAACAGTAGTCTATACTCCTGTTGACTCTATGGTAAAGGAAAACTGGGTCATAGATGGTCTTTTGCCATTCGATAGCATTGTTACCTATACAGAGTATGGAAAAAGAGAACTTCTTAAAGCTGTTTCACCACTTAGGTTTGAGGAAAGAAAAGAATTGGAAAGAAAGTTAAGGGTTATTCCTCACGGAGTAGATACCAATATATTTAGACCTTTGCCTAAAGATAAAGTGGAACAGTTTAAGAGAGAAGTATTTATGAAGGATGGATGGTTAAAGCCAGAAGACTTTCTTATTGTCAATGTAAACAGAAATCAACCTCGGAAAGATATTCCAAGAACTATGATGATTTTTAGGGAGTTTCAAAAAAGAGTTCCTGATTCAAAGCTATACTTACACATGGCAGTTCAAGATGCAGGTGGAAACTTGGTAGAAGTGGCAAGAATACTAAACATAGATTTCAAACTGATAAGAGCTCCTAAAAGTTGGGATGCTTCCTCTCCCTATCCTCCTGAATACCTCTCTTTTATTTACAATTCTGCAGATGTGGTAATTAATACTCACCTAGGAGAGGGATGGGGACTTCCAATTTTTGAAGCTATGGCTTGTGGAAGACCTGTTCTAACTCATAACATAACTTCTACTGCTGAGATATTGGGAATTCCAGAACAAAAAGAGCTTAGAGAAGGAAAACTTCCTTTACCACCAGAGGATAGCTGGAGAGGGCTTGGTATTAGAAGTAAGGATTGGGTATATCTTGGAAGGGAGGATTTGGAAAGAATAAGACCAACAGCCGATGTGGAAGATGCAGTAGAGAAGTTGATTTGGATTTATGAGAATGAAAAAGAGGCTTTAGAAATGGGGAAAAGAGCTTCTGAATTCTGCAGTAAGCTTACCTGGGATAAAGTTGGCAAAATGTGGATAAGCCTTCTTACTTCGCTTGACATTTTTTAGAAAGTTTTTTATAATTTAGCCAAATTGAATAGTGATTTTAGAGTGGTAGAAGCCACTGAGTGGCTTCTTTTTTTATATATAAGAATGGAAAGGAGGGTAGAAAGATGAAGGAAAAGTCTATTTATATACCGATAGAGCGGATTAATGAAGAAAAGCAGGAAGTAGCAGGTTGGGCACAGACTGAAGAAGAAGGTTCTGATGGATTGATTTTAACTAATGAAGCTATGAGAAAAGCGTTGGATGAGTACTTTGAAGATGGAAGTGGGCCTATGTGGGAAATGCACCAAAATCCTGTAGGTTTAGTTAAGGAAGCTCAAGTTATAAATACAAAAGGGACATTTGTGCGTGGTAAGGTGGTTGACCCTATTGTTTGGCTCAAGGTAAAGGAAGGAGTTTACAAAGGTTTTTCAGTTCGCGGTTATATAACAGCTTTTGGAGAAGAAGACAAATCAAAAATTACTGGATTTGAACTGCGTGAAATTTCTCTTGTCGATAAGCCAGCCGACAAAGGAGCAAAGATTACCCTTTTCAGAGTAGCGACTCGATTTGCCGATTTGCCTATAGATATGGAAAAGAGCTGGGATGGTGATGCGGCTAGGAAAAGAGTAGCTAAGTGGGCAGGCGGACCTGATAAAGAAAGTATAGATTGGAAGAAATATCGTCAGGCATTTTTTTGGTATGACGAAAATAACCCCGAAAATTACGGTTCGTATAAGTTACCTTTTGCAGATGTAATAGAAGGTAGGCTTACTGCTATTTGGCGGGGTGTAGCTGCTGCCATGGCAGCTCTTCTGAAAGCTAGAAGAGGGGTAGATATTCCTGAAAAAGATAGAAAATTGGTTTACAACCATATCAAGAGATATTACCAAAAAGCAGGAAAGGAAGCCCCTGACTTTCGTCTTTATTCTCCCAGAGAACTGAGAGAATTCTCTCAGGAAAAATTAGAAGTAGGAGGTGAATTAAACATGGCGGAAGAAAAAAAAGATTTGAAAGTGGAGGAAAAGAAGGCTGCTCCAACTGTGAAGGCTGGAACCAGTGGAGATGAACCAAAAAAGGTTGGGGATGCAATTGTGGATGAAGTACAGAGAATTCTTAAGGAAAGCCTCCCAGAAATTGTAAAAGCTACCATGAGGGAGGTTGTAGAGTCTAGTAAGGAAGAGGATGAAAAGCTGGAGGAGCTAGAAAGAATTAAGAAAGAGATAAAGGAAAAAGAGGAGACTATAAGGGAGCTTCTTAAAAGAGTTGAAGAGTTGGAAAAGACTCCTATTCCTCCCAAATTGAAAGCTGCTTGGATTAGTCGGGAGAGAGCTGAAGAGAAAGAAGAAGTTAAACGGGAAAAGGCAGAACCGCTGGTAAAGAGACTTAAGGAGCTTGAAGCTATTAGAGACTCAGACTTGAGGTCTTATGAGAGACAGGGTCTGGGTAGAGAAGCTCAAAGACTCCTTGCCCAGCTTTATTCCTTAGGGTTTACTGCCCAAGATGTAAAAAATTGGTAAAAGGAGGTGTAAATAAATGAATTTTGACTTTAATAAATTAGTTGACTTTCCAAGAGAAGAATTGGAAAGAGCGGTAGAAATAGCAAGCACTTATACTTGGGACCCTGATAGCCGTAGTATTTTCTCACCAGAAAATTTGGACTACAAGGTAAAGCTCTTGGTTCCTACGGATACACCACTTAGAAATCGCATTCCCCGTACTCCAGGTCTAGGAGAAGCTGCCTCTTGGTTAAAGATGACATCAAAACTGGACCCTGGTTCTACTGGCACTGCTATATTCTTTGCTGATGGAGAAGAGCCTGGTGAAACTACCCAGTCATACTTTGCAGCAACAGCTCCATATAAGCTTCTCGGTCGCAAAGTTCAAATTGGTTTAAAAGCTGTTAGAGCCAGCAGTGGTCGCCCTGGCGGTTTGGCTACTATGCTTGAAGATAGAACAAATGTCAAAATTTTGGAGGTTATGCTGGGAGAAGAGCAGGCTATTATTGCTGGTGATAGTAGCACCAATGCTGATGCCTTCGATGGTTTCTACAAACAAGTTACTACCAATAGCGGCACTATGAGCCTTATGACCGTAAGTGGTCTCCAACCTCACTTTCAAACTTTGCATGAGGCTGGAGGCAGCCCTGATGCTATTGTTCACAATGCCAGGCAAGCCAGAGCACTAGCTGATGAACTTACTGGTTCAGGAGCTATCCAGAGGATAATTCTTGATAGTGCAGGTGGTATTACAAGTGGAGCTAGGGTAAGGTCAGTTATCAATGAGGTTGATGGGAGTGAAGTAGAAAGCATTGTCTCCCGCTATGTGGGAGGAACTGCTATGATTGTGCAGTTTACAACTCCTGCGGGGGAGAACTGTCTTGAGATGGAAGATCTTCTTCCCATTTCCCAAATTGATAAAGATCTTGCTGGTGTTTCTCTTACTAGGTATATCGTAGAAATTACTGCTCTAAAAGTCATTCATGAAACTTTCCAGATGAAACTGGCTGGCTTAGGGACATAGGAGGTGAAAGTGGGAAGACTGTTTAGAAGCAGTCTTCCCACTTAAATATGGTCTTTGGCACTCTAGCAGCAAGTGGATACCTCTCAATAGAGGAATTTAAACTGTGGAATCCACATCTGGACCTTTCTTTGTATCCAGATGCTACTCTGTCTGGTCTTATCCACAAGGCAACGAGGGAAGTAGACCAGTATCTGGGATATACGCTGCCTATAGAAACTCTTTCAGAAAAGTTAGAAGGAACAATAAATGGAAAGGGAGATTTAGAAATTTGGGTTAGGAAATTTCCTGTGGAATCTATAAGTTCCATAAAAATTGTTAAAGGAACAACTGAAGTAGCATTAGAGGTGGAAAGCAATGGAAGTAAAAAATATGATATTCCTAGTAACTCTGCTCCTCCAGCTCTCTACTCAAGTAGTGAGCTTGGAGTGGTTTCTTTGCCTCTAAGTGAACCATTTTATTTGGATATAACATATAGGGCAGGTTGGGAAAAAGTGCCTTTGCCCATAAAGGAAGCTACAGCTCTTTTAGTCAAAAAGACAATGGCAGAAAGGTTTAATCCTGGTGGATTTACCAGAGTTTCAGAAGGAGGAATGAGCTTAGGAACAAGTATCTTGGGAGAGGAAGCAAGGGAACTTCTAAAACCTTTTAAGAGAGTGTGGGGATAATGTTTCATCTGGCTACAATAGAGAGAAAAAGTGGAAATACTCCTACTCAGAGCTATGTTTCTACTGGAAAGTCATACATGGTGAGTATACATCCTGCAAGAGCTGAACATTTAGTAATGGTAGGGGGAGTGTTTGGTGAAGTCTATGACATAATAGCTCCCCTAAATGCTGAAATAGAAATAGGAGATAGGTTAAGAGTGGGAGGAGAAAGCTATATAGTAAGAGGAAAGGAAGATTATAGAAAATCTCCCATTCCTCATATTTCATTAGTGGTGGTGAAAGAGTAATGCCAGCCATAACTATACAGGTAAAAGGAGATGAGAAACTATTAGGAAAGCTTAAGTTGGCAGCAAGATTAGCGCCTTCAAAATTACAAAAGACTTGTCTTAAAGCAGCGGTTCTAATTCAAGGGGAAGCTAGGAAAAAATTAGTAGAGTCAGGAACAGTTTATAAAGGAATGGCAGGAGGCTTGATTTCTACTCTTAATGTAGAAGAACTTCCAAAAGGAGCAATGACAGTGACTCGGTCACCATACTCTCTTGTATTTGAAGGACCTCAACAGACAAAGTGGCATAGGTATCCTCCTTTAGCACCTATTATAGAGTGGTTTAGAGTTAAACTAGGACTTACAGAAGAAGAAGCCTTCAGAGCAAGAATGGGTTGGATAAGAAAGAAGTTTCCGTATCTTATTGCACCTAGACCATATATGTTGCCTGCTGTGGAAAAAAACCAGGAAAAAATAGGAGAAATGTTTTCCGCTACTATTTCGGAGGTGCTCAAGTGAGCATACTTTCTGTAAAGGAAAAACTGATGGAAAAGTTAAGTTTCCTTTCTACAGTAGCAACCGTTTCTGGACACGATAGTATTAGCTGGAATGAGTACCCTGCTGGAGCTTTAACTATTCTAGAAGGGGAGGGAGAATTTGCTTCTACACATCACAATGTAAGGAGAAGAAGATTTTCTTTTAAGGTATATATTGATGCCACAAGCTGGGATTTAAAACAAGCTGAAGAAATTTCCATCTCAGCTCTTGATGAAATAGAAGAAGCTTTAGATAGAGATACTACCCTTTCAGGAGCAGTGAAATATGTGGCTCCCGTAGCCTGGGATGCTAGAAGTGAGGTTAGAGAATTTGATGTAAGAGTCTTAGACCTCACTATTGAAGCTGTAGAGCTTACACAAACTAATTTTTAGGAGGTGAAAAATGGGAATAGAAATTGGAAAGTTAAAAAGGGTTTATATCGGTATAGAGAGTACTCCTGGAGATCCTGTAGCTGCTTCTGATATACTTGCTGTTACAAGCTGCACTCTCCAAGACAAACATGAACCAATTCCTGTTGAAGATGCTATTGGGAATAGATATGCCAGTAGAGATTCTGTTATGGGGAAAAGATGGAGTGAGGGAAATATAGAAGTTAACTTAGATGCAGTTAGAGCTGGTTACCTGCTTAAACTTGCCTTTGGAAATGAGATAAATACAAATGTTGCGACTTCAGTTTACGACCATAACTTTTACCCTATTGCTAGTGGTAATATTCCCCGCACAGCTACTATTTATCATGCTAGAGGAGGAACAGATTTGATAAGAGTTTCATATGCAACTGTAAATTCTCTAGAGATTTCCTTTGAAGATGGATTGGTAGAAGTTAGTGCTAATATTATAGGGAAGTTTCCTGAAGTAACTGGGATTTCTGAGCCTTCTCTTACTCTCTTAAGTGGAACTACCTTCTCATTTCGGGATGCCAAACTAAAGTTTGGGGCTTCTCTTTCTGAAGCAGAAGGTGCTTCTTCTACTTCTGTCAACTCCTTTTCTCTCACCATAAACAACAATGCTGAGACTCTTCCTTCAAATGGAGATGTTACGACCATCCGTACTAAAGAATTTTCAGTTGAAGGGGAGTACACCATCTTCTTTGATAGTGTTGAAGAAAGGGATAAATTCAGAAATCTACTGAAGAAATCTCTTATCATTCAGTTTGATGGGATGGCTTTACCTGGAAACTATACAGAGTTCGTAAAGTTCAGACTGGCAAAGATAAGGCTTCAGGAACAGAGTATTGAGGCAGGCCTAGATGATTTCCATACTGTTACAGGGAGCTTTGTAGCTGAAGTCGATACTTCTCAAGTTCCAAATGTCATTGACTGCATTGTAAGGAACAATAAAAGCACTGTTTATTAGGAAAATGTTAATTAAGAAGCAAGGAAGTCCAAAAGGCAGAGTGGAGTTTACTAACAAAAAAGGGGAAAAGGTAAGTGTTCTTGTGGATGAAAAAGGGAAAATTCTTGAAGAAGAACCAAAATGGTTAAATGAAGCAAAAAGAAATCCCTATGCAAATAGGAAAAGTTTTATTGTGCCAGAGCTACCTTGGCATAAAGGAGGTAAAAGAAGTGCCAAAACTTGAGGGCTTAAGAGAGAAGGTTAAATTAAAGCTACCTCTTTCTGGAGGAACTGTCTGGCTATGGTCTTATCTTCTTGCTGGAGAGGATGAAGAGATAGAAAGGATTTACTTTGGTAAGAAGAAAGCTTCTTTTGACATTGCAACAGGCCTTCCAACAGGAGAATTTGAAGTAGATATGGAAACACTAAGAGAAGCAAGACTTAAAGCTCTTGAACTTCTCTTTGTAGACTGGGATTTTACCAATGGGGATGGTTCAAAAGTAGAATTTAATAGAGAAGCTATAGCTCGACTACCTGCTTTGGATATGAAAGTTCTTTTAGACAAAGCTGATGAGATAGTAAATACTTCTCGGCTTGAAGAAACAAAAAAAAAGAGCTCTTAAAAAAACTTATTATTGGCTTGACAAAAAAGGAGCCAAGCATACCTAGAGAGTTTTGGACAGTAGTAATGTGCAGAGAGCTCAAGCTGGACTATTGGAGGCTCTTATCACAACCAAGATGGTTCCTAGAACTTTACGAGTTGATGTTAGAAGGAGAAAGAATTGCTCAGGAGATAAGGATAAGTAGGGAAAAAGGAGGAATATCACATTAAATGACCACCTATAGGCATGAAGTAAAGACCATAATAACTTATGAAGATAGATTCACTAAGGGATTCCGAAATTTCGAAACTAAAATGCTTTCCTTTTCCAGAAACCTGGAAACTCTCGGCTGGCGACTAAGTATTTATGTTACTGCTCCTCTAGTTGCTCTGGGTAAAACTGCTGTTGACCAGGCAGTTAAGACATCTGCAGCCTGGACGGGAGTTAGAAAAGTCTATGATGGGGCAGCTTCAGATATAGAAAGAGTTTTAAAACCTGCAGTGAGCAAGCTAACCAAGGCATTAGGATATCAGAAGGTTGAAGTTCTGGATATCTTAGAGAAAATTGCTCAGATGGGATATACAGGAAAGTCTGCCATAGATAAACTAAGGCTTTCTCTTGAATTTGCTCGTTTAGGAACTATGAGACTGGAAGATTCAGTAGTTGGAGTAGTTGCTGTCTCGAAAATATATCGCCTGGAGGGGGAAAAACTAAGAAAGACTTTAGCTATGCTAAATATGGTAGAAAATACGACAGCAGCTACTACAGAGGACCTCTTAACGGGAATAATAGAGGCTGGAGCGGCTGCTGAAGTAACGGGATTTGGTGTTAGAGAACTAGCTGCTATGATAGCTACCTTGCGGGAAAGGGGGATACCAGCGGCTGAGGCAGCACATGCTCTTAAGTTTTCCCTGACGCGTCTTACTGCTCCTACTGAAAAGGCAGTGGAAGTAGCAAGAAAATATAATATAGAGCTGGTTGACCAGAGGGGAAACTTTTTAGAAGCAGAAAGAGTAATTCAGCAGTTAGTTAGTTCCTGGCATAACTTAGATAAAGTTCAAAAAACTGAACTTTTAACTATGTTAGTGGGAAGAAGACAAGTATCAAGATTTGCCATGCTTATAGAAGATATGGCAAATAAGCAATCGACATATAGGAAGGTTTTAGAAGCTACTGCCGATGAAACTAGAAACATGAATCGATATACCCAAGAGCTAGGACGAGCTCTTAATCAGCCTGCAGTTCAATTTGTTCGATTGCGAGTAAGAGTGGAAGAAGCAGCAGAAAAAGTGGGATATGTTTTGATTCCCCATGTTCAGAGACTGTTAAGCCATATAATTTCTTTAGCTGAATGGTTTGGCAGGTTGAGCCCAGAAACGCAGAGGCTAGCAGTGTCTTTTGCTGGTATAGTAGCCATTGCAGGACCCTTTCTTACTTATTCTGGCCTTATGATTCAGTCTATAATAACTCTAACAAGCAGTCTTTTATACTTGAAACCTGCTATACTTGGTGTAGCTGCAGCCCTTAAGTTTCTGGCTGCACATCCAGCAGTGGCAGTAGCTCTAGCGCTGGGAACAGTTGTAGCATTATCATTTCGATTTTTAAAAACAAGTGAGGAAATAGAGGGAGTAAGACCTTTTGATTCAGCTAGGTCCTCAGCAGCAGGACTGTCCACAGAGCAACAAAAATTAAATAATTTAACTAGGGAATACCGCCTTTTGCAGGAAAGTGTAATTGATACAGGATATCAAGTTTCATCCCTTGAAATTCAACAAAAGCGATTACAACTTGAGTTAGCATTAGCTAGAAGAAGGCATATAGATGCAGTAAGAACATATGGAGCGGGTTCTATCTGGGCACGGCAAGCTGCTTTAGATTTACAAAGTGCAGAACTTGAACTTAAAAGAACAGAAACAGATTTGAGAAGAACTAGAGCCCAGTTAAAAAATGAAACGGCTGCATTAGCAACAAAAGAACTAGAACTTAAAGTTCAAACTGAAAAATTACAAAAAACTATTTTTTTAGCAGCGCACAACCGTTCTATGCATAAGTGGGTTGCTGATTTAAATGTAAGCTGTCATGCCCTCAACAGGACCTTAAGGAAAACAATATCCTATACAAGAGCCCTAACAGGACCTGGATATAGTGTGAGGAGAGGAGCAGGGGGACAATTCTTGAGGTATCAGGCTGGAGGGGAACTTCCATATACTGGGCTTTTCTATGGTCATAGAGGAGAAATTGTCCTTCCTAGGCCTGTGGCAGATTTTTTCAAAAGAATGGGAATGGCTACAGGGAATGTTGTCAATATCTCCTTTGGGGATGTCCATATAAGAAAGAGTTCTGACATCACTGACCTTGCTAATGAAATAGCGAAAGTTTTGGGAAGAAAGACTAAGTTAGCCTATCTAGGAGCATAGATGAAACAAGTATATTTCGATGGCTGGTTAGTAGGAAATACAAGGGAGAGAATAATAGCTAGTTTTGAAGATATCTATTCCTCTCCTGAGGTGGAACTGTCGCTTTCAGAGATAGCTGAAAGTGATGGTTCTTTGGTTTTCGATTCCCGAGAGAGAAGTAAAATCTTAAGGTTAAAAGGTCACCTTCTTACTCCTAATCTCTCTGGGTTCTTGGGAGTAGTTGATGAGCTAAAAGAAAATCTCTCAAAAAGAGGTAAAAAGTTAAGAGTAGTAAGAGGGGATGACTCAGAAAGGGAATGGATAGCTTCTCTTCAGGGAGCTGTAAGAATAGCGCAGGAATCATACAGCTCTACTTATGCTCAATTTGAAGCTGACTTTCTATGTGAAGACCCTTTTTCATATGACCCTTTTTGGACTACTTGGTCGGGAGTCACTATTACAGGTCTATACGCCTCTACTATTCTTGCAATCTCAGGAACAAAAGAACCTCTACCTGAAATAAACTATTATGCAGTTAATTCAGGGAACTTGACTGGAATTACATTTGTCAATAAATCAACTGAAGACAGAATATTTATTGACTTACTACCAGTTGAATTTGGAAATGGCGATATTTTAACAATAGACTGCTATAGTAAAAAAGTTTTTATAAATGATACATTCGAGACAGCCTTTTCTGGAATGTTCCCTTCTTTCCCCTTAGGATTGAATACTTTAGAGACATACTTTGCTGCTGCAACAACTATCGAAGATCAAAAGCAAGTAGAGACAGAACTTCGATATGTAATAGGGGGAAGTTGGTATAAATTTGCTCAGAGCTTTAGACCCTCCGTCTCTTGGAACCTCTACAGAGTATCCTTGCTTCTGGGAAGGGATGGAGACCCAGGAACAGTAACAGTGGAGATACAGACAGATAATAGTAACGAACCAAGTGGAACTGTCCTTGGCTCTGCAACAATTATGGGAACTTCCCTTCCTGAAAATGGAAAGTGGGTAGATATAAGCTTTCCTTCTCCTATATCTCTAACAGCAGATACCTCTTATTGGATTGTAGTTTATCCACAAAATCAAGCTGGCACATTGGTTTGGATAGGACTAACCTACGATAACTATTCGAGGGGGAAACTTTTGATATATAGATATACAGGCACTTGGGAATGGTATTCTCCCTATGGTATAGAAAGAGAATTTTGTTTTAGAACTCATATGGTAACTGCAAATCCCACCTACACTATTAACTGGGAGGTGAAATATAAACGCAGATGGCGGTAGAAGGAAGAGCTACAGCTCAACTTGATAGCTCTGGATATCGCTACTCGGTTGGAGGGTCAAGTTCAAGACAGTTGGCTCAGTCTTTTCAAGTGACTGATGCTTGGCTATGTAAAAAGGTAGTTTTATATCTGGAAAAGCCATATGACCCTAACTTTCCTGAACATTGGAATCCGAACTATCCCTACCCTGCTTATCTTCAAATTAGAATGGATTTAAACAATCTACCTGAAGGTGATATTTTAGCGAGTGCTGCTATATACGCTAGTGAGTTTGAAGTAAATACTCCTATTTGGAAAGAAATTATCTTAGATAAGGAAGTTAAACTAGTTCCAGGAGGAATTTACTGGCTCTATCTCTATATACCAGATGACCCTAGTCTCAATAATCGGTTTTTAACTTGGTATTGTTGTGCAGGAGATACTGATCCGTATCTCCTCGGAAAAGGAATGGAAAATACGGACTATACAGTATGGCGTTCTATCTTTACTTCTCTTACAGGGGATGATTTTGCCTTTCAGGTCTGGGGAGTAAGAACTAAAGAATTACCTTTGAAAAAGGAGTTTTTATTTAAAGTCTATGATGAGGAAGGGAAATTTATAGGCACAATTCCAGATGCTAGCTTTTCTTCTTTTACAAAAAAAATTAATGGTGGGCTTGGCGAGCTTACATTTTTCCTTCCTCGAAGATTTGCTCACTTTGAAGAGGGGAGAATTGTAAGAAATGGTAATGGGATTGCTATTCATGTGAAAGATAAAGAGAATCCAGATAAAAAAATCTATTCAGGTTGGATAAGTAGCTATCGTCCCTTTATAAGAAGAGGAGAACAGGGAGTTGAAGTTCGCTGCCTAGGATGGCTTCAAAGATATGCTCTTATTCCCCATACAGGAACATCGGAAACAAACTTGTCTGTTCAATATAATTCCTACGATCCTTCTAACATTGTTAGAGATGTTTTAGATAAAGTGAAGGAAAGATTTCCTTCTTTAGCTAGAATAACTTATACAAGTAGCTCTATAGAAAATACTAACTCTTCCGTCTCATACTATTTTACTACTTCTTCCACACTAGAAGTTATAGAGAAGGCAAGAGAACTAGCTCCTCAAAACTGGTGGTTTTATGTAGATGCAGATAACATTCTTCACTTTAAACCAAGAGGGAAAGAACCAGACCATCTATTGGTTTTTGGAAAACATTTTTCCAATATTGAAGTGGAAAAAAGTATAGAAGATGTAAGAAACACTCTCTCCTTCTGGAATGGTAATGCTCCCGATGACTCTGAATGTCTAAGCTTACTCTTCAAAAATCAAAGCTCGATAGATAGATTTGGAGTTATGTTCGAAAGGGAAACTGATTCCCGAGTAACTGATATAGAAACTGCTAGGAAATGGGCCAGAGCTTTCCTTATAGCAAACAAGGATGAAAGCTTTAATGTACAAGTTGTAATTTTAGATAGTGCTGAAGCTGAAGGAGGATATGACATAGAGAGTATAGAACCTGGAGACATTGTACGATTCCTTAATCTTCCCCCTGAAACATCGAAAACTTTTGAAAAGGATTTACAAGTAGTATCAATTACTTATGAAAAGTTTCGAGCAACCTTAGAACTAGAATCTCTTTCTGCTGCCACAAGTAGGGAAGTTTCTAAAATTAAATCGGAATTAGTAGAAAGAGAATATACTGAGGGACAGCCAGATGCCACAATTGAATATATATAAGAGAGGAGTTAAAAAATATGGATAATCTTTTTACCTATATTGTAGTTGGAGCTCTAGGAGGATTTCTTAGAGAACTTCTCAAGGGAAGAGGAGTCATTATTCTTCCCCAGCGCTGGGAAGTAAATGGAAAAAGAGGAATAGATTTAGGTATTTTAACTGCCGTAATATTAGGGGCAGCTAGTGCTTGCTTTGTTGATGGACATCTTTCAACTGCCTTTTGGGCCTCGGTAGGTGCACCACAGTTTTTAGAAGGAATTATCAAAGCAAAAAAGAATGGATTAAATTTAAAGAAAGAGGAGGTGAAAAATGAAAATTAGAATAGTAATAGACTCAGGACATGGTGGATATGACCCAGGAGCTATAGGTAGGGATGGAACAAAGGAAAAGGATGTAAATCTTCTCACTGCAAAAAATTTAGGAGAGATTTTTAGGAAAGATAGAAGGTTTGAAGTAAACTTCACAAGGGTAAATGACAGGTTTATCACTCTTTCCCAAAGAGCAGAAATAGCCAATCGGTTTGCAGCTCACCTTTTTATTTCTATTCACTATAACAGCTCAGTGAACAGAAAGGTTGAAGGAAGTGAAGTTTTTTACTGGAGAGAAGGAAGTAGATTTTCCACTAGCGGGGCGAGGTTAGCCCAACTAATAAGTAAAAGACTTTCTAAAGTTATCCATGTTAATAGAGGAATAAAGGGAGCTAACTTTGCTGTTTTAAAGAAGACAAGAATGACGGCTGTTCTTATTGAACCTGAATTTATCAGCAATCCTGTTAAAGAAGCAAGTATAAAAAACAGATTATTTCAAGCTAGGATAGCCCGTGCTATTTACCTTGGAGTTCTCGATTATTTTGGCATGAAAGAAGTTGTTATTGCTCCAGAAACTTTCTATGAAGTGAAGAATAGTAAAGGTATTCAGCAAGGGGTATATAAGTTATGGAAAGATGTTTGTAGGAAAGCAAAAGAAATGGTAGATACAGAAAGAATAGCCATAATAGAAAGGAGATAGAATGCTGCCAAGGATTGTTTATGAAAAGGGAGAACCATCTGTAGAAAACTGTCCTTTGGAGAAGAAGGAAAATAAAGTCTATATAATGAAGTGTTTGGATTGCCCCCACTGTAGATGTATCAGTGCTGCTTCCAAAGTTGTCATTTGCCTCTATGTATTGAGTATAGTCGATTACAGTGAAAACTACCATTGTGAATATAAAAATTAAAAGGAGGTGAAAAATGGCTATCTACAATGAGAATGTAGCAGGATTAAAAAGATTTTTTAAAGTTGTCCTTTCTGGCTTTGCTGTTATTGCTGCAGCTACAGTTATAGACTATGCAGGAGGAATTCTCAACATTTCTATCAACCTAAAGAAATTCCTTTCTCCTGAAATTTTACTTGTTCTAACTGCAATTGTAGCTGGAATAGAGAAGTGGTTAAAGGAAAAGAAAAAATAGAAATAAGACTAGCTTCCTCACTAGCTTATAAACCAAAAGGATTAGCTCTAGATATAGGTTCAGGGGAAGCTCCAGTTGAAGGGTGTATTCATGTTGATGCAAGGAAACTCCCGCATGTTGAAATAGTAGTTGACTTATTGAAGGAACCGCTTCCATTTAGGAATGAAGAAGTTGATATGATTTACTCTTCTCATTTTCTTGAACATATTCCCTATAAGAAACTTGACCAAGTTATTTCAGAATGGGTTCGAGTGCTTAAAAAAGGAGGTACAATTGAAATTCATGTTCCCGATCTTTCAATTACAGCAAAAAGACTGATAGAGGGAAGTATGAAATATGAAGAAATACTGCATATCCTATTTGGAGCACAGGACCATCCATTTGACTTTCACCATTCTGGCTTTACCTATGAATTCCTAGAAAGACTTTTAACCGAGAAAGGAATG
>FWPU01000464.1_pt1 | contig 26853 bp, 18 predicted proteins | sample 2228361 | NCBI WGS metagenome assembly FWPU01 (sample SAMEA103939777, study PRJEB20133) | metagenome
TATATCGACTACCTGCTATCCGAGGGTAAACGACCGGCATCAGTATACAAATTCTGCAAAGACCTGGGCCTAAAAGAATCCGACTTCTATGCCACGGCCGGATCGTTCCGGGCGCTGGAAAATTTAATCTGGAATGACTTTATTGAGAAAACCATTAACCGCCTCAAGGGCGATGCCGAATACGGGCAGTTTACCGCACGCGAAAAACTGCTAACTTTTTACTTTGCCCTTTTTGAAGAACTGAAAGCCTGGCGCAGTTTTGTGGCTTTTACCGTTCGCTCAACCCTGGCACCCCGGGCAATCGCCCCATGCCTTGGATTGTTCAAAAAATCATTTAAAACCTACATTAACGACCTGTTAAATCAGGGAAAACAACAGGGCGAAATTGCCACGCGACCCTATGTAGAAAAAACCTACCCCGAATTATTCTGGATTCAGTTGTCTTTTTTGCTGTTGTTCTGGATAAACGATGAAAGTCCCGGCTTTGAACGAACCGAAGCGGCCATCGAAAAATCGGTTAATCTGGCATTTGAACTTGTAGGAAAGGGTGCTGTAGATGCTGCCCTTGACTTTGCCCGCTTTCTCTACCAACAGGGCATTAACCAATAAACCCGAATGAAAGAACACCACAGTATTCCGGTTACACGGGCACAACGTGCCGGAAAGTTTATTGTTACAGGGGCCAAAATAGGAACCAATTATCTGAAGCACTTTGGAAGAAAGCTGGTTAACCCGGAAGCAGGAAAAGACAGGCTGCACGAAGATAATGCCCGCGACATCTATAACTCGCTGAGCGAACTGAAAGGAAGCGCCCTTAAGGTTGCCCAAATGCTCAGCATGGATAAAAACCTGTTGCCGGCAGCCTACCAGCAAAAATTTGCCATGGCGCAGTACAGCGCTCCACCGCTGTCGTATCCGTTGGTAGTACAAACGTTCAGAAGCACACTTGGAAAAACCCCCGATCAACTGTTCGATTCCTTTACCCGCCGGGCTGTTAATGCCGCCAGCATGGGTCAGGTACATCAGGCCGTACTCAACCAGCGTAAGCTGGCTGTTAAAGTTCAATATCCCGGCGTGGCCGACAGCGTCCGTTCTGATCTGGCCATGGTAAAACCCATTGCACTTTCAATGTTTAATCTCAACCCTGTTGAGTATGACGAATTTATTCAGGAAGTGGAAAGCCGCATGCTGGAAGAAACCGACTATGCATTGGAGCTTCAGCGCTCAGTAGCACTTTCAAAAGCATGCGCACACATTGCCAACCTGGTATTTCCGGAATATTACCCGCACTTGTCGTCTTCGCGTATTCTTACCATGGACTGGCTCGAAGGAAAGCCGCTGGGCGAAGTTTTAAAAACAGGGGTGCCGGCTGATACCGCCCGGCGTATTGGCCAGGCCCTATGGGATTTTTACCATCACCAGATGCACGTGCTCCGCTCCGTTCATGCCGACCCGCACCCCGGCAACTTTATAATTACTGATGACGGCCGCCTGGGGATTATCGACTTCGGATGCGTGAAAGTTATTCCCGATGACTTCTACAACATATATTTTCAGCTGCTCGACAGCAGCCTGCTGCACGATGAACCCAGAAGAGATGCAGTGTTCAGAAAGCTCAGGTTTATTTATGACGATGATACAGCCCAGGAAGTAAAATTTTTCACCGGCCTGTTCAGTGAACTGGTGGACTTGCTGGCCCGTCCGTTCCGGAACGATACATTCAATTTTGCCGATCAGGCCTATTTCCAGTCATTGTTTGCTCTGGGCGAACGGCTGGCCGGCATGAAAGAGCTCAGGCAAAGTAAAAAAGCACGTGGCGTACGCGATGCCCTCTATATAAACCGCACCTACTTTGGCCTTTACAACATACTTCACGACCTGAAGGCGGAAATAAAAACCCATGCCTGCAACATACCGGCATTAAACACATCTGGCCGAAAAAGTTCCGGCTAAAAAAGCAATGTGATGCAGGTTGACTGGCTTGTTTCTTTGTATCACTTTTGCGCGTGTTTTCAACTTTCAACCAGGTACTGGATTATCTATACAGCACGCTGCCCATGTATCAGCGCATCGGGGCTGCGGCTTTTAAAAAAGACCTTACCAACACCCTGGCCCTGTGTGCAGAATTAGGAAATCCCCACCTTGCATTCAGGTCGGTGCACGTGGCCGGTACCAACGGCAAGGGCTCAACTGCACACATGCTGGCGGCCATATTGCAGGAAGCCGGTTATAAAACCGGACTGTACACATCGCCCCATCTTAAGTCGTTTACCGAACGCATTCGCATTAACGGGGCAGAAGCAAGCCCCGAATTTGTAACCGACTGGGTAAACCGGATGAAGCCCGCGCTCGATCATATACGTCCTTCATTTTTTGAAACTACTGTAGCCCTGGCGTATGACTACTTTGCGCGCCAGCAGGTTGATGTTGCCGTAGTTGAAGTTGGGCTGGGCGGAAGGCTCGACTCCACCAACGTTATTACTCCGCTGGTGTCGGTCATAACCAATATTTCGTTCGACCACATGGATATGCTGGGCGATACGCTGGAAAAAATTGCCTTCGAAAAAGCAGGCATTATAAAACCGGGTGTGCCCGCCGTGATTGGTGCCAGAAATCCGGAAACCGATCCGGTTTTTGCCAATAAGGCTGTGGCCATGGAGGCTCCTGTTTATTTTGCCGAAGATGAGTTTCACGTTGAAGGCACCACCGATAATCTTACGGTATTTCGGGGCCATGAGCCGGTGGTACGCAATCTTAACCTATCGCTTAAAGGCGATTATCAGAAGAAGAACCTTCCGGCTGTTTTCAAGACAATTGAATTACTGCGCCTTAGTAATTTTGAAATTTCTGATGTGGCAGTGTGCCACGGCCTTGAGCACACCGTAGCCCTTACCGGCCTTAAAGGGCGCTGGCAGGTTATCGGGCGAGAACCCCTTACGGTGTGTGATGTGGCACATAACGAAGATGGAATAAAAGAAGTAATAAAACTCATAACCCGGCAACACTACAACACACTTTTTATGGTATTTGGCATGGTGGCCGATAAAGACCACGACAGCATATTGAGGCTGTTGCCCCGCGATGCCCATTATATTTTTTGCCAGGCCGGCATTCCCCGGGCGCTGCCGGCTGCCCGGCTTGCCGAAAAAGCACGGGCCTTCGGGCTGGCAGGCGAGACAGAACCCAACGTAAACAGAGCCCTGCAGCGGGCCAGGCAACTGGCGGGCCCCTATGATTTTATTTTTATTGGAGGCAGTACGTTTGTTGTAGCCGAACTGGAAGAACTGTAATCATGAAAAAAAAACAGGAACGATTTCGCATTATTGAACAACGGGCCAATGTAATAGAACCCAGCAAAGCCCTGTACCACACCATTAAAGGAAACTGGAACAGTTTTTTCGGAAATAACAACCCCATAACCATTGAGCTGGCCTGCGGCAGGGGTGAGTATACCGTTAACCTGGCCCGCATGTTTCCGCAGCGCAACTATGTGGGCGTTGACATAAAAGGCGAACGAATATGGAAAGGAAGCACCTGGGCACTTGAGCAAAACCTTACCAATGCAGCATTTCTTCGCACCCACATTCTGGCAATAGAAAATTTTTTTGCTCCAGGAGAAGTAGACGAAATATGGCTAACCTTTCCGGATCCCCGCCCGCGGAAACGCGACATAAAACGAAGGCTTACCAGCCCGCGTTTTATGCAGTTTTACCGCAACCTCATCAGGCCGGGCGGCTATGTTCGGCTTAAAACCGATAACACGGTGTTGTTTGAATACACGCTGGAAGAGGTAAGCCGGCGCACCGATGTTACCGACCTGGCCTGGACCCGTGATTTATATGCCTCCGACCTCCGGCCCGAGTGCTTCGACATCAAAACCCGTTATGAAGAGGAATTTGCCGCCCAGGGCGAAACCATAAAGTATCTCCGGTTCAGGTTTGCTTAATGGTCTTTGTCATTAAATAATAAACCAAAAATTACCAGCACCGCCAGCGCAAAGCCTGCCGGCAGCCACCAAAACGACTGCCACTGATGAGCGGTAAGAGTTGCGGCCCCCTTTAAAAATCCGTTGTAGGTTATGCCGGCAATTTGTGCACCGATTAACATACCCAGGCCGTAGGTTACCAGTACCAGAAAACCCTGTGCCTGCCCCCTGATTTTTTCGTTTGATTTTTTGTCAACATAAATCTGGCCGGTAACGAAAAAGAAATCATAACAAATACCGTGAAGTGCAATACCGGTTATAATCATCCAGGTTACGCTGTCGGGGGCGCCTGCTGCAAACAGGGCGTAGCGAACCACCCATGCCAGCATGCCCAGCAACAGCATTTTCTTCACGCCAAGACGGGCAAAGAATAGGGGCATAAGCAACATAAATACCACTTCACTCATCTGCCCGAGCGTCTGGGTGCCGGCAATGTTTTTAAAACCAGAAGCTTCAAGGTAGAGCTGGGTAAAGTTGTAATAGGCCGCCAGCGGAATGCAGATTAAGAACGAGCAAACAAGAAACACATAAAAAGGCCGGCTTCCTAAAATCTGCAGTGCATCCAGACCGGCAATGCTGCGCAGCGAAACTTTTTCACCGGCACCCTTGGGCGGGGTGTGGGGCAGCGAAAAACTAAACATACCCAGCAGCAGGGAGGCTGCGCCTGCCGTGTAGAGGGGCAGGGGCGTTTTCTCAGCCATGCGGCCGGTAATCTTTCCCATAGCAAAACTTATAAACAGCCCGGCTACAATCCAGCCAATGGTGCCGAAAACCCTGATTACCGGAAACTGTTTTTCCTGATTTTGAATGTGATGAAAAGCCAGCGAGTTGGCAAGACCCAGGGTGGGCATATAACACAGGTTATACGCCAGAAGCAGCAAAATGAATAAGGTAGGCGAGTGGCTAACCTGCGGGGTGGCAAACAAAATCACTCCTCCGGCCAGGTGAAGAACGCCCAGCACTTTTTCCGTGGCAAAATAACGGTCGGCTACAAGCCCCAGGAAAAAAGGTGCTATGATAGCTGCTATAGGGTTAACCGTATACGGCCAGTGCGTAAGTGTGTTCATGCCCAGTTCATTCATATACACGGCTATGCTGGTGTACCAGGCGCCCCAGATAAAAAACTGCAGAAACATCATGGCACTGAGCCGGAATATCAAATTGGATGATGTGGTCATACAGGTTTGGTTTTAATCAAACGAAAATATGGGGCGTTTTTACCGTTTATACAAACTCCTTTTTACGAAAACGTTTGCATAAAATTTCCCGCACCTAAGCGGCATTCTTTTTACTAAATTCGAACCTTCTGTTTTTTACGTTTCATTCCGGGTATGAAAAGAAAACTTAAAATGGGCATGGTGGGCGGTAGTACCGATGCCTTTATTGGTGCCGTGCACCGCAGGGTTGCCGCACTTGACGGCTACATCGAACTGGTATGCGGGGCTTTTAGCAGCAACCCGCAGAAAAGTAAAGCCACTGGAAAAAGCCTGTTCCTGCCGCCCGAACGTGTTTATGGCAGTTATGAAGAAATGATTCAACGCGAAAAAGAACTGCCGGAAGGAGAACGCATGGACTTCGTTAGCATCGTTACACCCAACCACCTGCACTTTGCGCCAGCCAGGCTTGCCCTGGAGAACGGCTTTCATGTTATTCTCGACAAGCCCATGACGATTTCGGTGGCTGAAGCAAAACAACTTAAAAAAATAGCCGATCGCTCGGGCCTGGTCTTTGCACTTACCCACACCTATACGGGCTATCCCATGGTTAAGGAGGCCCGCAGGCTGGTAACCAAAGGAACCCTGGGCACCATTCGCAAAATTTATGTAGAGTACACCCAGGGATGGCTGGCCCAACCGCTGGAACGCACCGGCCAGAAACAGGCCTCCTGGCGAAGCGACCCTAAATATTCGGGGCTGGGTGGTGCCATTGCCGATATTGGCACGCACGCGGCTAACCTGGCCGAATACATCAGCGGCAAGCCCATTACCGAGCTCTGTGCCGACCTGCAGGCTGTGGTGCAGGGTCGGGTGCTCGATGACGATGCAACCATGTTTTTGCGGTTTGAGGGCGGAGCAACCGGTTTGCTGGTAGCCACGCAGGTGGCAGCAGGAGAGGAGAACAACCTCTTTATTCGGATATATGGCGATAAGGGCGGGCTGGAGTGGCGGCAGGAAGAACCCAATACATTAATTTTAAAGTGGCCCGACAAGCCGAGACAGATTTTGCGCACGGGGCTTCCCTATGTAGGTAACGAAGCCGCGGCAGCCACGCGTGTACCTTCCGGGCATCCCGAAGGCTACCTCGAAGCTTTTGCCAATATTTACGTAGCCTTTGCCCGGGCCGTAGCCGATCACCAGCGCGGAAAAAAAATTGACCCGCAACACTACGGCTTCCCCGATGTAAACGATGGCGTGAGGGGCATGGCTTTCATTGAAGCAGCCGTAAAATCATCGGCCCAAAAACAAAAGTGGATACGCATAAACGTTTAAACCAACTCTTTTGCTTATGACAACCATTAAAGGTCCCGGTCTGTTTCTGGCCCAGTTTATGGGCGATAAACCACCATTCAACACCATGGAATCCATCTGCAAATGGGCGGCCTCGCTGGGCTTTGTGGGGGTTCAGATACCAACCGTTGACCCGCGGTGTATTGACCTTAAAAAAGTAGCCGAAAGCAAAGACTATGCTGACGAGTATAAGGAAACCATTCGCAGCTATGGAGTAGAAATAACCGAATTGTCCACCCACCTTCAGGGACAACTCGTGGCGGTGCATCCGGCTTACGACATCCTGTTCGACAGTTTTGCTCCGCCTCAGTTCCGCAACAACCCTAAGGCCCGCCAGGAGTGGGCAGTCCATCAGCTTAAACTTGCCGCCAAAGCAAGCCGTAATCTGGGAATTAATGTGTGCGTAACCTTTAGCGGTGCCCTGGCATGGCCTTATGTTTACCCCTGGCCTCAGCGGTCTAAAGGCCTGGTTGACGATGCCTTTAAAGAGTTGGCCAAACGCTGGCTGCCCATATTAAATGTTTTTGATGAACAAGGTGTTGATCTGTGCTATGAAGTACATGCTGGCGAAGACCTGCACGATGGCCTAACCTTTGAGCGTTTCTGGGAAGCTACCGGCAAACACCCCCGCGTTAACCTGCTGTACGACCCCAGCCACTTTATCCTCCAGCAACTGGATTATGTTTCGTATATTGACCATTATCACAGCTTCATCAAAATGTTTCATGTTAAAGATGCCGAATACCACCCCACCGGGAAGTGCGGAGTTTACGGTGGCTATCTGGACTGGAGCGAACGCCCCGGCAGATTCCGGTCGCTGGGCGATGGGCAGGTGGACTTTAAACGCATCTTTTCAAAACTGGCCTATTACAACTACCCCGGATGGGCTGTACTGGAATGGGAATGCGTGCTTAAACACCCCGAACAGGGCGCGGCAGAAGGCGCCCGGTTTATTAAGGACCACATTATCCGCGTAACCGATAAGGCCTTTGATGACTTTGCCTCGGCCAAAACCGATACCGAATTGAACCAAAAAATATTGGGAATATGATTCAACACCATAAACTGATGGCCGCCCTGCTTTGCCTTGCGCTGGCAGCCTGCGGAAAAAAGATTGACAGCGAATCACAAATCCGTGAGGGCGAAATTCTGGTCAGGGCCAGCGACTGCAAAACCTGCCACCATGTAACCAATAAAATTATAGGCCCATCGCATACCGATGTAGCCAAAAAATACGAGTTTACCCGCGCCAACGTGCAACTGCTGGCCAAAAGAATTATTGAGGGTAGCACCGGCGTGTGGGGAGAAGTGCCCATGACTGCCCACCCCGACCTGACCGTGGAAGATGCAGAGAAAATGGCCCGCTACGTGCTTTCGCTTGACGGAGAAAAAGAAAAATAAAGATAACGCCCTGTAACCCTTCAGGCAGTCTGGATATCACCCTGTTCGGTTACAAATGAAGCCGAAGCACAATACCGCATACGAACCGCTAAACCTTAACAACAATGAAAAGAAGAGATTTTATTTATCGGTCGGCCCTTGCTGCCGGCACCGCATTGCTGCCCGCGTGGCTCTATGCCTGCAACCGGCCGGCAACCCGTAAGTCTGTTGGTCTGCAACTTTACACGCTGCGCGATGTAATTTTCAAAGACTTAAAGGGAACTTTGCAAAAGGTGGCAGCCTTTGGTTACACCGAAGTAGAAACGTTTTCCTATGCCGATGGCAAAATCTTCGGCCAGCCTTTTACCGAATTTGTAACCATGGCCCGCGATCTGGGCTTGAAAGTAACCAGTGGTCACTACCTTACCGGATTTAACCAAAATGCTTCGGGTAACTTGCGCAATGGATGGGAGCAGGCCGTTGCCGATGCCAAACTTGCCGGGCAGGAATACATGGTTATTGCTTTTCTTTTTGAAGGCGAACGCCAGAAGCTGGACGACTACAAACGGCTGTGCGAAGAGCTGAACAGGGCAGGCGAGGTGTGCCGTACCCATGGCATAAAGCTGGGATACCACAACCACGCCTTCGAATTTGAAATCCTGGAGGGACAGGTGCCCTATGATGTGATGCTGGCCGATCTGGACCCCGAACTGGTGTGCATGGAAATGGACCTGTACTGGGTGGTGCGTGCCGGACAAAAACCGGCCGATTACTTTAAAAAATACCCCGGGCGGTTTGAACTGTGGCACGTAAAGGATATGCACAAGGAAGATGAAAACAGAAATGCCGACCTCGGGCAGGGTCGCATAAACTTTCCTGAAATATTTGCCCTGGCCAAGCAGGCAGGCATGAAGCACTTTTATGTGGAGCAGGAAACCTACGAAGTTTCTTCGCTTACCAGCACAGAAAACAACTATAAATTTATGGCCAGCATTTTGTAAGTATGCGTGCGCTCTGTTTTTTTCTGGCCGTTCTGTTTATGGTGCTGGCTTTTTATGAAACAGGCGGAACCCACCCGCTCATCTGGATACTTGTTTTCGGAACCATGGCCCTGTTGTCGGTATTGGCCATGTTCAGCATTTATTTAAGGGCTCCCGCAATAGCCATAGTTGCGCTTGCGCTGGGTTATTTCGTTGTGCATTATTCCGACCTGTCTGCGGCACTCACCAAACCACCCGAAAAATCCTGGTGGGGCCTGCTGGTAATCCGTTATGCTGTCTACGCCTCTCTGTGTTTCGGGGCAGGCACGTTTTTTCTGGTGGCTGCAACCATAAAAAACCGGAATTTCAAACGTTTGCAAACCTGATCAATTTAAGTTTAGGCTCCTTCGTATTCAGCAGGTTTTGTAACGGTTGTTGTTTGCGTTATTTTTAACCATGAATCGCTGGCTTTTGCTACTTGCAGCTTTGTTAGTTGCCTGCTCGCCAAAAAAAGATACCCTGCCTAACCTTCCCGCGGTGAAACCCACTCATAACCGCATTATCGTGTACCAGATCATGGTGCGCTTGTTCGGCAATAAGCTTAGTGTGAATAAGCGCTTTGGCACGATGGCCGAAAATGGTTGCGGCAAAATGAACGACATAAACGATGCTGCACTCAAGGGAATAAAAGAACTTGGAGCCACACATGTGTGGTACACCGGCATCATAGAACATGCCTCCTGCACGCCTTACCCGGAATATGGAATAGAGGCTGATGACCCGGATGTGGTGAAAGGTGTGGCCGGATCGCCCTACTCCATACGCGATTATTACGATGTTCACCCCGACCTGGCCATAAACGTGCCCAACAGGATAAAGGAATTCGAAGAGTTGGTACAACGAACACACAACTACGGCTTGAAGGTAATTATCGATTTTGTGCCCAACCATGTGGCCCGCAGGTACCGGTCGGATGCCAAACCCCGCACCGTTCGCGATCTGGGCGAAGACGACAACCCGAGTCTGGCCTTTTCGCCCTCTAACAATTTTTATTACCTGCCTAACCAGCGTTTTGTACCACCCAAACCGCCGCATCAACTGGAAGAAATGGACGGAAAGTTTGACGAATACCCCGCCAAGGTTACTGCCAACGATGTATTTTCTCCCCAACCTTCTGCTAACGATTGGTATGAAGCCGTAAAACTTAATTATGGTGCAGACCTGCAGGGCACTGGCAAAGCCCATTTTAATCCCGTTCCGGATACCTGGCTTAAAATGCGCGACATCCTGCTGTACTGGGCGGACAAAGGGGTTGATGGCTTTCGTTGCGATGTGGCCTGGATGGTACCCGTTGCGTTCTGGAACTGGGTAATACCACAGGTTAAAGCCAAAAATCCCGGTGTGATTTTTATTGCCGAAATATACCAACCGGAATTATATTCCGATTTTCTCAACACAGCACGCTTCGATTACCTGTACGACAAAGTACAGCTGTACGATACCCTGCGCCTGCTCATGGAAGGAAAAACAGAAGGAAAGGCCATAGCTGCAGTGCAACAATCAACGGGTTATGCAGCCCCTCATTTACTCCATTTCATGGAAAACCATGATGAGCAACGCATTGCTTCTCCTTACTTTGCCGGTAACCCATGGAAGGGCCTTCCGGCCATGGTGGTATCTTCAACCATCGATAACGGGGCCTTACTAATTTATTTTGGTCAGGAAGTGGGCGAACCGGCTGAAGGCGACCCGGGTTTTCAGACATTCGAAAAGAAAGGCGTAACCACCAAGATGGATTACTGGAGCGTGCCGGAACATCAGAAATGGATGAATAGCGGTGCCTTTGCCGGAGGCGGCCTTTCGGCCGACCAGCAGAATCTGCGCAAAGCATACGCCAGGCTGCTTAACGTGGCACGCAACAGCCATGCCCTGCTGCACGGCAGCTTTACCGACCTTTCGGCCTACAATGCTGAAAGAAAAAATATCTCGAAGAAGATTGTAACCTACATGCGGGCATCGGCTGACGAAAAGTTGATGGTGGTTGCAGGTTTTAATCCTTATCCCGAACACATTACGATTGAAATACCAGAAAAGCTCATGGAACAATTGCACTTAAAGAAGGATAAAGCCTATTTGCTCAAAGATTTGCTAAGCGATACGGAGACAACTTACCAAAACGCTTTAGTTATAACCTTGCAGCCCTACGGCTACCATATTTTCAGATTCCAGTAGCATGAAAAACGGACAATCACGCGTAATTATTGAAAATGTTCAGCCCTGTGTGGATAATGGCCTGTACCCGGTTAAACGCGTGGTAGGAGAACGCGTGGCGGTAACAGCCGATATTTTTGCCGATGGGCACGACATGCTGCGGGCTGAAGTGCTGTACAAAAAGGCAGATGAAAAGCAGTGGACCATCCTGCCCATGCAAAACACCGGCAACGATTGCTGGGCAGCATCCTTTTATGTAACCCGACAACAGCCTTATGTTTTTACCGTCCGCGCATGGGTTGACCAGCTGAAAACGTGGTACGACGGACTTGTAAAAAAAATCAATGCGCACACATTGGTACACCTCGAGTTTGAAGAAGGAGCACTAATGCTGGAACATCTGGCCGGTACAGACAATACCGAATTGCGTAATGCCGTAAAACGCCTTCGCAACAAAAGTCAGTACACCGCAAACCTAAAGTGGGCAACAGGCCCTGAGCTGGCGGCCCTTGTTGAAAAATATCCTTACCGCAGGTTTGAAGTGTACTGGCCCACAGAAATTACCATAGTGGTTGAGCCACGCAAGGCGCTGTTCAGCACATGGTATGAGCTTTTTCCGCGCTCGGCCTCGCTTACCGGCGGGCATGGCACCTTTAAAGATGTTATACGGTTGCTGCCCCGTATAGAAGCCATGGGGTTTGATGTTCTGTACCTTCCGCCCATTCATCCCATCGGGAAAATAAACCGGAAAGGAAAAAACAACAACGTGCGGTCCGAACCTGGCGAGCCCGGATCGCCCTGGGCCGTTGGAAGCGATGAAGGAGGCCATAAGTCGGTGCACCCGCAGCTCGGCACCATCGATGATTTCAGCATGCTGATAAGCAAGGCCAAACAGCGTGGCATTGACATTGCCATGGACCTGGCCTTTCAGTGCGCACCCGATCATCCCTATGTAAAAAATAATCCGCAGTGGTTTAAACACCGGCCGGATGGTTCAATTCAGTATGCCGAAAATCCTCCGAAAAAATATCAGGATATTTACCCCTTCGACTTTGAATGCGATGACTGGCAAAACCTCTGGAACGAACTGCTGTCGGTAGTTCAGTTCTGGATTGAAAAAGGAGTAAGGATTTTCAGGGTCGATAACCCCCACACCAAGCCTTTCAGGTTCTGGCAATGGCTCATCAGCAACATCCACCAAACTCATCCGGATATTATCTTCCTTTCGGAGGCTTTTACCCGCCCTAAAATCATGGCCGCACTGGCCAAGCTGGGCTTCACACAATCGTACACCTACTTTACCTGGCGCGTTTCGAAAGAAGAGCTGATAACCTACATGAACGAACTGACGCATACCTCATCGCGCAACTACTTTCGGCCCAATTTCTGGCCCAACACCCCCGATATTCTTCCCTACCATCTTCAGCATCAGGGCGAGACCATCTTCATCATCAGGCTGGCACTTGCCGCCACGTTGTCTTCCAACTATGGCATTTACGGCCCGCCTTATGAATTTTGCGAAAACATACCCGTGCCCGGTAAGGAAGAGTATCTCAATTCAGAGAAATACGAAATCAGGCACTACAACTGGAAGCAGACCAACCGGATGACCGATATCATTACCCTGATAAACCGCGCCCGGAGGCAACACCCAGCCCTTCAAACAACCTGGAACATCCATTTTTGCCAATGCGAAAATCCACATCTGCTGGCTTATGTTAAATATACTGACGACCTTTCTGATATTATGCTAACCGTGGTAAATCTGGATGCACACAACCGCCAGTGGGGCTATGTGCAGCTGCCGCTGGGCCTGCTGGGCATTGACGGAAATATAAATGTAAAGTTGCACGATGTGGTGGCTGACGAGCGGTACACCTGGACGCAGGAATGGAATTACGTAGAGCTTGATCCGCACAGGCTTCCGTTTCATTTGTTTCATCTTACCGTACAGGAGTCATGGGCGTAAAAAAGACCAAAAAAACCATAACAACAACACCGGTTCCATGGTACAAAGAGGCCATTATGTACGAATTATCAATCCGGGCCTTTTACGACAGCAATGGTGATGGTATTGGCGATATTCGGGGGCTCATGGAAAAGCTCGACTATCTGGAAGATCTGGGCGTGAATACCCTGTGGCTTCTGCCGTTTTATCCTTCACCTTTGCGCGATGATGGATATGATGTTACCGATTACACCGAGGTGCATCCGGATTACGGTACACTGCAGGATTTTAAGGCGTTTTTAAAAGAGGCCCACAGGCGCAACATGCGCGTTATAACCGAGCTGATATTAAACCACACGTCCGATCAGCACCCCTGGTTTAAAAGAGCGCGAAAAGCAAAACCCGGAACCCGCTACCGCGACTTTTATGTGTGGAGCGACACCCCCGATAAGTATAGAGAAGCCCGGGTAATCATGCAGTCGGAAGAAGCTTCGAACTGGACCTGGGACAATGAGGCAAGGGCCTACTACTGGCACCGCTACTTCAGCCACACACCCGAGCTTAACTACGAAAATGCCGAGGTGCAGCTGGAAATGATGAAAGTAATAGACTTCTGGCTCAAACTGGGTGTAGATGGCTTTCGTCTGGCCTCGGTACCCTTTTTATTCGAAGAGGAGGGTACCAGCTGCGAAAACCTGCCGCAAACCCATGCTTTCGTAAAGAAGATTCGCAAATATATCGACACCAATTACCAGGACCGCATCCTTATTGCCGAGGCCAACTTATGGCCTGAAGATGCAGCCAGTTATTTTGGTAATGGCGATGAATGCCACATGGCATTTAATTATCCGCTCATGCCCCGCCTGTTTCTGAGCCTGCGCACGGAAGACAGCTACCCCATAACCGACATTATGGAGCAAACACCACGTACTCCACCCGGATGCCAGTGGGCGCTCTTCCTTCGAAACCACGATGAGCTGGGCCTTGAAATGGTAACCGAAGAAGAAAAAGACTACCTGTTAAAGGCCTATGCCAGCGATGCCCAAACCAAATTCAATACCGGTATTAGGCGCAGACTGGCACCTCTACTCAATAACGATCGCAGAAAAATTGAACTGCTTTATACCCTGTTATTCTCCCTTCCCGGAACGCCCATTATTTATTATGGCGATGAAATAGGGATGGGCGATAACGTGTACCTGGGCGGCCGCCACAGCGTACGCACCCCCATGCAGTGGAACATGAACATCAACGCGGGCTTTTCAACAGCAAATCCGCAACAACTGTATTTGCCCGTCATTACCGACCCCGTGTTCCGGTATGAGTCGGTAAACGTGGCTACCCAGCTGGAAAACACTTCTTCGCTCATTTGGTGGATGCGCAACATTATTGCCATGCGAAAAAGGCTTCAGCTTTTCGGTACCGGCGACATGAAGTTTATCGAAACCAATAATAACAAGGTGCTTTGCTTCGTACGCAGCCACGAAAAGCAACGGGTTGTGGTTGTAGCCAATCTGTCGCAGTTTTCGCAGGCAGCCACGCTTAACTTGAGTGAGTTTAAAAATTGCGATGTAACCGAGGTGTTTAGCCAGAACCGTTTTAGGAGCGTGGCAACTGGCGAGTATCCCATAACCATAGGGCCGTACGGATATTATTGGTTCCAGCTCGATGTATTAGAGAAGGAGAGACGCTCCGGCACAGGCTCCGAACTGCCGCTGTTTGAGTCGGCACTTTCCTGGGAACGCTCGTTTCAGGATTACCAGAACCGCAGGCTGTTGGAGCGCAAGCTGTTACCGCCTTATTTAAAAAAGTGTCGTTGGTTTGGCGGCAAAGCCAGAATTATCAACAAAATAACCATCGATCGCCTCATTCCGCTAAAGGTTGAAGAAACAGTGCACTACCTGTTGCTGATTGAGGTGCATTATGTGCAAAAGCTGCCCGAAATTTACTTTCTTCCCATAGTTTTTGTTCCGGGCGACCGGTTGTTTGAAGAGGTGGAGTACTCCCTTCAAAGTGTAGTGTGTCGGGCCGATATTCAAGGACAATCGGGCTTTATCATGGATAGCCTCTACGATGCTGTCTTCCGGAATTATTTGCTTCAGGGTATAGAAAGAAAATTGCGCCTTACCGTTGATGACTCGGTGCTGGAGTTTAACGCCAGCGTGTTTAACAGGCTGCCGGCACTAACATCCATCAATTCAAAAATCCTTAAGGCCGATCAAAGCAATACTTCGGTAATCTTCAACGACCGCTACTTTTTTAAAATTTACCGCCGGATGGAGCGCGAGATAAACCCCGACATGGAGCTGGTGCGTTTCCATTCAGAGCACACCACCTTTGCCAACAGTCCGCGCTACCTGGGCAGCATTGAGCTGCGAGAACGCTCGGGCGAAGTAATGGTGCTTGGATTGTTGCAGAACAAAATTGACAACCAAGGAGATGCGTGGACCATGGCCACCGACTCGGTAGGACGATTTTTTGAGCGGGTAATTACCGGAGCCAGGCACACCCGCCTGCCGGCACTGGTTAACAAGCCGCTCATGAAGTTCGAGGATGCACCACCACTTATACAGGAATACATTGGCCGTGGGTTTTACGAAAGGGTGGTAAGGCTGGGCCAGCGTACGGCCGAAATGCATCTGGCTCTGGCCTCTAACGCCTCACGACCCGAACTGGCTCCGGAACCCTTCACCGCCAACTACCAGCGCGCGCTCTATTCTTCGCTGCGCAAGCTGGTGCGCGACCGGTTTAATCTGCTCCGCTCATCAAAAGCCAGAATACCGCCCGATGCCATCGATCTGGCCGGTGAGGTACTTCAACTGGAGCCGTTGGTGCACGAAGCCTTCAGCGAAATTTATGAGGAACGCATACAGGCTGTGCGCTCGCGAATTCATGGCGACTTTCACCTGGGGCAGGTGCTTTTTACCGGTAACGACTTCTTCATTATCGACTTTGAAGGTGAACCGGGCTTTACTTTTACCGAAAGGCGCCTGAAGAAGAACCCGATGAAAGATGTTGCCGGTATGATGCGCTCGTTCCATTATGCGGCATTCGGCAAAATACTGTTAAATGAAAATTACCGCGACCGCGACCGCGAAGTGCTCGAAATCTGGGCCGAACAATGGCAGCATTACATAAGCCGATTCTATCTTGCTGCCTACATGGAACGGCTGGGACAGCCCGACTGGAGCCGCGATAACGATATATTGTTGCGCACTTTCCTGATTGAAAAGGCTATCTATGAAATGGGCTACGAACTCAACGGCAGGCCCGAATGGGTAAGCATTCCCCTGCGCGGTATTCTTTACCATATTAACCGGTATCGCCTTGAAAGAGAAGAGAAGAAAGCCAGAAACAGAAAATAAATCATGAATTATGGCTACCCGTAAAGCGCAAACAAGGCAAGACAAAGACAACACCTACACCCGGTTTACCGACTTCGATATCTATCTTTTTAAGTCGGGCAAGCACTACCGGCTATACGAAAAACTGGGTGCACACCCGGCCGAACATAATGAAGAAAAGGGAACTTATTTTGCCGTTTGGGCGCCCAATGCCAAAGCTGTTTCGGTTCTGGGCAACTTTAACCACTGGACCAGCGGCAGACATCTGCTGCATCCCCGCTGGGATGAGTCAGGTATATGGGAAGGATTTCATGCCGGTATCCTGCCGGGCGAAGTTTACAAATATGCCATACAGACAGCCGACGGACAATGGCTGGAAAAGGCTGATCCTTTCGCTTTTTATGCCGAAACTCCTCCGCGCACAGCCTCCATTATCTGGCATACAGCAGGTTATAACTGGAATGACCAGGCATGGATGAATACCCGCAAAGAAAAGCAGGGCATAGGATCTCCCATGTCGGTTTACGAAGTTCATCTGGGTTCCTGGCGTAGGGTACCAGAAGATGGAAACCGCTGGCTAACCTACCGCGAAATGGCTGAAAAGCTGGTGGACTATGTAAAAGAGACCGGCTTTACCCATGTGGAGTTTTTGCCGGTTATGGAACACCCCTTTTATGGTTCATGGGGATACCAGATTACCGGCTACTTTGCACCCACAAGCCGTTACGGTCCGCCCCAGGATTTTATGTATCTTATTGACACCCTGCATCAGGCTGGCATAGGGGTAATACTCGATTGGGTGCCTTCGCACTTTCCCGGCGATGATCATGGTCTGTACCGGTTCGATGGCACCCACCTGTACGAACATGCCGACCCGCGCAAAGGCTTTCATCCCGATTGGAAAAGTTACATTTTTAACTATGGCCGCAACGAAGTGCGTTCCTTTTTAATCAGCCATGCGCTGTTCTGGCTGGATAAATACCATGTTGATGGCCTGCGCGTAGATGCCGTGGCCAGCATGTTGTATCTGGATTACTCACGCAAGGAAGGGGAGTGGGTACCGAACCAATATGGCGGCCGCGAAAACATTGAGGCCATCTCATTCCTCAAAGAGTTTAACGAAACCGTATACGGCAACTACCCTGATGTGTGTACCATTGCAGAAGAATCGACCGCATGGCCGGGCGTGTCCAGGCCTACTTATCTGGGTGGCCTGGGCTTCGGACAAAAGTGGATGATGGGCTGGATGCACGACACCCTGAAATATTTTAGGCACGATCCCATACACCGGGCTTACCATCAGAACGAAATTACCTTTAGTATTATGTATGCCTTTACCGAAAACTTTATGCTGCCCCTCTCGCACGATGAGGTGGTGCACGGTAAAGGATCGCTGCTGGCCCGGATGCCCGGTGATGAGTGGCGAAGGTTTGCCAATCTGAGGCTCTTGTTTGCCTATATGTTTTCACATCCGGGCACAAAACTTTTATTCATGGGAGGGGAAATCGGGCAATCGCAGGAATGGCACCACGAACAAAGCCTGCACTGGCACCTGCTGCAGTACCCGTTTCACCAGGGTATTCAAAAACTTATTTCCGACCTGAACTGGCTGTACCGGCATGAGCCTGCTCTGCACAAGTATCAATTCGAAGCACGGGGCTTTGAATGGATAGACTACTCCGACCGCCAGAACAGCGTAATCATTTATAAACGCAAAGCTGACGCCCCCAGTGAAATTATTCAGGTAGTATGCAACTTTACACCTGAGGTGCGGCATAATTACCGCATGGGCGTACCGGTTCGGGGAGCCTGGAAAGAGGTTTTTAATTCAGATAACATTCTGTATGGGGGAAGTGGAGTTATGAATAACGGATTGCTGAATAGCCAGCCCATAAAATACCATGGCTGCGATTACTCCCTTTCGCTTACCCTTCCTCCGCTGGCGGCTGTATGGCTTAAGCTGGAAAAAGAAGATTCAGGTTTTGAACTGGAGGCAGCATGCTGAGTTATGGCGCAACCCGATAAGTTTATTTGCATACACGGACATTTTTACCAGCCGCCCCGCGAAAATGCCTGGCTGGAAGTAATTGAATGGCAGGAGTCGGCCCACCCGTACCACGACTGGAACGAACGCATAACGGCCGAATGTTACGCGCCCAACACCGCCTCCAGAATACTCGATGAACACGGTGTAATTAAAAACATTACCAATAACTACAGCCGCATAAGCTTCAACTTCGGGCCTACGTTGCTTTCATGGATGGAGGCAAACGACCCCGAAACCTACGAGGCCATACTGCAGGCCGACCGCGAAAGCATGCGCCTGTTTGGCGGCCACGGTTCGGCACTGGCGCAGGTGTATAACCACCTTATCATGCCACTGGCCAATGCTCGCGATAAAGAAACCCAGATTATCTGGGGTATCCGCGATTTTGAATTCCGTTTCGGCAGGCAACCCGAAGGCATGTGGCTGGCCGAAACAGCCGTTGATATAGAAACATTGGAGCTGCTTGCCGAAAATGGCATAAAGTTTACCATTCTGGCGCCGCATCAGGCTGCCGCGGTAAGAACCAAAGGCGAGGAGCGCTGGCACCAGTTAAGACCTGGTGAAGTAAATACCCGCAGGGCGTACGAATGCCCGCTTCCTTCGGGTAAAACCATTAGCCTGTTTTTTTACAACGGGGCGGTATCGCAGGCGGTGGCCTTTAACGGCCTGCTGAACAATGGTCAGCATTTTGCCGAAACCTTGCTGGACGCTTTTGGCAGCGAAGCTGAGCCACAACTGGTGCACATTGCTACCGATGGTGAAACCTATGGCCACCACCACAAACATGGCGATATGGCACTGGCCTACTGCCTGGAGTACATTAAACAAAAACCGGGAGTGGCTCTGGCTAATTACGCATGGTTTCTGGAAATGTTCCCGCCGCGATACCAGGTACAGATAGCCGAAAACACTTCCTGGAGCTGTGCTCACGGTGTTGAACGCTGGCGCAGTAACTGCGGGTGCAACACGGGCCGGCAGGGTTTTCACCAGCAATGGCGTAAGCCCCTGCGCGAAGCGCTCGACTGGCTGCGCGACCGCCTGAATGAATGCTTTGAAAAAGAAGCCTCTGCCGTAGTGGCTAACCCCTGGAAGGCCCGCAACGATTACATAAATGTAATACTAAAGCGCAATGACGAAAGTATCAGGAAATTTCTGCGTGAACATCAGATAAAAAATGACCAACCCGCCCGCATAATGCGCCTGATGGAAATGCAGCGCAATGTTCAGCTAATGTACACCAGTTGTGGCTGGTTTTTTGACGAAATATCGGGTATTGAAACCACACAAATACTACAATATGCCTGCCGGGCTATACAACTGGCCAGCCAGCTTACTGATCAGCAATTGGAAGAAGAATTTATCACGCGGTTAAGCATGGCACCGTCAAACTATGAACAATACAGCAACGGTGCCGAAGTGTACCGTCAGCTGGTTCTTCCCTCACGCGTATCGCTTCAACGGGTGGGCATGCACTATGCGGTAGCTTCGTTATTCGAAGAAGATCCGGAGAACTTTCCGGTTTTTAATTACAGCACACAAAACGATTTCTTCCTGCGCAAAGAAGCCGGAGAACAGCGCCTGGTGCTGGGCATTACACGCATACGCTCGCATGTTACCTGGTCGGAAAAGGTCTTTTCGTTTGCGGCGCTTTACCTGGGCAAACATAATATCATCGGGTCTATTTCAATTAACATGAAGCCGGACGATTTTGCATCCATGCAGGTACGCGTGGTAAAGGCTTTTGAGGAGGCGCGGCTGGCCGATGCCATCAGCCTGATGCAGGCCTACTTCGGCCCGGAACACTACACCATCTGGCACTTGTTTAAGGATGAGAAACAAAAAGTGCTGAACCTCATTACCCGGCAGAGCCTGGCCGAACTGGAAGAATCCCTGCGCAGGGTGTACAACCGCGATTATCCCCTTATGAATGCCCTGCGCCACAACCAAATGCCTGTGCCGCGCACCTACCTTACCCTGCTGGAATACATTCTCAATGCCGATTTAACCGCCAGCTTCCGTTCGGTGAAAATAAACCTCAGGAAAATTGAGCGCATTATGCAGGAGCTGGCAGCCTGGAAGCTAAACATTGACGACCCCGAACAGATTGCCCGTCTGGCCGGCGATCGCATATTGAAAGAATTGCGCAGCATAGCTGCCGAGCGCAGCAATACAAAACGCGTGGAAAGACTAAACAGGCTGTTCCCGCTGTTGCGCAGGTTTAAACTGGAGCCTAACCTTTATAAAAGCCAGAATTTATATTTCGAAATATCCCGGCAGGAGCAGGCCAACGGAAAGAACCGCACGGAAGAATGGAGAAAACAATTTGAGTTACTGGGTAAAAATCTGGGTGTAAAAGTTAGCCTGTAGCCTTTCAGGATTCAGTTGTTCAGCAGCTGTACTTCCCGGTTTTCCTTTTCCTCAAGGTAGTTCCATACCAGACTGCTGGCACCCAGTATAGGAGCGGCCTGATTCTGCAGGCCGGAAGGCAGTACTTTTACCTTACCACGGAATATGGGCATCAGATTAAGCTCCATGTGCTTAATGGTGGGTTTGAAAATCAAATCACCGGCCAGCGATAGTCCGCCAAATAAAAATATGGCTTCCGGGTCGGTATGCACCACGGTTTCGGCCAGTTTGGTTCCTAAAATACGACCGGTATACTCAAACGCAGCCAGGGCCACAATATCGCCCCTGAGGGCGGCATTGGTTATCATTCGGGTGTCCAGGTCTTCAAAGCTAACGCCTCGCAGCTCGCTTGGCTCCAGGTGGTCGGCCAACAGCTTATATACGGTGCGCTTTATGCCCGTAGCCGAAACATATGTTTCCAGGCAGCCGCGTTTACCGCAATTGCAATAACGACCTGCATAGTTTACTGTGGTATGTCCAATTTCGCCGGCAATGCCGTGCTTTCCGTTTACAAGATGGCCGTTACACACAATGCCACTGCCCAGGCCGGTGCCCAGGGTTATCACAATAAAATCTTTCATATTCCGGGCTGCTCCGTATACCATTTCGCCAACGGCTGCTGCATTGGCATCGTTGGTTACCAGTACCGGCACGTTGAACTCCTGCTTAAGCAGTTCGGCCAGGGGAATTATGCCTTTCCATTTCAAATTGGTAGCGTGCTCAATGGTACCTTTGTAATAATTGCCGTTGGCAGCGCCCACACCTATGCCCAACAGATGCACCTTAAGGCCGCCTATCTCTTCGCGAAGCTTATCGGAAAGGGCTTTTACATAGTCGGTAAACTCATCAAACTGCTGGGTGGATATCTCTCCCTGAAAGTAAATGTTTCCGTCCCGGTCGGTTAAACCGTATTTGGTGGATGTACCACCTATGTCAATTCCTATGGTAACGTTTTTCATCAGATGGAAAGTATTTTGGCTATACGCAGATCGTCTTCGTTAATGGCATGAGTGCCTGACGCAAATACATCAAATGGTGTGTAAGTAATCTCACCCTTTTGTATGCCTACCATTACATCGGTTTTGCCTTTCAGCAATCCTTCAACGGCAGCTACCCCCAGTTTGCTGGCCAGCACGCGGTCGAAATAAGTAGGTGCTCCGCCACGCTGCAAATGCCCCAGAATGGTTACTTTAATATCGAAGTATGACGAGCGCTCGGCCACCTTGCGCGCCAGCTCCAGTGCCCCGCCAATTTTGGAGCCTTCGGCCACCACCACTACGTTCGATTTTTTGGCTGTTTCCTGGCCTGGCTTGAGGATGGCGTACAGGTCTTCAAAACTCATGCCATCCTCGGGTATAATAATCGCTCCTGCGCCACCTGCAATGCCACTGTTAATGGCAATATAACCGGAATGCCGTCCCATAACCTCTACAAAAAACAGCCGGTTGTGCGAAAGGGCAGTATCCCGTATTTTATCAATGGCCTCTACAGCCGTGTTGGTGGCAGTGTCGTAACCAATGGTATAATCCGTTCCGGCAATGTCGTTATCAATAGTGCCGGGTATGCACACCACCGGCAGGTTAAATTCCTGGTGCAGCAGGTGAAGGCCGGTAAAGGTGCCGTCACCACCAATGGCTACCAGGGCATCAATATCATGTTTTTTCAGTTGTTCAAAAGCTTGTTTTCGTCCTTCGGGCGTGCGAAACAGCTGGCTGCGTGCCGACTTGAGAATGGTGCCGCCACGCTGTATGATGTTGCCCACTGAACGGGCACCCAGTTTTACGATGTCGCCTTCAATCATACCCTCATAGCCGCGCATAATGCCATATACTTCTTTCTTATAGTAGATGGATGCGCGCACCACTGCCCGGATGGCCGCATTCATGCCGGGCGCATCGCCTCCCGAGGTAAACACACCTATTTTTTTAATATCTGCTGCCATGGTAATCGTTCAAAATTACGCTTTTTGGCTGCATTTGGGGTATTTTTTGATGACCGCTTATTTCAATCGTTTGAAATGGCTGATAAGCTCCCGTGTTGAGGAATCGTGGGTGGGCGAAGGGGTTTCACCATTTAGTTCAGGAAGAATTTTTGCCGCCAACACTTTGCCCAGCTCCACGCCCCATTGATCGAAACTGTAGATATTCCAGATAAACCCCTGAACAAAAATTTTATGCTCGTACATGGCAATAAGGCTGCCCAGGGTATAAGGGGTAAGCTGCCTGAACAGGATGGTGTTGCTGGGCCTGTTACCTTCAAACACCTTGTAAGGTGCCAGCATGCGCACCTGTTCTTCGCGCATTCCGGCTGCTTTTAATTCTGCGGCAGCTTCTTCATAGGTTTTGCCGGTCATGAGTGCCTGGCTTTGTGCAAAACAGTTGGCCACGAGTTTGGCATGATGATCGCCCACGGGATGGTGGCTGAGGGCCGGTACGATAAAATCGCAGGGGATAAGCTGGGTACCCTGGTGGATAAGCTGGTAGAAAGCATGCTGCCCGTTGGTGCCCGGCTCGCCCCATATTACCGGTCCGGTGCTATACTGCACCGGCTGTCCGTTCCGGTCAACCGACTTACCGTTGCTTTCCATATCAGCTTGTTGTAAATAAGCCGGCAGGCGGTGCAGGTACTGGTCGTAGGGCAGTATAGCGGTGGTGGATGCGCCCAGAAAGTTGGTATTCCATATGCCGATAAGTGCCAGAATTACCGGGATATTCTTTTCCAGGGGCGTATTCCGAAAGTGCATATCCATGGCGTGGGCACCTTCCAGCAGTTGCTCAAAATGTTCAAACCCAACGGCGCAGGCTATAGGAAGGCCTATGGCCGACCACAATGAAAACCTTCCGCCCACCCAGTCCCAGAAAACAAACATATTTTCGGGCGAAATGCCAAACGCCTTAACAGCTTGTTCGTTGGTTGAAACAGCCACGAAATGTCTGGCTATATCCGTTTCGGTGCCGTACTGCAAAAACCAGTTCCTTGCCGTGTGGGCGTTGGTCATGGTTTCCTGGGTAGTAAAAGTTTTGGATGCAATAATAAACAGGGTGGTTTCCGGATTGAGGTTGCAGAGGGTTTGGCTGATATGGGAACCATCTACATTCGAAACAAAATGAGGACGTAACACCGTTACGTAGGGCTTAAGGGCCTCGGTTACCATATACGGCCCCAGGTCCGAGCCTCCGATGCCGATGTTTACCACATCAGTAATGGCCTTTCCGGTAAAACCTTTCCACTGCCCCGAGCGTAGCCGGTTGCTGAATTGCTTCATCTGTTCAAGCACCCGATTTACTTCGGGCATTACATCGGTACCATCAACAGCCATGGGTAAACCCGAACGGTTACGGAGTGCCACGTGCAGCACCGCCCGGTTTTCAGTTTGGTTAATTCGTTTACCTGCAAACATGGCCTGAATGCCTTCCGGCAGATGGGTTTCGTAGGCCAGCTGCAGCAAGAGCTGCAGGGTTTCTTCGGTTATGCGGTTTTTGGAAAAGTCAACCAGCATATCATTGAACAACAGGCTGAACTTTTCAAACCGGTTTATATCGGTTGCAAACAACTCTCGCAGATGCATAGCCTGCATTTCCAGTACATGCATCTCCAGGCGCTGCCAGGCCTGGGTATGGGTGGGGTTTACCGATGGAAACATAGCTTATTACTATCGGGCGCAATTTAGATTGCCCGGTTATTTGTAAAAGGCCACAGTTTTAAATAATTAAGTGCTTAATCCGGAAGGGAGGGATTTGTAGCGCGGGGGGGAGTTGAACCCCCGACCTTTGGGTTATGAATCCAACGCTCTAACCGCCTGAGCTACCGCGCCAGAAAACGGACGGCAAACTTACAACACCTGAGCGATTAATAAAAGCGCAGCAAACCGGGTTGTTTGGCCTGAGCAGAATTTTTTTATAATTTAAAACCGCTTATGGATAACAGCAGCAGAAAAAAACTTTTTACCCGCGACTACGAAATACACGCTTCCATAAAAATGCTGTATCCGTACATCCAGTCGCCCGGAGGCCTTGCCGAATGGTTTGCTGATGATGTTACCGTTGACAACCTGGATAAAACCTACATTTTTCACTGGGACAATGAACAGCACAAGGCCCGGCTGGTGGCACACCGCACCAATCACTTTGCCAGGTTTGAGTTCCTTCCCGAAACTGAACACGACCGCAACGACCCCAACTACCTGGAACTGCGCCTCGAGTTAAACGAGTTTACACAAACGGTATACCTGCGCGTGTTTGATTACTCCGACTTTGACGATCTGGATGAACTGGGCGATCTCTGGGACGGCCTGGTAGAAAACCTGAAAAAAACCGTAGGCGGCTAAAGCGCTAATCTCATTCAGGCTGCTTATTCCTAACTTGGTGCGTTATTTGTTCAATGATTTGAATAATGAAAAAGCTCGATAAGCTTGTGCTGCAGTCGTTTCTGGGGCCTTTTGTGCTCTCGTTTTTTGTGGTGGTCTTTATCCTCCTCACGCAGCACATGCTTAAGTATTTTGATGACATCATTGGCAAAGACTTGGGCTGGGATGTTATCGGTCAGCTGCTTTTTTATTTTGCTGTTTTCATGACACCCTCTGCCTTGCCGCTGGGAGTGCTGTTTGCTTCACTCATAGCTTTCGGAAATCTGGGTGAGCATTTTGAGCTTACGGCCATCAAGAGCTCGGGCGTTTCGCTGCTTCGGGTAATACAACCCATATTTGTTTTTGTACTGTTGCTAACGATGCTCGCTTTTCATATCAACAACAACCTGGTTCCCCGTGCCGCACTCGAAGCCTATAGCCTGCTGTACGACATCAAACAAAAAAAGCCTGCCCTCGACCTGCGCGAAGGCACCTTCTATAACGGCATACCCGAGGTGAGCATTAAGGTTGACCAGAAGCTGCCCGATGGCATAACCCTTAAAAACATTCTGATTTACGATCATCGCAGCCGCGATGGCAACAAAGATGTGACCATTGCCGACTCGGGGCGCATGTTTACCATCTATAACCAGCGCTACCTGAAACTCGAACTGTTTAACGGTTACAACTACACCGAAGGATCGCAGGCCGGTAAGGATCTGGCTTCAAGAACCTATAACCCCCAAATGCAGGCGTTAAGCCGAAGCCGTTTTGGGCATTCTGAACTGATATTTGACCTGTCGTCTTTCTCCCTGAGCCGAACCGATAAAAAGTGGTTTCAGGGAAACCGCATCATGCGCAACCTCAGGCAATTGGATGGTGACCTGGATTCCATTCAGGGAGAAATTGAGATGCAACGCACAAAGTTTGAGGCTACACGCAGCGGATATTTTGCCAATTTGGAACGTGATGTGGCCTCATTTGCATCGCCCGACCCGGTGCAAACCCCAACTGCCACTGGCTGGCATCGTACCGATACCACTGCAAAAAACAAAACTCCAAATAAAGGTACACCTCAGGGCTTTCGGCCAACCCGAAGAGCCAAACTAAAAAAGCTGATGCAAAAATCCGACTCCCTATTCCACGCTATACAAACAGTAACCCAAACTAAAACTACCGAAAGCACAGCTCAAAAAAACATCTCACAGGTAATAGTTCGCATTGACAGCCTACTCAATACGACCACCGATGCTTTTATTATCTCGCAGTCAGCCGCCCGGGCCCGCATGGTAAAGAGCGAAATTTCCAACGCCATTGCTACCAGCAGCGTGTACCAAACCGAATGGCGGACCTACTACGTTCAGTGGCATAAAATATGGGCCAGCAGCCTGGCCTGCATTGCCATGTTTTTAATTGGCGCCCCGTTGGGTGCCATTATTAAAAAGGGTGGTCTGGGAGTTCCCTTTATCGTATCGTTATTTTTCTTCATTCTTTATTATATGCTTTCCATATTGGGCGAAAAATGGGCAAAAACCGGTATTGTGCCGGTGCCGGCTGGAGTATGGGCAGCCGATGTCATTTTGTTTGGTATAGGCCTGCTGTTTTTGCGGCAGGCGCGCATGGATGCCCGCCTTTTCGATGCCGATGCCTATCTGGTAGCCCTGGACCGGACAAGGAAAAAGCTGGCAAAATGCCTGTCG
>FWPU01005596.1_pt1 | contig 26853 bp, 22 predicted proteins | sample 2228361 | NCBI WGS metagenome assembly FWPU01 (sample SAMEA103939777, study PRJEB20133) | metagenome
CGGGCGAGGAGCATCGGCTCACGCTCGCCATCCCTCGACCGGGAGCCGATCCGTCCCCTCCGCAGCCCCATCTGCCCGATCCGTGCTCACCTGACGAGAAGATGGCAGAGATGGCGCCGGGCGGGCCGACATGGCGCCCGCTCCCGCCCGGGAAGAGGGAGGTCCGTGCTCACCTGACGAGAAGATGGCAGAGATGGCGCCGGGCGGGCCGACATGGCGCCCGCTCCTACCCGGAGTCGAGCCCCCTCGCCCTAGCCCTCCGACCTGCCGGTCGCTCCCTCGACGAGATCGACGAGGGCACCCGTTCGAACGAGCTCCGTCGCGGCCTCGAGGTCGGGGCCGAGCTCTCGATCCACTTCGAGCGGCGGGATCCGCTCCCGAACCCGACGGTGGGCCTCGAGGACGCCCAGGCCCGGCTGAGGCGCCCCTCCGGCGAGGCGGAGGTCGAGGGCCTGGGCGGCGCAGAGGAGCTCCATGGCGACGATCCGCTCGACCCCCTCGAGGACCCGGCGAGCGAACCGACCGGCGATCGGTCCCATGGAGACGTGATCCTCCTGGTTTGCGCTCGTCGGGATCGAGTCGGCGCTCGCCGGGTGAGCAAGGACCTTGTGCTCGGAAGCGAGAGCGGCGGCCGTGTACTGGAGGAGCATGAGCCCCGAACTGAGACCAGGCGCCGGGGCGAGGAAGGCCGGCAGGCCCTCGTTGAAGCGAGGGTCGAGGAGGAGGGCGATCCGCCGCTCGGCGATGGAACCGAGCTCGGCGAGGGCGAGCTTGGCGAAGTCGAGGGCGAGGGCGACGGGCTCGCCGTGGAAGTTCCCGCCGCTGATGACCCGTCCACCCCCCGTCGCCAGGGCGCCCTCGGCGACGAACCCACCCTGGCCGAAGGCTTCCCCCGCTGCGGCTCCTCCACCGGCGAACCCGCCCTCGGGGAAGACGAGAGGGTTGTCGGTCGCGCTGTTGCACTCGATGTCGAGGACCCGCTCGAGGTAGGCGAGGGCGTCCCGAACGGCGCCGTGGACCTGCGGCACGCAGCGGATCGAGTACGGGTCCTGGACCTTGTGGGCCGAGCGATGGTGGCTCGCCTGGAGTGCCGAACCACGGAGGAGCCAGCGGAGCTCGGCGGCGGTGGCAATCTGGCCGGGATGAGGTCGGGCGAGCTGGTAGGCGGCCGCAAAGGCGACCTCGGTGCCGAGGAGGGCCTCGACGGACATCGCCGCCGCGACCGAGGCCGTCCGGACGAGTCGCTCGGCATCGACGGCGAGGAGGGCAGCGAGGGCGGTCATGAGCTGCGTCCCGTTCAGGAGGGCGAGCCCCTCCTTCGGTTCGAGGGTAAGGGGCTCGAGGCCGACCTCGCGAAGGGCGACGACGGCCGGCAGGATCTGACCGCGGAGCTCGACCTGGCCGCGGCCGATGAGGGGCAAGGCGAGGTGGGCGAGGGGCGCCAAGTCACCTGAGGCGCCGACGCTCCCCTGCTCCGGCACGACCGGATGGAGGCCGCGCTCGAGGAAGGTGCAGATCCGATCGACGATGAGCGGCCGACAGCCGGAGTGGCCGAGGGCGAGGGTGTTCGCCCGGAGGAGGAGCATCGCTCGGACGACGTCCCGAGGGAGCGGGGGGCCGACCCCGACCGCATGGGAGACGAGGAGGTTCTCCTGGAGCGCTGCCGCCTCGGCCGAACCGATGACCGTCGTTGCCAGGGCACCGACGCCCGTCGTGACGCCGTAGACGACCTCCCCCGCCGCAACGAGCGCCTCGACGACCGCTCGCGCCTCCTCCATCCGCCGCCGTGCCCCCGCCTCGAGGACGACCCGAGCCCCGGAGCGAGCGACCGCCTCGATGTCCCGAAGCGTCAGGTCCGCTCCGGTGAGGACGATCGGCGCCCCCGGCTCGGGTGGCGGGCGACGAACGACGTCGGACACGACCGGCAGGATAGTCGGCTATCCTCGGCTCGTGTTCGACTTCCTCGACGGCCCGGTCCGCCAGCTCGTGACCGACCTCTACGACGCCGTCGGCTACGTCGGGGTCGCCGTCTGGGTCGTCATCGAGAGCGTCATCATCCCGATCCCTTCCGAGATCGTCCTGCCCTTCGCCGGCTTCCTCGCCGCCTTCCCCAACGCCATCGAACCGCTGACCGGGCGACCGTGGAGCCTGCCCCTCATCATCGTGGCCGGCACGATCGGGGCCACCGTCGGCGCCCTCGTCGCCTATGCCATCGGCTACTTCGGCGGACGTCCGCTCCTCCTGCGCTGGGGTCGCTACCTCCTCATCGACCCCGAGGACTTGGCCAAGACCGAGGCCTGGTTCGAACGCTACGGCCACCTGGCAGCCTTCCTCGGCCGGCTCGCTCCGGTCGTCCGGTCCCTCGTCTCCTTCGCCGCCGGGATCGCTCGGATGCCGCTCCTGCCCTTCGTCGTCTTCACCGCCCTCGGCTCGGCCATCTGGACGACGGGCCTCGTCACGGCCGGCTTCCTCCTCGGCGAGAACTGGGAGGCGATCATCGGGGTTCTCAAGAGCTGGGAGGACGTCATGCTCGTCGGCTTCGGCCTGGCCATCGTCGTCTTCGTCTGGTGGCAGCTCGGTCACCCGGGCTACCGGCGGACGGCTGCCACCAGGCCAGAGGCGTCGGTTGCCGTCGGCGCAGGTCGGGGAACGGGCGGCGCACCCCTCGGCGACGACCAGGCAGGCTTGAAGGGATGACGACGGGCCGGTCTGTCGGCGGCCGATCGGATCGGCTCGACGCGACGGGACGCAGGCGCCGGCAGCGCCTGCCGAGGGCCCCAAGCGAGATACGATCAACGAGATGAGCGACGCGTCGACGACCACGAGTGGGACGACCGGCCACGGCGCCGAGCACACCGCCGGGCACGCTGGTCACACCGAGCACACCGCCGGGCACGCCGGGCACGAGCACGAGGGACCGGAGCCCCTCGGTCCGATCGACCCCATCGCCTGGGGGGCCGGAGCCCTCGGCGTCGTCCTTGGCCTCATCATCGCCGCCTGTTTCGCCCTCGCCACGGGCGCGATCTGACGACCCGCGGGTCAGGCCCGCGGGTCGGTCTGGCTGGTCAGAAGAGACCGACGATCTGGCCTCGCTCGTCGATGTCGATCTGCTCGCCACCCGGCCGGGACGGCAACCCTGGCATCGTCCGCATCTCGCCGAGGAGAGGCGTGACGAAGCCCGCGCCCACAGCGAGCCGCACGTCCCGGACCGGGACCCGGAAACCCCGCGGTCGGCCGAGGAGGGTTGGGTCGTGGCTGAGCGAGTATTGGGTCTTCGCCATGCAGACCTGGAGCCGGCCCAACCCGAGCGCCTCGGCCCGCTCGAGGGCCCGTACCGCGGCGGGCAGGAAGTCGACCCCAGCGGCGCCGTAGATCCGGACGGCGATCGTCTCGATCTTGTCCATGAGGGGCGCATCATCGGAATAGAGGAAGCGAAAGCTCGGCGCTCCCTCGCTCGCCACCTCCCAGACGGCGCCCGCCAGCTCCCGCGCCCCGTCGCCACCTCGCTCGAAGTGGTGGGCCGCGACGGCGGCCCGGGCACCCGCCCCTAGGGCGTGCCGGCGAACCACCTCGATCTCGCTCGGGCGGTCCGAAGGGTAGGCGTTGATGGCAACGACGACGGGGACACCGAAGGCGAGGACGTTCTCGATCTGGGCCTCCAGATTCGCGCAGCCTGCCTCGACGGCGGCCGGGTTCTCCTCGAGGAGGGCGGGGTCGAGGGGCCGGCCGGCGACGACCCGGCCGACGCCACCGTGCATCTTGAGCGCTCGGATCGTCGCCACGACGACGGCCGCGTCGGGCCGCAGGCCCGACTGGCGACACTTGATGTCGAAGAACTTCTCGGCCCCCATGTCGGCGCCGAAGCCCGCTTCGGTGCAGACGATGTCGTTCGTCACGAGGGCGAGCCGGTCGGCAAGGACGGAGCTGTTGCCGTGGGCGATGTTCGCGAAGGGGCCAGCGTGGACGAAGGCCGGTCCACCCTCGAGGGTCTGGAGGAGGTTCGGCTTGATCGCATCCTTCAGGAGGACGGCCATCGCCCCGGCCACCCGGAGGTCCTCGGCCGTGATCGGCCGGCCATCACGGGTGAAGGCGAGGACGATCCGGCCGAGTCGGGCTCGGAGGTCGGCGAGGTCCGAGGCGAGGGCGAGGATGGCCATGACCTCCGAGGCGACGGTGATCTGCCACTCGGCCTCGCGGGGTGGTCCGTTCTCCCGGCCGCCGAGACCGATGACGGCGCGCCGGACCGCCCGATCGCTGATGTCGACGACCCGGGGCCAGCTGATCGAGTCGACGTCGATCCCGAGGGCATTGCCGTGGTGGAGGTGGTTGTCGACGAAGGCGGCGGCGAGGTTGTGGGCAGCCCCGATGGCGTGGACGTCCCCGGTCAGGTGGAGGTTGAAGTCCTCCATTGGGATGACCTGGCTATAGCCGCCGCCGGCGGCGCCGCCCTTGATCCCGAAGACGGGGCCGAGGGAAGGCTGTCGGATCGTCGGGGCAGCCCGGTGCCCGAGCTTCCGGAGCCCCTGGGCGAGCCCGATCGTCGTCGTCGTCTTGCCCTCCCCAAGGGGGGTCGGCGAGATGGCGGTGACGAGGACGTAGCGGCCGCGCGGCCGTTCAGCCTCGAGTCGCTCGATCGCTTCGAGGCGGACCTTCGCCTTCGTCGGGCCGTAGAGCTCGACCTCGTCGTCTCGGAGGCCGAGCTCGCGGGCGACCTCGAGGATCGGCCGCGGGGAGACCGAGCGGGCGATTTCGAGGTCCGAGGAAAGGGACGAGGCCATGCGGGCAACTCCCTCGCCGGTCAGCGGGACCCACCGGCACGCGGCCGGGCGGGCTTGCCGACCGGGGTGAGGGGCGCGCGCCGACCGGCTGCGGCGGCGACCTGGGTCTGGGCGGCCCGAACGACGTGGCTCATGAGGAGGGCGTTCGTCACCGGCCCAACACCCCCCGGCACGGGCGTGATCGCCGAGACGACCCGGCTTGCCGAGGGATAGTCGACGTCGCCGACGAGGGCCCCGTCGACGACATTGATCCCGATGTCGACGACGACGGCGCCGGGGCGGAGCATGTCGCCGGTCACGAGGCCGGGCCGGCCGACGGCAACGACGACGACCTCGGCCTCCCGGAGGTGGGCGGCGAGGTCGCGAGTTCGCGAGTGGCAGATCGTCACCGTCGCATGCTCTCGAAGGAGGAGGAGGGCGGCCGGCTTGCCGACGACGTTCGAGCGCCCGACGACGACGACCCGTCGGCCCTCGAGCGGGATCCCCGAGCGCTTCAGGAGCTCGACGGCAGCATGGGCGGTGGTTGGTAGGAAGCCTTCGTAGCCGAGGGTGAGGAGGCCGGCGTTGAGGGGATGGAGGCCATCGACGTCCTTCGCCGGGTCGAGGGTGTCGATGACCGCGGAGAGGGGGAGGTGGCGGGGGAGCGGCATCTGGACGATGATCCCAGAGACGAGGGAATCGGCGTTGAGGGCGGTGATTTCGCGCCGCAAGCGGGCGATCGAAACACGGCCCGACAGCTCGACGAGGCGCCCCTCGATCCCGACGCTCCGGCAGCTCCGGAGGATCTGGCGGAGGTAGACGGCCGACGGCGCGTCGGCGCCGACCATGACGATGGCGAGCCCTGGCGGGTGGCCGTGCTGGCTCCGAAAGGCCTCGACGTCGGCGGCGACCCGGCTCCGGATCTCGGCTGCGATCGGCGCCCCGGCGAGGAGACGCGGTCCGTTCGGAGGGGTCGCCGTCGGCGACACGCTGCCGTCCTCGTGACTGGCGAGGCGGGCGTCGCGACTCGGGGGCCGAGCCTCGTCGCCGCGGGCGGGGCGGTCGTCGCCGCTCGACCGCCCGCCGTCGTTGCCACGGGCGGTCCGGTCGAGGGACGGCCTCGCCGGCCCCGAGGAACCGCTCACCTCAAACCCCGCTGGCCCGGGCCGGGCGGACCTCGCCTCCGTCGACGGTCCGCCGCACGGCCGCGGCCAGATCGTGGACCTCGGTCAGCGCGGCGGCAAGCCGGGTCCGCGCCAAGGCGGCGAAGGCCTCGTCCTCGACGAAGGGGAGGTTCGCCTCAACATTCCGAGCCGCGCCCTCGGCCCCGGCCTCGCCGAGGAGGCTGGCGACGACGAGGTCCGAGGCCGCAGTGCGATTGCTCCGCCCGGCGAGCGCCTCGACGGCTCGAAGGAGCACGAGACAAGCATCGACGGCCTCGAGGGGCACCTCCGCTGCCTGCCGAGCAGCGGCTCGAACGTGGGCGCGCCGTTCCTCGACCTCCTCGGCCGTCGACCGCGGCCGCCGAAGGGCCGCTGCAAGACGCCCGTAGGCCGCGGCGTCGGCCTCGGCGAGGTCGAGGAACCGCTCGACGAGGCCCGCTCCCGTCTCGGCGGCGGAGCGGATCGCCGCCTCATGCTCGGCGTAGGCCGGCCGGCCCTCGCTGAGCCGGGCGACCATCGTGACGAGGGCGGCGGCGAGGGCACCGGCCACGGCCGAGGCACTCCCTCCGCCCGGCACCGGCTCGGCCGAAGCGAGACGCTCGAGGAAGGCGGCGAGGGTCAGGGCTCGGAAGGGCGTCGGGACGCTCGACCCAGCGGCGACAGCGGGCGACTCCACGCCGGGCATTGTAGGGGCCGCCCGCCTCCGGAAGCGCCCTCGGTGTCACCCGCCAGGGGATCGGGTCAGGTCAGCTCCACTCTTCAGGCGCCGACGGCGCCAACCGCGGTCGGCTCCCCGGCCCCGACGGTCGAACGGCGGACGGGGCGAGCGCGGTACCGGCGCGCCCGCCCCGCTCACCTGGCCGGCCTGGAGGAGGAGACCGGCTCACGAAGGAGGAGATGCGACGTCGACGGCCTCGAGGGTCCAGCGGCGATCCCGATGACCGAAGGAGACGGCCAGGCGGGCCTTCGGCGTGTCGATCTCGAAAAGCGTCCGCGGGCCGGTCTCGACGCGATAGGCAGCCGTCTCGTCCCGGACCGCGGCGACCCCGAGGACGGGCAGCCGTTCCTCCCCCCACTCGACCAGGCGCGGTCGCCCGTCGAACCAGTCTGTCCGCACCCGGAGGGGCACCGACTCCACTCGCATCATCGCCATGACCGCTACCTCCCGTTGGCTCGGCCGCTGCCGTCGGTCTCAGGCTCTGCGTTGAGCCCGACGACCCAGGGTGTGAACACCTGTTCTGTTTCGCTGCGATCCTAACCAGAACAGACGTTCGAGTCAAGACCCATCGTCGAGATCGTCGGCGTTGCCTGTGACAGCTGTCTGGCACGGGTCGGCGATGGGAAGCGGGACACGCCACGTCCGGGCGAGCGGTGACCGCCCACCCCAGGATCGGAGCGGGACGACGGCATCCACGAGGGAAGACGCCCTCGGGACGAACCGCGACGCGCCAGCACGTCCCGCCGCAAGCCGGCACGACGCCCGGCCCGCCACCGAGGGCCACGCCGGGCTACTCCCCCTCTGTCCTCGGGTCTCGCTCGAAGGGGGCCGGGACGTCCGTCTCGAGGAGCCGAGCCCGGATGACCGCCCGACGCCCGAAGCGGCGCCGCAGTTCGTCGGCCGCCCGTTCGAGCCGTCGCCGCCGCTCGAGACCGCCGTCGAAGAGCCCGAGCTGCGCCGTCGCCTCGAGCTGCTCGACCGAGATCCCGAGGAGGCGAATCCGCTGCCCCCGAAGCTCCCGCCGGACGAGGTCGAGGGCCGCCCGCCAGATCGGTTCGGCGAGGTCCGTCGGCTCCACGAGACGGGTCTGCCGAGCGATCGTCTGGAAGCCCGCGTCCCGAATCTTCACGGCGACCGTCCGGGCCTGGAGGCCGCTCGCCCGAAGCCGGCCAGCGACACCGTCGGCGAGGGCGAGGAGGGTCGCCTCGATCCGCTCTTGATCGGCGGTGTCGACGTCGAAGGTGTGCTCGTGGCCGATCGACTTCGGCGGTCGCCGCCCAACGACCGGCTCCAGATCGAGCCCCATGGCTCGCCGGCGGAGGAGCGCTCCGTGCCGACCGAAGCGACGGACGAGGAGGCCCTCCGGCAGGGCCGCAAGCTCGCCGATCGTCCGAACGCCATCGGCGTGGAGGACAGCCGCCGTCCGCGGTCCAACCCCCCAGAGCCGTTCGATGGGGAGCGGGGCGAGGAAGGCGGCCTCCTCACCAGGCGGGACGACGACGAGGCCGTCGGGCTTGCCGAGGTCGGAGGCGATCTTCGCGACGAGCTTCGAGGTCGCCACCCCGACCGAGGCGGTCAGCTCCGTCTCGGCCCGGATCGCCGCCTTCACCTGGCGGGCGATCGCCTCGCCGCTCCCGAAGAGGGCCTCCGAGGCCGTCACGTCGAGGAAGGCCTCGTCGATCGAGATCGGCTCGACGAGGGGAGTGAAGCGGCGGAGGATCGCCATGACCTCGCGGCTGACGGCCGCGTAGACGGCCCCGCGGACGGGTAGGAAGACGGCGTCGGGGCAGAGGGCCGCCGCCGTCCGGAGGGGCATCGCCGAGCGGACGCCGTAGGCCCTGGCCTCGTAGCTGGCGGCCGAGACGACCCCCCGGTCCGTCGGGCCGCCGCCAACGATGACCGGACGCCCTCGGAGCTCGGGATGGTCGCGCTGCTCGACGGCAGCGAAGAAGGCATCGAGGTCGACGTGGAGGATCGTCCGGACCGGGCCAGCTCGGGTCGGGCCCTCGCGAGTCTGGCCCACGAGGCTCTCGCCCTCGCGGGTCGCCACCTCGCCGGTCTCGCCCTGTCTCATCTCGCCCTCGGGGGTCTCGCCCTGGCGGGTCGGCTCCCCCGAGGACCGCCGTGCAGAGAACGCGCCTCCGCCTCGGGGCCGGGTCGGATCGCTCACGACGCTATCATCGCCCGGCCGTGGCCGAGCTTCCATCCCTCCTCTGGCTCCTCGCCATCGCCCTCCCTGGGATCGCCCTCCTCGATCGCTTCGCTCCCTCCCTGGCGCCCCTCGAACGGTGGGCCTACGGGACCGTCCTCGGCGTCGTCCTGGGAACCCTCGTCCTCGTCCCGGCGGCTGTCGTCGTCGGTTTCTCGGCCGGCCTCGTCGTCGCCGACGGGCTCCTCGCCCTCGTCGCAGCGGGCCTCCTCTGGGCCTGGCCCCGGAGGAAAGACGAACCCACACGAGCCCGTCCCGACCCCGGACGACGAGCCCTCCTCCCCGGCTTCGGCAGCCCACCCGGCCGGCCCGACCCTTGGGCGGTCGTCGTCATCGGCCTCATCGGCCTTCGCTTCGTCACCCTCTGGGCGGACGCCCTCATCCTCCAGGCCGACGGGCTCTGGGCAGGCCACGAGTACGTCTGGAGCGATTGGCCCACCCACCTGGGGATCGTCAGCAGCTTCGCCTACGGCGACAACTTCCCGCCCGAGCACACCCTCTTCGCCGGCCTCCCCCTCGCCTACCACTACCTCTCCGATCTCACGCCGGCAGCCTTCGTCGTCCTCGGCCTGACGCCGATCGAGGCCCTCCCCCTCCACAGCTTCGTCCTCTCCGTCGTCGTCAGCCTGGCGATCTGGGCCTTCATCCGCCGACTCACCCGTCGAGCCTCGGTCGCCACCCTCGGTCTCGTCCTCTTCCTCTTCGGCGGCAGCCCGGGCTGGCTGGCGACGGCGGCGGAGGTCGTTCGGAGCGGCGACCTCGTCGGGACCCTCGCCCACCAGCCCTGGGACTACGCGGCCCAGAAGGAGCTCCACATCCGCTGGTTCAACCCGTACCTCGCCTTCCTCATGTCCCAGCGGGCCTACCTCTACGGGCTGCCGCTCATGATGCTCGCCCTGACCCTCCTCCTTGTCGGGCTCCGACGGGTAGGGGGCGACCACGGCCTGCCGTGGTCGATCGACGCCTGGCGCCGGGCGCTCGATCGGGGACGGTTGGCTCCTTTCGCCCTCGCCGGGGTCGTGGCCGGGCTCCTTCCTCTCTCCCACCTGCCGACCCTCTTGGCCATGGCGATCCTCGTTCCGCCCCTCGTCCTCCTCTTGGCCCGTCGGACTTCGTCGCGCGGTGGCGCCGATCCTCCCGAGGCCCGGGGTGCCCCCGGGTTCGGCCGAGGGCCTGGTCTCGCCGACCCTCCGGCTCCTCCTTCCCCCGCCGCGGCCGCTCGCCGAGCTAGTGCCCCCGACGGTTCACCCGGCCGCGCCGCGCTGCAGGCGGCCCTCGGCGCCCTGCCCTGGCCCGAGTGGCTGACCTTCGGCTCGATCTGGGTCCTCGTCAGCCTGCCCCAGCTGGCGAGCCAGCTCGGCGGCGGTCCTGGCGCCCTGGCCGCCTTCCGGATCCAGCTTGGCTGGGTCGCCAGCGAAGCACCCTCCTTCGACGCCTGGCCGGTCTTCTGGCTGAAGAACCTCGGCCTCTTTGCGCCACTCCTCCTCCTTGCCCTGGCCAGCCCGCTCATGGCCATCCGGATCGTCCCACCTCGCGCCTTTCGGCTCCTCCTCGCCTTCCAGGCGGTCTTCGTGGCCGGCAACGTCTTCGTCTTCCAGCCCTGGGACTGGGACAACCACAAGATCCTGACCGTCTGGTTCCTCTCGGTCGCGGCCCTCGTCGCGGCCCTCCTCGTCTGGGCCTGGCGCCGCTGGCGGGGGCCACTCGCTCGGGTCGGGCTCGGCCTCATCGTCGCGAGCCTCGTCGCTAGCCCGGTCCTCGAGCACCTCCACATGCTCGAGGGGCACACCCGCTATCGGATGCTCACGACCGAACAGCTCGCCCTCGCCGAGGCGGTCCGCCGAGCGACGCCACCCGGGACTCTCGTCGTGACCGGGATGCAGAGCCACGATCCGGTCATGATGCTCTCCGGGCGGCGACTCCTCATGGGGTACTGGGGTCAGCTCTGGGTCAGCGGTATCCCGTACGAGGCCCGTCAGGCCCAGGTGGCGACGATCTACGCTGGGGGGCCCGCGGCGGAGGCGCTCATCGCCCAATACGGGGTGGGCGCCGTCATCATCGGCCCCGAGGAGCGGAGCTCGCTCGCGGCGAACGAGGCCTGGTTCGCGGCCCGCTATCCGGTCATTGCCCAGACGACGAGCTGGCGGGTCTACGGAACGGGGCCGTAGGCGGGGCTCGGTCGGCGCACGGAGACGGCCCGAGTCGGGGACCCGCCAGCGGCCCCCCCTCAGGCGATGAACTGACCCCGGACGAACCCGCTCGCCAGGACGGCGAAGCCGACGCTCGAACCGACGAGCCACGCCCGGTCGAACCAACGCCGCCGACCGACCAACGCCAAGCCGACGAAGACCGGGAAGAGGACGAGGAGGTAGCGCGTCGTCGAGGTGAGCGGCGTCGGCTGGAGACGAAGGGAGAGGAGGAGGATCTGGCTGACGGCGAAGAGGGTGTAGCTCGCCGGGAGCCGACGCGCGGCCAGGAGGGCGATGATCCCGAACCCGACGAGGGCGGTCGCGTTCAGGGCTTGAAGAGGGTCTCCCTTCTCGACCGCCCAGCGGAGACTCGCAGCGAGGACCTCCCAGGGCGGGTGGAATTCGCGGCCTCCCCAGGCGTCCTGGCTGTCGAGCGGGGAGAGGCCGGTCGTCGCCGTCGCCCAGATGACATACGCGGCGAAGGCGACGACGGGGGCCGCAACGGCGAGCCAGGCCAGGGCCAGGTTGCGACCGGCAGGGGACCTGACGGCCGTCTCCGCGGGATCATCGACGGCGATCCTCATCCCGCTGGCGGGCTCCGACCGGCTGGCCGACCCCCCAGCCGGATGGTTGGCGGGCGGCCCCTCGGCGCGGCGCCCAGCTGTCGAGCCTTCGCGCGCCGACCAACCTCCCCGAGCCGCCGCCCAGCCTCCCCGAGCCGCCAACCAGGCCCAGCTCGCCCGAGCCGCCTCCCAGGCAAGAGGCAGGGCGAGGAGGACTCCAGGCGTCCGGGCGAACCCGGCCAGCAGCCCCGCACAGAGGGCCAGCCCCCAGCGACCGGCCCGGGCCCCGTAGAGCGCGCCGGCGGCGGTCGCCAGAAAGAGGGCCTCCGAGAAGGGGGCGAGGAGGAAGAAGCCGCTCGGGAAGACGAGGAGGTAGAGGATCGACCGCGCCGCCACCGACCGCCCGAGGTCGAGGGCCACGAGGCGATAGACGACGGCCAGGCCGACGACGGTGGCGACGAAGGCGACGACGAGCCCGGCCACGGTCACCGAGCCGAGGACCCGGCCGCCGACCGCCATGAGGGCCGGCAGGAGCGGGAAGAAGGTCACCGAGTTCGTGCCGGCCTCGTAGCCGTAGGTCGCGATCTTCGCGTACCAGCAGGCGTCCCAGCGCTGCCAGACCCCGGCCAGGAGGAAGGCCGGGCCCTGGGCTTCCAGGGGCGGGATCGTCTGCCAGCCGTTGCGGGCGAGCTCGAAGTGGCAGGGGCCGGGGACGCCGCCACCGGCGACGACGAAGACGGCGAGGATCGAGAGGGCGACCCGGACGACGACCACGAGCCAGGTCGCCTCACGGAGGGCGTCGGCCCAGCCCGGACTGCGTCGCGCGCGCACCGCCGTCGGCCTCACTGCCCGAAGCCGTCCTCCTTCGCCACCTCGTCCATACCCCGTGACGCGCCCACCTCGACCGCGAGTACCTCGGCCGAGCACCGCGACCGCGACCGCTTCGACTCACCCGGTCCCAGTCGCGACCGCTAGTCTACGGTCCAGCGCATGTCCGACGACCGACTCGAGACCTCACCGTCCGGAGCGACCCTCGACCGCCGCGCCGATCTCCTCGGTGCCGCTGCCTGGAGCCTCGTCGCCGCGGCCGTCTTCATCTTCACCACCGACCCCGAGCGTCAGGTCTTCGACTACTTCGTCCGGCTCGCCGACGCCTTCCTCCACGGTCGCCTCGGCGTCTCCGGGGCTCCCTCCTGGCTGAACGAGCTCATCCCAGCCGGCGAGGGCCTCTGGTACGTCCCCTACCCGCCGATGCCGGCCCTCGTCTTGCTGCCTGTCGTCGCCCTCTTCGGGACCGAGATCCACCAGCAGCTCATCAGTGCCGTCCTCGGCGGCGTCGCCGTCGGCCTCGCCTGGCTCGTCCTCGGGCGACTCGATCTCCTCCTCCAACCCCGCCTCTGGCTCACGGCGACCTTCGGCTTCGGGACGGTCCTCTGGTTCGTCGCCAAGGTCGGCTCGGCCTGGTACTTCGCCCACGTCGTCGCCGTCGTCTTCAGCCTTGCCGCCCTCGTCCTCGTGCTCGACCGACGGGCGCCTGCCCTGGCCGGCTTCCTCCTCGGCTGCGCGACGATCGCCCGGCTCCCGGTCGGGCTCAGCGCACCCTTCTTCCTGGCCATGGCGATCGGCCTCGGCTGGCCGCCGAAGCCCCCAGGCGTGCGCCCGCCGAGGCTGCCGCGCCCTGTCGTCACGACGGCCCTCGCCTTCCTGGCGGGGCTCGCCGTCCCCCTCGTCGCCTACGCCCTCTACAACCTAGCCCGCTGGGGCACCCCGATCGACCAGGGCTACGTGCGGATCCCGGGCATCCTCGAGGACCCCATCTACGCCGAGCACGGGATCCTCTCGATCTACTACATCCCCCGGAACCTCTACGCCATCTTCTTCCGGAGCTGGAACTACGTCGACGCGCCCCCCTTCCTCCAGCCCTCGTGGTGGGGGCTGTCGATCTTCTTCACGACTCCCGTCTACCTCTGGCTAGCGAAGGCTCGTCTGAGCGATCCCCGGGTGGCCTGGGCAGCGATCGGGACGGCCCTCGCCCTCGTCCCGATCATCACCCACGGCAACGTCGGGATCACCCAGTTCGGCTACCGCTTCAGCCTCGACGTCCAGCCGCTCCTCTTCGTCATCCTCGCCAGCGCTTTCCGGGGCGGGATGTCATGGCGCGGCCAGCTCGCCTGTCTCGGCGCCGTGGCGAGCTGTGCCTATGGGGTCTGGGCGATCGGGATCGGCTTCGTCGACTTCTGACGGCGCGGCCTCGATCCCTCGCCCTTCGACCTCTAGCCCTTTGGCTCGACGACGACAGTGACCTCGGGCGTCAGCCCCGGGTAGACCTTGATGGCGACCTTGTACGTGCCGAGGGCCCGGAGCGGCTCCTCGAGCTCGATCTTGTGGCGGTCGACGACGATGCCGCGCCGACCGAGGGCCTCGGCGATGTCCTTGGCCGTGATCGAGCCGTAGAGCTTGCCGGCCTCGCCGACCTTTACCCCCATCGTGAGGGTCGTGCTCTCGATCCGCCGGGCGGTGATCTCGGCCTCCTCGCGCTCCCGACGCCGCTTCTCCTCGCGGGCGGCGATGTCGTGGAGCCACTGTCGGTAGGCCCCGCCGGCGGCCGGCACGGCGAGCTTCTTCGGGATGAGGAAGTTCGTCGCGTAGCCGTCGGCGACGACCTTCATCTCCCCCATCTTGCCGAGCTTCGGAACGTCCTGGGTCAGGATGACCTTCACGCTGTCGAATCCTCCGTCAACACCGCCGGCCAAGACCGGCGCTCGAACTGTCTCTCGCTCGTTTCACGATCGCCGCCGATCCGAGACCACCTGCCAACGGGTCGTCTGACCGGCCTGGTCCAACGCCTCGTCGACCCAGCGCCGAGCCATCGCATCCTCCGGTGCCCCGTCCTGCCGGAACGCTACCGGAGAAAGGTAGAGCCCGTCGCTGCCCCTCATGCCGGCGCCTCCGCGCCCACCAGCCCAGCGGCGAGCCGCGCCGCCCGCCGGACCAACCGCCGGATCGGGCCCGGCACGAGCCGCCGGAGCTGGGCGACGTCAGCCTCGAAGGTGCGGCGGTCGACGCCGAGGGCGGCCAGGTGCTCGTCGAGGACCGGGCGGGGTACGCCGTCGACGAAGAGGTCGAGGGCGAGGACGACGGCCACGAGGTCGTCGACGGCCCCGACCATCGGCAGCTCGTCACTGATCAGGTCCCGCCCGAGGACGACGTACCCGGCCCCGGCAGCCAGGAGGGCCTTGCGGCCGAGGGGAACCCGGGGGTCTCTCAGGAGGCCCCAGAGGAGCCGGGCGTAGAGAGGGCCGCGGGCAGCGAGGGGCAGGACGGCCACGGCGGCCACGAGCCGGGACACGACCCCACGGCCGCCACGGCGGCGGCGAGGCGATCGGAAGAAGAGGTTTTGCATCGGGTCGTGGCTGGATCGGCCTCCGGAGTCGATGGGTCGCCTCTCGGGAGCGGGTTAGCGGGTCGCCCGTGCCCGGGACGGCCCGGACAGTCTAGCAGGGGACCCTCGCGGATCAACGCCTCCGCCCATCACGCCCCCCGGCCCAGGTCCGACTCTGGACTTGACATCGAACGTCTGTTCTGTATCATGAGCGACGAAAGGAGGCGCCGGTGACCAGGCACGACGCCGAACGGAAACGAAAGATCCTCGACTACATCGCGGCCACCCTTCGGGCCCGCGGCTACCCACCCTCGGTGCGCGAAATCGCCCGGGCCGTCGGCCTCGCCTCGACCTCGGCCGTCCACCACCACCTCCTCGCCCTCGAGCGTGAAGGCTATCTCGAGCGCGGAGCAGCCCAGTCGCGGGCGATCCGCCTTACTCCGACCGCGGCTCTTCGCCTCGGCCTCGCCTCGGAGCTCGTCCCTCAGGCTGCCGCCACCGAGCCAGCCCACCTCCTGCCGATCATCGGTGAGATCGCCGCCGGTGGCCCGATCGAGGCCTACCAGGACGCCTCGGAGACGCTCTCGGTACCCGACATTATCGCCCCCTCGGGCGACGCCTACGTCCTTCGCGTCCGTGGCGACTCGATGATCGATGCCGCGATCATGGACGGCGACTACGTCGTCATCCGGCCCCAATCGACGGCCCGCGACGGCGACATCGTCGTTGCCCAGGTCGAAGAGAACTCGGTGACCCTCAAGCGCTTCTACCGGGAGAAGAACCGGATCCGGCTCCAGCCGGCGAACCCGAATTACCCGCCGCAGTATTACGACGACGTCCGGATCCAGGGCAAGCTCATCGGCGTCATCCGCCGCCTCGACTGAGCCGGACGGCGCCGGGTCCGGCTCTCCACACCTTCCACATCCGCTCCGCCAAGTCGTGGATCAAATCCGTCGATAACCCCCTTCCCGCGGGGAACGTCGGCGGGCGACAGTAGGGAGGGAACCCCCGAGGGCCGGGCTCCAGATCGGCCTCCTCGGGAGGCCCGCGTCGGCCTAGCTGTCACAGGACCGCTGCATCGTGGAGCCATGATCGACCGTCTACCGCCACAGAGCGTCGAGGCAGAACAGTCCGTCCTCGGCTCGATCCTCATCGACAAGGACGCCATCGTCGAGGTCGCCGAGTTCCTCCGCCCCGAGGACTTCTATCGGGCCGCGAACGGCCAGATCTACGCCGCCATGCTCGAGCTCTTCGAGCGCCGCGAGCCGATCGACATCGTCACCGTCGCCGAGGCCCTGGAGCGACGCGACGAGCTCGATGCCGTCGGTGGACGGACCTACCTCTCGAGCCTGGCGAACCAGACGCCGACGGCCGTCCACGCCGTCCAGTACGCGCGGATCGTCGAACGGAAGGCCGTCCTTCGGAACCTCATCGCCGCCGCCGGCAAGATCGCCGGCATCGGCTACGAGGACCCCCCGGACGTTCAGGAGGCTGTCGACCGGGCTGAGGCCGAGCTCTTCGCCGTCTCCGAGCGCCGGGTCCACGCCGGCTTCCATCCCCTTCGCAATCTCCTCCACGAGGCCTTCGACCGGCTCGACTTCCTCCACTCCCACCGCGGCGAGATCAGCGGGATCCGGTCGGGTTTTTCCGACCTCGACGTCCTCACGACAGGCTTCCAGAAGAGCGACCTCATCGTCGTCGCCGCCCGGCCGTCGGTCGGCAAGACGAGCTTTGCCCTGAACATCGCCGAGCACGCAGCGGTCCGGGACGGCAAGAGCGTCGGCATCTTCAGCCTCGAGATGAGCAAGGAGCAACTCGTCCTCCGGCTCCTCTCCTCGGTCGGCGACATCGACTCCCAGCGCCTCCGAACCGGCTTCCTCGAGGACCTCGACTTCACCCGGGTCGCAAACGCGATGACCGAGCTCTCGGAGGCCCGGATCTACATCGACGACACCCCGAACATCAGCACGATGGAGCTCCGGACGAAGGCCCGGCGCCTCCAGGCCGAAGCCGGCCTCGACCTTCTCATCGTCGACTACCTCCAGCTCATGCAGGCGACGAACGTCTCCCGGGAGGCGAACCGGGTCCAGGAGGTCTCGGAGATCTCGCGGGGGCTCAAGGCCCTGGCTCGGGAGCTTTCGGTCCCGGTCATCGCCCTCTCCCAGCTCTCTCGCCAACCGGAGATGCGGGAGTCGAAGGAGTCGCGCCTCTCCGACCTCCGCGAATCCGGCGCCATCGAACAGGACGCCGATCTCGTCATCTTCCTCTGGCGGGAGCGGGAACGCGGTCAGGAGGAGACCGAGAGCGAGGTCGACGAGGTGAACGTCCACCTCGCGAAGCATCGCAACGGCCCGACGGGGCGGCTCAAGCTCATGTTCAAGAAGCGCCAGACTCGCTTCTACAGCGCCGCCGTCGGGGAGCGCTACGCCGAGGCCTTCGGCTGATCCCCTGCGCCGACAGACCGTGACCCAGGCCCGGCCGGTCGCGGACGGCGGTCGAGGGGGCGCCGACGACGCTCGCCTGCCCGGGCAGCGGGTGGCCACCCTCCCTCGCCGAGGCGCGGGCCGCCTCCCCTCCTATTCCGCCTCGTCGGGAAGGAGAGGTCGGAGGCCGAAGGTGTATGTGACGCCGTTCGGGCCGGCCAGGAGGAGGCCGTGGAAACCGCCCTCGATCCCGTCGAGGCCGAGGACGGCCACGTCGGCCGGGGACAGGGTCCGGTGCGGCATCGGGACCTCGTCGGTCGCCTGCCGGAAGTCGGCAGGGCCGAAGTCGCGCCACGGCCACGGCCGCGCCTCGCCGACGCCGCCCGCCTCGGTGAGGACGCCCCGCCAGCGGTCCGCAGTCCAGACCGGCCCCCCGAGCGTCCCGCCGCTCGTCAGGCCACGGAGTCGCTCGTCGAGACGAACGAAAGCGCGACGCGCAGGATCGACCTGGCCGCCGGCCTCCAGGCCGAGGGCGTAGACGGTGACCGTCTTGTCGACGCCCCCAGCTCGGATTCGGAAGATCGTCGTCGGCGCGTCGGCGACCCCGGGGTTGTCGTAGTGGGGCAGCGCCGTCGCCAGGCCGCCCTCGGTCAGGGCAAAGCGGAGGAGCTCCTGGACTTGCTCTTCGGTCAGCCTCGCCCGTCGAAAGGGCTGCGCCCGGACGACGCCGTCGGCGCCGGGCTCGGGGAGCGGCGCCGACTCGTCGCGGTAGATGACGGTGCCGTCGCCGTAGAGCGAGAAGAAGGGGGCCTGGGTTGCGAAGAACCAGATCGGGACGAAGCCACCGCCGACTTCCTCACGGAGGATGAGGTCCGTCGCCCCGGTCGGATGCTCGATGGCGTTCCCGCTCGGCTCCGACGGCGCGGGCGACGTCGGCGCGGGCGACGCGGTCGGCGTCGGACCTCCGCAGGCGAGGACGAGGGCTGCAAGGGCGACGACGGCACCGGAGAGGAGTCGTCGTCGCCGGACGAGGCGCGCGCTCGCGAGGTGCAACCGCGGCCGATCTCCGGGCACCAAGAAGTGGACGGATCGAATCTCGCTCGTCATACCCGAGAGACGCCAGCGCTCATGACGCAGTTCCGGCCTAGGACGGAGGAGCCAGCGATCGAAGGGTGTGCCGCGCGGCGGATGGGGTGGGCGGGTTCCCGGCAAGTGGTGTTCCTCGGGCAACGATCCCCGGGAGCAACCCACCGCTGCGCCGCGAGCCGAGGCTCAGGAGCGGCTCCGGCGGGCGGCGTGTCCGTAGAACACCAAGAGGGCCTCGCAGATGGGATGGGGTGAACCCATTCCCGCCAAGTGCTGTTCGGTGGACAACACTCCCCGGGAGCGGCCCGCCGCAGGTCGGTCCTTGCGGCCGGTTTGGTGTTCCGTGCGCACGCGGCCCGAGTGTTCGGGCTGCCCGAGCCGGCGGCGTGTCCGTGGAACACCAAAGCGGCCTCACCGTTGGGATGGGGCGGACGCATTCCCGGCACGTGCTGTTTGCGGAACAACACTCCCGGGGAGTGGCCCGCTGCAGGTCGGTCCTTGCGGCCGGTTTGGTGTTCCGTGCGCACGCGGCCCAACCCCGGTCCAGCATTCGTCGGACCCCGACCCGCTCTCCCACTTGACGAAACGAGTATCCTCCCTTCGTAGGTCGAGCCTGACGGGATGGCTGCGTCGCCGAGACAGCGACCAGTCGAGCAGGGAGCGACGACCGGAGCCGCTCAAGGCCGGGTCACGGGGCAGAGGTGAGACCGCTCCGTCGGAACGTCCAGCGAAGGGCCCCGCGGGTCGCAGTGCACGTGGTGAAGGGGACGGAGGGACCGTGTACGAGGATCGGACACTCGTCTGTCGGGACTGCGGGGAGGAGTTCGTCTTCTCGGCAGGGGAGCAGGCATTCTTTGCTCGCAAGGGGTTACAGCACCTCCCCCAGCGCTGTGCTGCGTGTCGGGCCAGCGCGCGCCGGACGCGGCTGTCGAGTGGGGCGCGCGAGTACCACGCTGCGGTCTGCAGCATGTGCGGCGGCCAGGCGGTCGTTCCCTTCGCCCCGCGGGCGGACCGACCCGTCTACTGCAGCACCTGCTTCGACAAGGTCCGGGCACCATCCGCCGGTTCCGCCCCAGCCTGAGGGGGATGGGCCAGAAGCGACCGCGTTTCCCACTTTCGTCGTGACCACCCAAGCCGGCACGCTTCCGGCGGGGGGACTGTCCCGCACCTCGCGGGTTCGAGGCCGGGCGACCGTCTTCGTCGACGCCGTCGGCCTCGCCTTTCCGATCGCACCGCCGCAGAGCAGCGAGCGAGCGCTTCCCCGACGTGGTCGGCTTAGCCTCGTCGAGAACACCGCCCTGAACAGGGCCCCTCGGGATGACGGCTAGGCCGGGCCATCCGCAGGGAGACGGCCACAGGCCGCTCAGGACACCGGGCCTGCCCGGAAGAGGTCGTACACTGGCCAGGCACCCGGGGAGGGCGTGACCGCGAACCGACCCGTCCCCAGGTCGAAGGCTCGACGGGTCCGCCGGACCAGCCAGCAGTCGGACCGCCCGACGACCATCCGGAGCAGGAAAAGGAGGCTCGAGCAGATGGGTGTCATCATCGTCCGCGAGATGGTCGGCACGAGCCCGACGTCCTGGAGCGACGCCGCCCGCCAGGCCGTCGCAACCGCCTCCCGAACGGTTCGCAACATTCGCTCTATCGAGGTCGTAAAGTCGACGGCGAAGGTCGAGAACGGCGAGATCGTCGAGTACCACGTCGACCTCAAGATCGCCTTCGAGTACGAGCCCGAGTGACGGCGACGAGCCCGGGAGCGAACACCGGGCCTGCGCGACCGAGCTCGACACGCCGCAAGCCGGCGCTCCGGGCGTCCGGCGCTGCCGCGGCGTCCGACCCGACAAGACGTCCTACCCCACCCCACTGGCTCGAGCACGCTTCGCCCATGTAACTAGCTGATGAGCCGCGGCCGGCACGATGCCCGCATGTCGCCGCCGCGCCCCGCCGCCAGAATCGATCCGCCACCCTGCCGCTCCCCCGAGATCGACCGGCCAGGCCCCAAGCGAGCCCGAGGGCGCCCGTCGGAGACAGGCCGTCCAAGCCTGTCTCCCCCACGAGCGAACCGAACGTCGGCGGATTCCTTTGACTCAGCCCCGCCTCACCCCCTATCGTTGGGGGCGCGCGAACCGTCGGCCACCGAGGCGGCGCAGGTCGATCAGCGAGGCAGTCGGCTCGTGGCAGTCGGTCCGGGCCAGCTTGCTCGGTCCACGTACCTGATGCCCGGGAGCAGGTCGGAGGTGAGGGGCGTTCCGGTCCTCGAATACAAGGTCGAGACGCCGGCCCTGCCGGAGGGAACGCTGCGCCGTGACCGACTGCTCGACTGGCTGTCGGCGGCAGCCTGCCGGCGGGTCGTCGTCGTGGCCGCCGAGGCTGGCTACGGTAAGACGACCCTCCTCGCCGACTGGTCGCGCCGCGCTGCCCTCCGCACCGCCTGGTACCGGATCGACGAGAGCGACCGCGACTGGATCACCTTCCTCCGCTACCTCGTCGCCGCCGGCCGAGCCTGCGATCCGAGCTTTGCCCCGACGACCGCGGACATCCTGGCCGATGTCTCGGCGGCCGGTCTCACGATGGAGGGGATCATCGAGCTCTTCATTCGCGAGCTCGACCTCCTCGCCGCGCCACGGACGGTCCTCATCCTCGATGACTATCACGTCGTCGAGGATGTGGCCGATATCCGGACCCTCATGCGCCAGGTCGTTCGGCGAACGCCACCGGGGCTGACCCTCGTCTTCTCGGCCCGCCGTCCACCGAGGCTCCCCCTGGCAAAGCTCCGGACCCTCGGCGAGCTGGCCGAGCTGACGACCGACGACCTTCGCTTCAGCCCCGAGGAAACGGAGCGGCTCTTCCGCGAGAGCTATCGCCGGCCCCTGGCCCAGGACATCATCGAGACCCTCCATCGACGCACCGAAGGTTGGGCGGCATCGCTTCAGCTCGTCGAGGCCGCCACGCGGGATCGGACGCCGGCCGAGACGCGCTCGTTCATCGGCAGTCTGAGCGGCGCCAAGGCCCAGCTCTACGAGTACTTGGCCGAGGAGGTGGTCGGGATCCTCGACCCCGATCTCCAACGCTTCGTCATGGAGACGGCCGTGCTCCAGCGGGTCGAGGCCGCCCTGGCGGCCGTCGCCTCCGAACGTCCGGTTGCCGAGGCAGAGGAGATGCTGCTGGCCGCGACACGGGCCGGTCTCCTCTCGCCGCCCAACGGCGAGGACCGACCCCAGCGGTACCACCCTCTCGTGGCCGAGTTCCTCCTGGCCCTCCTGGCCGGCGAGGTCGGCCAGGAGGGGGTGGGAGCCATCCACCGCCGCGTTGCCCGCCACGTGGAGACCTCTGACTGGCGGCTCGCCTGCCACCACTACGCGGCGGCGGGCGACCACGGGGCGGCGCGGGCGATCGCCGAGGGTGCCCTTCAGCAGGTCATGGCCTCCGGTGACTACGCCTTCGCCGAGCGCTATCTGAGCGGTGGCGACGAGGGTTCGTCGGCCGCCCTCGACATCGTTCGCTCTCGCCTGGACTTCAACCGGAACAACACGGAAAGCGCCCTGACCCGGGCGAGGTCCGCCGTGGCTGCCGCCCCACCCGAGCTCCAGGACGCGGCCCTCGCCAACCTGATGACCCTCGCCTTCGCCACCGGCGAGATCCCCGAAGCACGTTCCATCGCAGAGCTCCTTCGGGAACGCGCGAGCGGCCACGTCCGCTCGCTAGCGGAAGGCACTATCAGCATCATCGACGTGAGCCGCGGCACGTCAAATCTGGTGGCCGCCACCGGACTCATGCGTCAGATGGCCGAGACGCAGCGTTCGGCCGGCATGTCGAGGTACCTTGGGATCACCCTCAACAACCTAATGTCGATGCTGCGGGTGATGGGTGATGCCCAAGAGATGCTGCTCTACGCCGACGAGGCCGAGCGATCACTATCCCAAAGTGGGGCATCTCCCGAGGCGGCAAATGTGCTGGCGCTTCGGGCGTGGGCTGAGGCCCATCTCGGTCTGATCGCAGAGGCCGAGCAGCATCTGGTAGCAGCCTGCGATTCCACCAATCTCGCTGTCCGCGCCGACGTCTTAGTGCTTGCAGCCGAGATCCACATCTGCCACGGCGACGCCCAACGGGCGCTCGACGATCTCGCCACCGCACAGCCCCTGGTGCAGAGCGCTCCGCAGATCGTGATGTGGCGCAATACGAGGTTGTGGCTGGCACTACGGATGGGCGAAATCGACGAGGCGTCCCATCTAGCTCGCGACCTGCCAAGCATGGCCACCTACAACCCGGGCCAGCGCGCCCAGAGTGCTGCACTTCTCGCCCATCTGGCGTTTCTGCGGGGGGATCCAGACAGCCGCGAGCGACTCCTCGAGGCACGCGACATCGCCGAACTGCAATCGGCGGGCTTCTGGTCGAACTACTGCCGTCTCCTCCTCGCCGCCCTCGACGGCAGCCGCGCCCTGAACCGGACCTTGAAGGAGCTCGTCGGCGAGGATCGCGCCATGGTCTCGGTCCTGGCCGAGATCGTCATCAACCACCTCGCGGAGCTTGATGCAGCCGCCCTCGACATCGTGGCCTCCGAGGCTGAGCTCCGCCCCGAGCGCTGGCGTCCAGCCTTGCGGCGGGCGACGGAAACGGGAGGAGCCGCCCAGTGCCTTGCTGCGGCCAGGATCCTCGATCGCGTTGGCGAGTCCTCCGACGTTCGTCGACTTCGCGCGATCTCCCGCACCCTCAAGGGGGCTCACGCCGACCCTCAACTCGGTCGAGGCTTGGCGAAGCGACTGGCAACGCCCGTCTTCATCGACGACCTGGGCGGCGTCTCGATCCAGGTCGGATCAAGAACGATCCACGGGAGCCAGATCCGGAGAAAACCGCTCTCCCTCTTGTGCTTCCTCCTCACCAGGCCCGATTGGCGGGTTGCCCGTGACCAGGTCGTCGACGCTCTCTGGCCCGATCACGAGCCTGAGGACGCCGTGAACTCCTTCAACCAGACTCTCTACTTCCTCCGGCGCCTCATCGATCCCAGCTACCACGAGGACATCTCCCCCGCCTACATCCTGAACAGCGGGGAGGTCGTCTCGCTCGACGGCGACCTCGTCGAAAGTCGGAGTCGGCGGGTCCGGAGGCTGACCCAGGAGCTCGGGCGGAACCTCGATTTCGAGCGGATCGAGGACCTCCTCGACGAGTACCGAGGGCCCTTCGTGCTCGACTTTGCCTACGAGGAGTGGGCCCTCGCCTACCGCGATTCGCTCCACGCGTCCTTCCTCGACATCGTCGAGCGTGCTGTCCACATGGCCATCGAACGAGGGCTCTACGGAAGGGGCATCGTCATCGCCCGAAGAGCGCTAGAAATCGATCCGGACGCTGATCAGATCGAGCTCAGCTGGTTCGGCTCTACCGCCTCTCTGGCGCCACAACCGCCGCGGCTGAGCAGTACGCCCACTACGCGGCCACGATGCGCCGAGAGCTCGGCATCGAGCCACCACCCTTCGAATCGCTCTGATGTGAGCACTCATGCCCGCGCCCGGTGGGGATAAGGAGGGTGCGGTATTGACCGTGGTAGTTCGGTAACCCTATAGTCCGGCTCCCCTCTGGTACTCGGGTACCAGAGGACGCAACGCTCGGACGCGCAGAAGCCGCACCTGAATTGGGCACTTAGGGTGCGGTCGAGCGAGTAGTGCAACCGACCGGCTCATCGCAGTGAGGTCGGTTTTCGTATGCCGTCGGCATGCGGAGGCCGCAAGGAGGTACGAGCGTGCACGCGGAATCTGGCGCCAAGGGCTGGTAGAAGGGCCGGAGGATCGACGATGTTCACTCGCATCGTACGCGTCCTCGGAGCCTTGAGCGCCCTCATCGCTGCCGCCTTTGCGGGCGGCGCCTCCTTCAAGGGCTTCTAGGGTACGATCGTCCCATTCCGCCAAGCGCCAGAAACGGCTACAGTCACAAGCCGGACGTGAGCGGCGTATGGGGGCGGTGATGCCCAAGTCCTTGAAGCTCTACATTGCGGGACTCGTGACGATCGGTGTCATTGCGCTGGTCGCCGCGAGTCTCGTTTTTCCCGTTCGATCCGACATCGCGATCGACATTGATGGGCGGCCAGGGGCGTCCCCTGCCGAACTTGTCGCCGGCATCGCCTTCTGGACGCTACTGACGCTCTTTGCATCGGCCCTCCCCATTCGAATGCCCCGGGGCCTCATGCTCTCAGTCTTCTTTGCCCCAGTCCTCGCAGCTACGAACCTCGGTGGTCCCGCAGCGGGTGGCTGGGTCGCTGCCCTAGGTACGACGGAGCTGCGCGAGCTCCGGGGAAAGGTGCCCTGGTACGGCACCCTGGCGAATCATGCGAGCGTGGTAATCCCAGCCGTGCTGGCAGGGTGGGTGATGAGCTTCGGTGCCGCGGCGAAACAGTCGCTGCTATGGGACTTCACCATCACCATGATCGGCGGGGCCGTCTTTTTCGTCCTGAATGTGGTGCCGGCCGGGACCATTGTTGCGTTGAGGTTTGGGCGCAGCGTGCGGGAGGTCGTCGTCGGGGATGCCCGCGGGTTTGCCGTCAATCTCCTCGCCCTCGCCCCCGTCGCCTGGCTCATGGCGCGGACCTACACGCTCCCCTCCGGCTGGTGGGCGACCCTCCTCTTCGCCCTCCCCCTCTACACGACCCGCGTCGCCTACCAGAAGTTCGTCGAGATGCGGGAGATGTTCACCCAGACCATCGGCGCCCTCGCCGAGGCCGTCGACAAGCGCGATCCCTTCACGAGCCGCCACAGCCAGCGGGTCAAGGAGATCGCCGTCGACATCGGGCGAGAGATGCGGGTGAGCGAAGTCGAGCTCGAGGCCCTCGAGTGGGGCGGCCTCCTCCACGACGTCGGCAAGATCGGCGTTCCCGACCGCGTCCTCCTCAAGCAGGACCGCCTGACCCGCGAGGAGCGGATGATCATGAACGCCCACCCCGTCCTCGGCGAGCAGATCATCAAGCCGGTGACGAAGCTCGCCCGCGAGCTGCCGATCATCCGCCACCACCATGAGTGGTACAACGGCTCGGGCTATCCGGACCGGCTCATCGGCGACGAGATCCCGAAGCTCGCCCGGATCCTCCACGTCGCCGACGCCTTCGAGGCGATGACCGCCGCCCGCCCCTACCGGCTCACCCCACTCACGCCCGAGCAGGCGATCGCCGAGCTTCGGAAGTTCTCCGGGATCCAGTTCGACCCGGAGGTCGTCGACGCCTTCGTTCGGACTCGGTGGGCCGCGGGCCTCTCCGATCCCGGTCGTCCGGTCGTCGAGCCCCGCCCGATCCCGCTCCTCGCTCAGGCCGCCGGCCGCCTCAGTCAGGCGGCATCGCACCCCCGCTCGACCGCAACACCGCCGTCCTGAGCCGTGCTCGTCGGCGGCATCGTCCTCGGCCTCGTCGCCGGGCTCCTGGCAGGCGGCCGTCTCGACAACCTCGTTCGGGTTCGGCTCCGCTGGATCGGCCTCCTCTTCGTCGCCGTCATCGTCCGCTTCGGGACCGAGTACCTCCTCGCCCGCGGCATCGACTGGACGATCGAGCTCCGGCAGTTCCTCTTCGGCTTCGCCTACGCCCTCCTCCTCGCGGGGCTCTGGGTCAACCGGCACCACCCAGGCCTCGCCCTCGCCTTCGTCGGGAGCCTCGCGAACGCCGTCGTCATCGCCCTCAACGATGGTCGGATGCCCGTCTACGAGCCGAGCCTCCGCGCCGCCGGGCTCGGGCCCGAGGACGTTACCTCGCCCTTCTACGTCGTCGTGGCGGCGGAGCTCCCGAGCGACTTCATCCTCCGCGCCGGCCCCCTCGCCGACCTCATCCCGTTGCCGATCCCGCCCTTCCAGGGCGTCGCCTCCGTCGGCGATCTCTTCCTCGGCCTCGGCCTCGCCTTCTTCGCCTTCTGGGCCAGCCTCCGGGGCGGCGCGATGGCGGAAGCGGGCGAACTGTCGGCCAGCGGAGAGGGAGAGGCGACGATCGTCGGACTGGCTGGAGCGGCTCGCCCGAGTCGATCCGTCGCCGCCGTCGTCGAAGGCCGCGCCATCCGCCCCGCGACGGGTCTGGCAGCGGGCCTCGCCGAGGCGTCTGTCCTCGAGCGGCCCCTCGTCCTCGCCGGCAGCGGACCGGGCCTCTCCGCCCCGGCCATCGTGCCCCTTCCGAGCGCCGACGAGGTGCCCCCGACCGAGGTGACCGTCGCCGCCGTGACGGCGGTCCCGGCGGCCGGGCCCGTCCCTCTGCCGGGCAGAGCGGTCCGAGGCAGAGCGCTGCCGCGTTTCGGAGCCGGCCTAACCGGCCTCCTCGGCCGCCTCCGGCAGCACCCGTACGTCCGCCTCGGCTTGAATGGCGGCTTCTCGGCCCTCTGGGCCGGACAGCTCATCAGCCTCTTCGG
>FWPU01005597.1_pt1 | contig 26852 bp, 24 predicted proteins | sample 2228361 | NCBI WGS metagenome assembly FWPU01 (sample SAMEA103939777, study PRJEB20133) | metagenome
TCGCCTGAGCCAGCTTCAATTGCCAGCTCGTAGGGAATTCTTCTTTGCTCAAGTTCGCTGACAACGGTTTCCAGCCAGGCGTTGATGTACGCAGCATGCTCCGGGTTTTCGATCACCCCCAACAACCTTACCGATAGCCGCAGGAGCTCCGCCAGCCATACCCCGTACTCCAAAGCTGGCTGGGTGGTCTGTGAACCATTCGTGCACAACAACAGGGCGAGTTCTTCGGCGTTCATCGAAAAAAGATCACTCCCAGGATGCCGGCAGCCAGCAAAACCAACGGCGGCGGGGCTTTGAGGAGCAACGCCACCAGGCTCAAGCCGGCGATCAACAACGTAGCCGAACTCGTCCCATTGGCATCGCCGCGAAACACCTGCCAGGCAACCAGCACCATCAGCACGGCTACAGCCGGGCTCAAGCCGCGCACAAAGTTGCCCACCCAGGCTTCGCTGCGCAAGCGCTGCAAGACTGCCACCACGGTCAACATCAAGAGCGTGGGCGGCAGGATTGACCCTAACAAAGCAGCTATCGCCCCCGCCAGACCGCCAACGGTGTAACCAACGAACATTGCCAGTTGCAAGGCGTCACTTCCGGGAAGCACACTGGAAAAGCCGACCGATTCGACAAATTCGCTCTCGCTCATCAATTTGCCAACGGCTTCTTTGTATAGCAGCCCCACCGACGCCGGCCCTGAAGTGGTCAACAGGTTGATCTTGATAAAGAGCCACATGAGAGAAAACCAGCGGGAAAGGTCCACCGTATCACCTCGCCATCAACAAGTGCTCGGAAAGGTCAGCGTTCGAGCCCTCATTCGTATGAATCGCTCGAACCCAGGGTTTTGATCAGATAAGAATCCCCCCGCTGAAAGCCGCGTCGCAAATAATAGCGCCGCGTGCCCACCGCGGAAATTACCGCCAGGCGGCGATAACCTGCTGCAGCAGCGATTGCCTCCGCTCGCTGAATCAGGCGCGTGCCCAAGCCGCGATGTTGGGCTACGCCATCCTGTTCCGCGCCAACCCGCAGTGACTGACCATAGACATGCACTTCACGGATGATGGCTGCCTGGCGCAGATCGTCCAACCCCGTATCGGGGGCGTCAACGCCCGGTAGGGAAAGCCGCAGGAAACCCGCCAGCCTGTCATCCGGCGTGACAAAGGAGAGAAAATGCTCTTCGACGGGGCCAACCTGATAGACCAGATCGTCGAAATGGAGCGCTCGCGCATCCACCCAATGCCCGCGCACCTCCCGACAGCGGATGCACTGGCAGCGCTGCCCGCGGCGCAATAGCTCGCGGTGAACGTCCTGGCGCAAACTGGTGCGTTTATTCCCCGCAACCACGTATGTAGAAGGAATATCGCGAACCACCCGGTTCACCCGGCAATACCGCGGAATCCCTGGCTTGATATCGGCGATTAAATCGATCAGCTCCTCGGTTGTGTAGGGTTTATAGCCCCCCGCGCGCCAGATATTGTAGAGTTCTGTATCTTCCAGGAGCTGATTGGGGTAGATTTTGATCTCATCGGGACAAATGCCGTCCCACAGGCGACGGAAATCTGCCCGGTCCGATTCAAGCGTCGCTCCCAGCAAATTCGGCATCCAGTGCAGGACGATCTTGAACCCGAAAGCGCGTAGCCAGGCTACTGCCCGGCGCGTATCCGCAACGCTATGGCCGCGCTGGTTCAATTCCAGGATGGCGTCATCCAGGCTTTGTGCGCCCATTTGGACCTTGGTCACGCCAAGATGGCGCAACCAGGTCAGTTCTCGCCCATCGACATAGTCTGGACGCGTCTCCACCGATAAACCCACATTGCGATGACGGCTGGTCTCGTTCAAACGTTGAGCCTGGGCAAGCGAGCCCGATTCCACGCCGTTCAAAGCATCGAAGCAGCGGCGAATGAACCATTCCTGGTAATCGCGACGGTAAGCGCTCCAGGTGCCGCCCAGGACGAGCAGTTCCACCTTGTCGGTGGGATGGCCGATCTCCTCCAACGCCGCCAGGCGCGTGACAACCTGACGATAGGGATCATACTCGTTCTCCAATGCCCGCCGCGCTCCAGGTTCATCCGGCAGGTAGCTCTTGGGCATGCGCACATCACTGGGGCAGAAAATACATTTTCCCGGGCAGGGATAGGGCTTGGTGAGCACGGTCACTGTGGTGACGCCTGAGAGCGTCCGCACCGGCTTCATGCGGATGCGCGCCAGCAATTCCGCATCTGCGGCAATCTCCCCACGCTCAGCAAGCTGCCGGTATGCCGCCACCAGCATCTGCTTTCCCAGATAGCCCCCGCCGGGGAGCGGGTGGCGGCGCAATGCATCGGCTACGCTGCGCCCGGCACGCACTTCTTCCAGCACCTGGCGCGCCAAAGCCAGCTTTTCAGGCGTTTGCTGGCGGAGGAGGTACCAATCACGATGATTCATGCAACCAACCCGAGTAAATCGGATATCCAGGCATACAGCTTGCGGATGCGCTCACGAGAACAGCTATAATACCTGCATGATGCCAGAAACCGTCGCCAAACTAGTCGACCTTAACCGTACATTTTACCAGACCTTTGCGCGCTCATTTTCCAGCACTCGCATGCGCCTGCAACCGGGCGTTAGCCGGCTGATCTACGATTTCCCGAAGAACTCGCGGATACTCGACCTGGGCTGTGGCAATGGGTTGCTGGCTGTTGCCCTCCGGCGCATAGGGCACACCGGCGAGTACATCGGCCTGGATTACAGCCCGCAAATGCTCGACCTGGCCCGCCACCACTGCCAGCAACTACCTAACACACGCTTTCTACCAGCAGATCTGAGCCTGGACGACTGGGGAGGCGCCCTCTGCAAGGAAAACAGCCTGCTCCAGCCCGCATCCTTCGACTATGTGCTGGCATTTGCCGTCTTGCATCATCTGCCGGGAGAAGCACTTCGTCGTTACGTACTTCAGCAGGCGCACACTCTGCTGCAAGCCGGGGGATATTTCATACACTCCGAGTGGCAATTCCTCAACAGCTCACGTCTGCGCGCCCGCATCGTCGCTTGGAAGAGCATTGGACTGGACGATAACGACATAGACCCCGGCGATTACCTGCTGGACTGGCGGAGCGGGGGGTTGGGTTTGCGTTATGTGCATCTCTTCTCTGAAGAGGAGCTCGTCGAGCTGGCCAATTCCTGCGGCTTCTCGATCCTGTCCACATTCTACTCCGACGGTCAATCACGCAACCTGAGTCTCTATCAAGTCTGGCAGCGCGGCAGATGACCATACTGCAACCGATTGAGGCGCTTCACGCCCGGTAACTTCTGTGCTACCATATACCCAATGCGCATCCTGATCATCTCCGACATCCATGCCAATCTAACTGCATTGGAAAGCGTCCTGGAAGACGCAGGCGATTTCGACGCCGCCTGGTGCCTGGGGGATCTGGTGGGCTATGGCCCTGACCCCAACGAGTGCATTGCCAGGGTTCGGCAGCTACCAGAACTCAAGTGTGTCCTGGGCAATCACGACGCCGCCGCGCTGGAACAGATTGATTCGGCAGCATTCAATCCCGAAGCGCGGCAGGCGATTCAATGGACGCGCGATGCCCTCACCGAAAGCAGCCTGATCTTCCTCCAGCAGCTCCCCGAGCGAATAGACCTGGATCACGTCACCCTGGTGCACGGAAGCCCGCGCCAGCCGGTATGGGAATACTTACTCGATACATTCAACGCCACGCGCTGCTTTGAGTACTTCACCACCCCATATTGCCTGGTTGGTCATACCCACCTGCCCATCATTTACTTCTTGCAATCGGAGCACCGCCTGGCGCAAGTGTATATTCCTTCGGCAAACACACGCCTGGCGCTGAACGAGCGCATGATCATCAACCCCGGTTCGGTCGGTCAGCCGCGAGACCGCGATCCCCGCGCCGCCTATGCTATCTATGATTCCGAGGAGGGCATTTGGGAATGCCACCGCGTGGCTTATGATATCGCTGCAGTACAGAATCGGATGCGCGCCCAGGGATTGCCAGAACGGCACATTCAGCGTCTGCAGGTTGGCTGGTGAGCGGAACCAATCGCCGCAGAAACTCGTCTAGGGTAGGAGAGAGGCTGGAGGGTTAACTATGAACGCTCGTAAAAGCATTTCCCAGATCGGCGTGATGGTTTTCAGCGCCATCCTGGTGCTGATTACCTCAGCCTGTGCGGCGCGACAGCCGGAGAAAGTCGAGACCGTCTATGTCCAAAGTGTTCAAGCGCCGGCTGAAATATCCAGGCAAGAAGCTGCCAAGGTCAGCGGAGCCGGTTATGATCTGAGCGCTCCGCCAATCAGCACCGAGCGCCTGGTCATCCGCAACGCCAACCTGACGATCGTTGTTGACGACCCTGCCAGGTCGATGGATGAGATCGGCAGGCTTGCCGAGGAAATGGGCGGCTTCGTCGTCTCGGCGGTGCTCACCCAAAGCCAGCTCGAAAACGGCCGCGAGGTGCCCCGTGCTTCCATCACCATCCGCGTCCCGGCAGAGCGCTTCGAAGCCGCCATTCAAAGCATTCGCGCCCAGAGCGACCGCCTCCCCCTGAATGAGACGACCAACAGCCAGGATGTCACCAGCGAGTACACCGACCTGGGATCGCGCCTGCGCAACCTGGAGGCTGCCGAAGCGCAGCTCAACGAAATTATGAACTCGGCAGCGAATACCGAGGATGTGCTTGCCGTCTATAACGAGTTGGTGCGCGTCCGCGAACAGATCGAAGTGATCAAAGGGCAAATGCAATACTATGAACGCTCTGCTGCCCTGTCTGTGATCAGCGTTGAATTGCTGGCCAACGAAGCCGTGCAGCCGCTCAGCATTGGCGGCTGGCAGCCCGCTGGGGTCGCCCGACGGGCAATTCAAACCCTGATCAATACCATGCAAGGGCTGGTCAGCGTGGTGATCTGGATTGGTCTGTACCTTTTGCCGGTGCTGCTGGCAATCGCCCTGGTATTTGGATTGCCGCTATTTCTGATCATCTGGGGGGTGCGCTCCTGGCGTCGCCGGCGGCGCGCCGGCAAAGCCAGCGCCCCCCCTACGGTGTAAATCGCGGGGGAAGCGCCAGGGCAGCCAGGTAATCGCCGCGGCGCACCCGATAGGTCTGCGCCCCGGCTTCGTCCGCAATGGCAGCAGCCACAGGCGCAGCTCTACCAAAAACGAATGGCAGGTAGACGCTGGTGGTGATCGCCGGCGAGGGATGCGCCGCCAGATCAGGCTGCCCCACAGACTTCGGCGGGCCGCTGGTGACCGCCATCCGCCCCAGCACCTTCCAGGAATTCAGGAATGTAGCCAGAGGATAGGACCGGGTTTGACCCGTGTAGGCATCCACCAGGTAAACCCGGTCCGGTTTGTATCCAACCAGAATCATCGTATGTTCGTAGCGAGCAACCACGGCCCGCTTGCCATCAGGGGCGCGGTATTTCACCGGATTGCCACCCCAAAGTTGACCGATCACCCAGACGATCACCGGGCGCCCGGATGCCACCTCGGCCTGCAGCTCTGTCCACTTCATTCCCCGCCGCGCCTCAGCAGGCACTCCGTATTCCCGCAATAACGCTGCAACCGGTTCGGCGTGAACCCCATAGGAAGCCGGCGGGAGATTTCCCCACACATCGTTGGGGTTGCCAACAAACCCCTCGTCTGGATTGGCAGAGCGCGGCAAGTTCGCCAGGAACTTTTTCTCCCCGATCCTGACCCCCCAATATGCCGCCAGGTCCGCCGCCGATCTGGATTCACAAGACAGGCTGAGACTCTGCTTGCGCCCTTTGACGCCGCGTATATACGCCTGTTCTGGGACAGGGTCAGCCCAGACCCGTTGCGGGAACGGCAAAACCACCGATAGCATCAGAATGAGAAGGGTTGCCCGAAGATATCGATGCATGTTTTCGTCATTGTAGCCGAATCTCCCGGTTGTTACAAGCGGGTATAATCGCCGGTGTGAAGGATCTCTCTCAGGCAGTGTACACGTTGTTGGGGATGCGCTTGACATCCAACCAGATCGCAGCACTGCGCCTCTACGAACAAGAATTGTTGGTGTGGAATGAGCGCCTCAACCTGACCGCCATTCGCGACCCGGAGATGGTGAGAATCAAGCACTTCCTCGACTCACTGACCTGCCTGCTGGTGATGCGCGACACCCCCATGGAGCGCGTGATCGATGTGGGCACTGGAGCCGGCTTCCCAGGCATCCCGTTGAAGATCGTCTGTCCCGCCATGAAGCTCACTCTGGCAGAATCGGTGCGGAAAAAAGCGGATTTTTGCCGCCATGTTGTTCAGAAACTGGGGTTGACCGGCGTGGAAGTGGTTCAAGAGCGCGCCGAAACGCTGGGACAGATGTCCGCTTATCGAGAGCAGTACAATTGGGCGCTGGCGCGAGCGGTGGCCGAAATGCCGGTTTTGGTCGAATATTTACTCCCGCTGATCAGCGTCGGCGGGTCAATGCTGGCGATGAAGGGCGAGGATGCGCCTGCCGAAACCCAAACCGCCGAGAAGGCTATCCGCTTACTCGGCGGGCAATTACGTCGCCTGGTGCCCGTCACCCTGCCAGGCGTCGCCGACCAGCGCTATCTGGTTGTGATCGACAAGGTGGCGGCAACCCCGCCCACTTACCCGCGGCGCCCCGGGATGCCCGCCAAGAAGCCCCTGGGGTAAATTCGCCAAACAAGCAATCTGGCGACAATCCAACATCAGGCAGGATCCGGCTCAATCCACACCGGGTCGCCCACATGCAGCCAGCCAGGGGTTAGCACGCGTCCGTAGCAACGCGACCACCCAGGCGACAGCTTGGGCGAAATCCGGTTGAAATCGCCCTGCTGAAAAGCGGCAGCAATCGTTTTGCAGGGCGAAGTATAGCGCGTAATTTCGATCCTGGCTTCCGACCCCAGGTAAAGCCTGGCGCCCGGCTTCACAAGCGACCAATCCAACCCAACAAGGGTCAGGTTCTCGCCGACTGCACCAGGATAGATCGGGTGACCTTCGGCCTGAAGCGCCTGGATGAGTTCCAGGGCATACAGACACACCGCCCGTTCCGGACCTCCATGGATGTCAGGGGTGCGCTGCCGATCCCCTTCGAGTCCCAACATGCCCAGATAGGCGTCGGATACAGGCAACTTTGGCACGCCGCCATCGGAGAGATTGATCTGAAATATGCGGCCGCGGGGACCGCAAGGGGGAACCGGATTAATTTCCAAATACCACCTCAGATAGTTGCCCCGCCCGTACCTGCCAGACGGTCGCGGTGCGGACGAAGTCACGGGGAAACAAATCAAGGTCGGTAGTGGTCATCAAGGTTTGCTCGCAGTCGGCCAGGCGCAGCAATAAATCTTTGCGGCGCTCCTGGTCCAGCTCCGCCAGCACTTCATCCAGGAGCAGAACAGGCCATTGATCAGTCTTGGATTTCATCCAGGCCACCTCAGCTAATTTGAGCGCCAGCATAGCGGTGCGCGCCTGGCCGCGTGACCCATAGATACCCAGGTCAATCTGATTGCTGAGGAAGCGCAGATCATCGCGATGAGGACCGATGGTTGTCTGACCGCGCCCAATCTCCTCGGCACGCAGGTTGGTCAGGGCGTTTATGAAACCTTGTTGGATTTGCTTGAGTGGTACGCCACGGCGATCTCGCCAGGCGTCTATTGGCAGGGTGTATTGCTGTTCTGGCTGTTTAAGCGGATCATAGGAAGGGAGGTACATCAGGCGCAACACCTCCTGCCCGCGGGTCATCTGGCTATGGATCGGCGTGGCCAGTCGCTCCAATTCCTGGACGGCCTGAATACGGGCGTGAATCAACGTCGCGCCCGCAGCAGCCAGTTGCTCATCCCAATAAGTGAGTTGACCCGCATCGCCGCCGCGTTCGCCAATCTGCTTGAGCAAGGCGTTGCGTTGGCTGAGCGCCTGATTGTATTGCGCCAGCGCATCCATGTAGCCAGGAATCGCCTGGGAAAGGGTCAGGTTAAGGTAACGGCGGCGTTCCTCCGGCGCGCCTTCGATCACCCGCAATGACTGCGGCAAGAACAAGACCGCGTTGAACGAGCCCACCAGCTCGCCCAGTTTACCCTTCACGCCATCTAACAGCGCTTCTCGCCGCAGGCGCGCCTCGCCTGTATAGCCGTTCTCCTCCTGGATGATGCGCACTTCCAGGCGATGAACCTTGCCTGAGGCGCCCTGGCGACAATATTCCGCCACGATGCGCGCCACCGCCAGCGGTTCACGCGCCGACAGGAAATTGATCAATTGCCGGTCACTGCTGGCTTGAAACGAGGTAAACGCGGCCAGGTAATACACCGCTTCCAGCAAGCTGGTCTTGCCTTGTGCGTTTGCCCCAACAAGCAAAACCGCCCCCTGGGGGATATCCACGTCCAGGCGGGCGAAATTGCGAAAATTGGTCAGCGAGAGGCGCGTCAGATACATCAGTCCGCCGGGATTATCTGGGATGTTTGCTCCTCAAGCTTCCAAACCTTCTCAGCCCGATCAATGAACAGAACGCCGTTCAGGTGATCAATCTCATGTTGAAAGATGCGCGCCAACCATCCCTCCGCCTTCACTCGCATGGGCTTACCTCGTCGGTTCAGCCCCTTGACAGTAACCGCGGTCGATCGCTCCACATCGCCCACAAAGCCGGGGATGGAAAGGCAACCTTCGGTGCCCAATTCGACCTCGCTCGAATGGCGAATGATTTCCGGGTTGACCACAGTGTACAACTGAGGCGGATCCTCTTCATTTTCCGCATACTCAACGACGATGACTTGCAACGACGCGCCCACCTGCGGCGCCGCCAGACCGACGCCCGGCGCAGCTCGCATCGTCTCAACCATGTCGTCAATCAAACGCTGCAATTCAGCGCCAAAATCCGTTACCTTGCGCGCTTTTTTTCGCAAAACCGGCGCTGGATGGGTAACAATCTCACGTACTGGCATCCTTGACATCCCTTGTTCGGATATATTTCATGAAATATACAACATTTTACCCCGGAAACAGGTCAAAATCCGAACCATTCTCAAGCTCTTCTAATGATCCGGCCTGGCGGTGATAGGCGCTGAACCAATCCAGCATGCGTTCTCGATTGCGCGCCGCCTCCTCCTCTTGTTTTTTGCGGCGGCGATTCTCGATGTAAGTCACAATATCCTGCTGAACCTGATCGGGGTTCTTCACGCCGTAAAAGATAAATTGCGTTGTCCCAACGTTGATGATTACATTCCCATAATTAAACAATAATTGAATGATGCCTTGGCGAGAATGTTCCAGGCTCAGGATGGAATCGAGCGGCGCGCTCTTCTTGATCTCTTCTCCCAGGGGTTTGCGGGAAATATCGAGAATCTGATCCGGCGCAAGCTGATAAATATCATTACTCCAATCCAGGTAGTTATAGGCGAGCCAGGTGAAGATGAAGAGATACACCAGCGCGTAGAGCAAAGCGAAAAAAGCGCCGGCAAAAATGCCCGATCGCACCAGATAAACGATCAATATGGTGAAAGCAACACCAATTGCCAGGGGTACCCAGGTTTTGCGCAGCAAAACCAGCCAGTGTTTGCGATAGGTGATCACCGGCCCCTCAACAAAGCGCACCTGCAGGAAAGTGTCCAGAAAGGCTCGCAAGGCGCTTAGTCTGGTGGGCTTGGGCGCAGGCGCAGCCGCGGGCAGAGTTTCCACTGCAGGCTCAAACTCGCCGCGTTGGACAGCATGCAATCGCTGTTGTAAGGCTTTTTCGCTATCTTCTGCCTCGAGCTGTCGCAGGAGCTCCTTGGCGCGCACGTGAAAACTGTCTATGAACGAAGCAAAACGATAGGGCTGATCAGCGTTGCGCATGCGGATAGAGCCGGTGAACGTGCGCACTTCCACGGTTCCATACCCTAACACCCGGCCAAGCCAGCTACTGGTGACGTTGACAGCCAAGACCTGGGTGAGAGGCGCTTCGCGCCGGCTGTAATAGAGGATAACCACCCGTTCGAGCCAGATCACCCGTTGGTTGGTCAGGATGTAGTAATCATTTCCCCAATCCACCGCGTTCCAGATTGCCAGGAGGATGGCAAACGCCAGACCCACGAAGCCAAAGATGAGCGCCAGGTCCCCAAATGCGTGGTCGGCCTGTGTTGCCCCAAACACCAGGCTGAAGGTGGCAGCTACACCGATCAGAGTAGGGAAAATGAGCGATAATAGCAGGAAAAAGCGGTGTTTGCGGGTGATCAGGTAGATGGCTTCATCCTGGTTCAACCAATCGAAGCGCTTGACTTGCGCCAGGCGGCGGCTTTCCAGCGTGGCTCTCAAATCCACAGCAATCTGAGGATAATCGGCGATCAACCCAAGCAGACTTTCCCGTCCCAGGCGCAACAATACCGCTTTATCTGAAGCAACGGTGACCGTAGCGGGGCTTGGCTGATCGAACAGAATGCCCTCTTCGCCGAAGTACTCCCCCGCACCGGCGATGCCCAATCGAACTTCCCCCTCCTGGCAGGACTTCAAGACCTTTCCTTGATAGATTATGAAAAAATCACTCCCGGTTTCCCCTTCCAGGATAGCTGGCGCCTCCCTGGGCAGCTCGATACGCTCCAGCCGGCTCACCAGATGCGCCAGATGGGCTTCATCCAGCTCACGGAACAGGTACAACTGTCTGAGAAAAGCCGCATACCTGGGAATATCAGCATCGGCCATGCTGTGATTGTAGCATGATCTCAGCGCTTCGTACACACACCAGAAACCATTCTGGAGCAAACGGCGGCAACAAGACCGTTGCATCGCCTGTGCCAAGAAGTGATAAAATCAGCTGCACATCCAATACTTGAGGAGAGGATACATGCCAATACACTTCGGCACCGATGGCTGGCGTGCAGTGATCTCAGACACCTTCACCTTTCATAATCTGCGCATGGTTACCCAAGCCATCGCCGATGCGATCAGCTCAGATACCTGGCAGGATGGCATCTCTTTGGCAGGCAATCCGGATACCCGCGAGGTAGTTGTCGGCTTCGACACGCGCTTCCTGTCCGACCGCTACGCCGCCGAGGTAGCCCGCGTGCTGGCAGCCAACGGCTTTACCGTTCACCTCTCGCAGGGCGACGCGCCAACCCCGGCAATCTCCTTCAGCGTGCGCCACCTGGGGGCGGTGGCTGGGGTGATGATCACTGCCTCGCACAATGCCCCCCGATACAACGGCATCAAGCTCAAAGCCGCCTATGGCGGGTCAGCCCTGAGCGAACAATGCCGCCGTGTAGAAGTTTATCTGAACGACAACGAAGAGCGCGCCCGCGGCCCCAATCTGATGGACTTCGACCAGGCGCGCAAAATCGGCCTGCTCAGGCGCTTTAACCCTCTGCCAGATTATTTCAATCATCTGCGCACGTTGATTGACTTCGACGCTATTGCCGATAATCCCCAGCGCCTGGTGGTTGACGCCATGTACGGTTCCGGTCGCGGGGTGATCAAGAGCATCCTGCAGGGCACGGGGTGCGAAGTTACCGAAATCCGCGGCGAGATGAACCCCGGCTTTGGCGGCGTTCACCCCGAACCGATTGCCAAATACCTCGGCGCGCTGGCTGGGGCGATCGGCACCAACATGGGCAATTTTGGCCTGGCCACCGATGGAGATGCAGACCGGATAGGTGCCATGGACGAGCGCGGTCATTTCGTTGATCCCCATCGCATTATGACCCTGGCTTTGCGGCACCTGGTCGAACATCGCGGCTGGCGTGGTCCGGTTGTGCGCACCGTTTCCACCACACGCATGATTGACCGGCTGGCGCAGCGGTACAATCTGCCGGTATATGAGACGCCTGTGGGTTTCAATTACATCGCCGACTATATGCTGAAAGAAGACGTGCTCATCGGCGGCGAAGAATCGGGCGGAATTTCGATTCGCGGCCACATCCCTGAAGGCGATGGCATCTTAATGGGCCTGTTGCTGATCGAGATCATTGCCTCCACCGGTAGCTCATTGGCTGACCTGGTGGACGATATTCACAGTCAGGTCGGACCGGCGTTCTACCAGCGCAAAGATCTCCGCCTGGTGCGCCCGGTCGCTAAGGAGCAGATGAAGCAACATCTGCTCGATGCGGCGCCCAACGCAATCGCCAGCGAGAAAGTTATGCAGATTTCAACACTCGATGGGGTGAAATATATTCTGGCGGATGATTCGTGGCTCTTGATTCGCCCTTCGGGGACTGAGCCGGTGCTGCGCGTTTACGCCGAAGGTCGCAGCCTTGAGATGGTCAAAGCGATGATGGACTATGGAGAACGCGTCGCCGCCAGTGTAACCTGAGCGGGAACAGAAAGCCAGATGGAGAAGGATGAAGGATTGCAGCGCCCTCCTTCATGCTTCTGCATTAACTGGACAGGCGAACTCGTCGCGCCAGGAAAATGATGGCAATCAACAACACTGCCAGGCCCAACATACCGGTGACGCCGAAGTCTTCGGCAAAACCGGTGGTTGGCAACGCCGTCGCCGTCGGTTGAGCCAGCGGCGTCACAGCCGCAGCCTGGGTGAGCAGCGCAGAAACCGTGGCTGTGCGCGGATCGATCGTGAATACAGCGGTGTCGGTTGGTACCGCAACAACAGGCGTCGAAGTTGCTGCCCTGGTCGCTGTTGGCGGCACGGGGGTGACTGTTGGCGTGACTGTGAAAGCCTTGGCAGCCGCGGTTTGCGTCAAAGCCAGCGCAACCTGGGTATTTTGGGCGTTCAATCTGGCAATCTCTTCCTCCCGTTGTTGACGCTGGCGCGGCAAGATCAGGAAGGCGTAGATGGCAATGCAAATCAACGCCAGCACGGTGATTCCACCCAGGATTCCGGCAACGATGATGAAAGTGCGGTTGCTGGATTCCTCTGGCGGTGGCGCCTGTTCTTCCACCTCAAATTCCCGTTCTTCTGTATCCATGTCCTCGAATGCCATGACACTCTCCTCCTGGTGAAATCCCCTACCCACACGGGCTTCAATCGGTCTTACAGCAGTAATTCGAGATTAGCCAAGGGTACCAACGCGCTCTCATCACCTTCCAGTTGCACCTGGGCAACCTGCGCCGCCAGACCATTGGGCAATACAGTGTTACCAGGAAGCACCTCGGTTATGATCCCAATTTTACCTGCATACGGCGCGCGAATACAGTAAACTTGCCTGCCGGCAACAAATTCATCCGTCTCTGCGGGAAGGGGTAGCTCATCCTGAACAGGTAGAGGAATGAAGACCTCCGGCCGCACACCGCTGTACGGATTCCAGGATTCAGCAACAACTGCCACCTCCCGGCGCTCGTTGGTAGTCAACAATTTGAACGCAGCAGAATTCATTGGCAAATGGCCAAAGCCGTCCAGGACGATAATCGGAAAGCGCGCTCTCAAAGCCGCATGCAACAACGCCGGGTCCAGGCTCGCCAGGATCAGACCGCGTATCGGCAGCTCGCTGGCAGCTTTCAACACCTCAAGCTGATCGCAATGCCCGGCCAGGACAATTGACCCACGCTGGCTCACGTCCAGCCTGTCGGCGGTGAGCGTCTCCTCAGGAGAGCGCGCCAGCGCGTACATCAGGCCGTAATCAATCCGACCATTGCCCCAGACACCCTGCACCAATGCCCCACTGGCTTCGATGATCACGCCGCGATCGTCTACCAGTTCAATAACCGTGCCAGGCAAGCCCGCCCGTAATTCATAAGGCGGGTTCTCAACCTCGAGCAAGATTTGTCCATCGCCCACAAGCACCACCCGGCCATTCTTTGGAGCGCGGATTACACGCCGCGTCAGACCAACCGGGCCAGCAAGCACATCCCCTTCAGCCACTTTCATCCCGCTCTTGCATTGGATTGCCTGGTCCGCTTTGATGTCCGAAAGCTTCAAGCCGCGCCGCACGTCCAACAGCAAATGCTCCGGGGAAAGCCTGGCTTCAGCCACCGTATCCGTCGCAGCGACCTTCTGTCCCTTACGGACAATCACCCGCCCTGGAACCGGCAAGAGGCGTTCTCTGCGGACGGTGGTCAGCGGTAAGATATGTCGAACAGGCGCAACCATCGAATTATCCTTGTTCCTGAATCGCCGTGACGCATCCAGTAGGGTTGCATAGTTTATGCCAGCGCCAGCCTAGCATCCGAGCGTCCAACGCCATTTTGCAATCACCTCTCTTCGCCGATTGGGATCATCCGGCAACTCAATCGGGCGGCCACGCGCGTCGATGACCACGCCCAACGCCCCGCCGACAACGCGCACACTACCACCGCGACCCAACCCCCCCATCCCAATATCGAAGCGGTGCAAGGGTTGCAGCTTCAATTGCGCTCGCTGACCGAGCGGTAGATGAATGATCTCCAAAGAGCCTTGCCTGACTTCGAGGCTGGTCTCGCTGCCGCCTTCGTAGGTAACGCGCAGGCGCAGTATCGGTGTGCCTGGGCGTGCGCTTCCCACCGGGCAGATCACCGTACCCAGATTGATGAATGTGTTGGAGGCTAAAACCTGAGCGACCAGAACAGGATTCACCGCCGCCGCCGCCCCCATTGCTGGCGCGAGGTGATTTTGGTCCATCACTATCGTTGTTATCCCGGTTGGTTGCAGGCCATCGAGGAGCATCAACAAGCTGTGGGCAGGATTGGGCGCCCGTGTCAGCACCGAACCGGTGGCAACCACTGGCTCAAACCAGGGCAGTAGCCCCTGGTTCGCAGGACCATCTCGCGCAGGGAGACCCTCGAGCGTCCGGTTCACGGCGAGCCGAATCGTCTGGCGCGCCAGCGCCTGTTCAATGGCCAGGTCTTCGATGGTGGCGGGCAGGCTTGCCGGATACAGGCTCTTGGTATACACGTACTCATACACGTACTCATCTGGGATGTTGAGATGCAACCAGCGCTTGATTTGCTCCAAGGGGCAATGTTCCAGGAGTTCGGCTAAGCCTCGCCCCAGGCCGAGCTCGGGATACACCCCTTGTCTGAGCTGGCCCGAGAAAGCCATAGCCACGGCAGTAGCCGACGCTCCCACATCCACACCAAGCACCCCTTTTTCAGAACCGTACATCTTGCTCAGGAATCGAATCACTCGACCAAACGCCGTAATCGTTGGCATCAGACCGCCGCCAGCCCAACCATCCAGGTCATCCATGCCTTTAATCCGGCGCTGACGGATGCTGCTGGTAATGTCTGCCAATTGCACCTGGGCGGGATCGAGCTGTTCCACATCCAACTCCGGGCGTACGTTGGGCGCGAAGTGGAGCGGACCCAAATTGCCGAGTGCTGCCTTAACCTCCTCCCTCAACGCCTGATTTCCGGCAAAAAGCATTTCAGCGCGCTGGTCACCGGGAAGCAGGTAATTCGCCAGTCCGACAGCCTCAAGCTGTTTGAGCACCGACTGAGAAGCGCCCCCTTCCGTGCCGCCAGCGATCAGCACCAGATCCGGTCTCAAGCGCAATATCGTATCTATCCGCGCTTCGATGGACCGTCGGTCATTCAGCCCAATACAATCGAGGATTCGCGCATACGTGGTTGTCGCCAGGCGTCTGGCACTCTCCAGAGAGATATCTTCCAACAAGCCCAGGACAACCACCCGCAACGGTGGTCCAGCAGATACCGTAGCCACAACGGTATCCACGCCGGTGCCATCGGGCAAACTTGGGATAACGATCTGCTCGTCGGCCCCCACGAGCACCCGACCGGTGATCTGTTGCAAACGATCCACCGCCCTGCGGACACCCTCCAGCGCATCTTTGAACGGAGCTCCCACGGTCGTCGGCGCCACGCCAGCCCCCAAGAAGCGATAGCGCCCTTCGACATCATCGAAGAGCATCGCCCGCGTGTGCACGCTCCCCACATCTATGGCAAGCAACGATTCCGCATTGACCCGTGCAGTGCTCATCCTAGATTACCAATCAGAACAAAGATAGGATGAAACGGATGAGGAAATGCAAGCGTTCGATAAACGCCGCTAAAGCCGCCGAAAATACCCCGGCGAAGAGCGCCCCAAACGTGATGGCAATAAAAACCTGTCCAATCAGCGCCAGCCACTCCATCCATTCCGGCCTGGATGGCGCCCTTCCGGCGCCCTTTTTGGCGCCATAATGAAAATAAACCAGCGTTGTCAGCGTGCCCAGCAATATCATCCCCCCTTGGAAAAATTGCCAGAGCAGGCTTTCATCCGGACTCATCCGATCTACGTCGAAGACGTTGATTGAAGCTGTGAACTGAGGGTAAATCGTCCCCAAAACAGACCCACCAATCGCCGCTGCCACGCCAACTCCCACCAGGTAGGCAACCGCTACATTTCCAATGCGCGTGAAGCGTGGAGACAGCTTCAACAACAGCAAGCCGCTCAAGATTAGCGGAAAGAGCAGGTACAGGCGTTCCGCTTCTGAGCCGAAAATCAGGGGACGCAGCAATTGCGCCCAGACGACGTTATACCAGACGACCACCGCCGCATAGCCTGAGGCGACGCCCACGAATAGCGAGAGCGCAAAGCGAAATAAGGGATTGTCGCCGAACACATAGCTGAAGACAAAGATCGTCAGGATAAAACCCAGGAACGTACCTGCCAGCTCGGCGGCGCTGATTTGGGCGAGATTCATCCCTTAGCCTCCCTGGCCGCCATTTTGCGGTTGGAAATCAGATGGGAGAGAGCGTTGAACGCTCCACCCACCAACAGCATCACCGCGATCAGCGATATCCCAAAGCTGTAAGCGTCCCAGTACGTGCGCGCCAGGCTATAACGGGCAAACATCTGCTCATATGAAGCGCCGCCCGGTAAACCAGCGACAAAACCAGCTACGATCCTTGGCTGCGCGTCGAAATACGGCCGCACTACCGGTTCTACTTGAGCGCTGACCACCATCAGCAAGGGTCTTTCGCCGAGTAGGGGCTGAACCTGTTCAATCCACACCCGCGCAGTCAACGGATCATCCGTCAGCACCAGAATCAGGGCAAAATCGGCAATAGATCTTATGCCACTCAAGGGCGTCGTGTCCCAAGCCGGGCGTCCATCCTGGGCGAAGGGCAACAAACGGCGGGGAGATTCGGCAAATGCGCGGATACCCAAGGCACCGCCCGGCAGATATCCCAGGTTGGCGTATTGCTCCGCTCCGGTGTAGCTATGTTCGCTGCGCTGATTCACTCCTTGTAGCAGGCGCTCAGCCTGAGCGGCGCCGGTTGGCGCGGTGGAAACCAGCGTCAGGTAAGCGCCTCTGATCATCAGATGATCTATAATCGCATTGGCGGTCGCTTCCATCTCCCCGGACAATCCCGGTTCATAATCAACAGCCACCAAAACCGGCGATTTCTCCGCCCCCAGGCTGTTGACTGCGCTGCTGGTTTCATACACCTCGCTGAAGTAAGGCATTGCCACCGATTGACTTCCCGTAATCAGCGGCCACAGCACTCCCAGGGATAACAGCACGAAGATGCCGATCATCAAAAGCCGCTGAAAACCAGGCATCCGGCGCCCAGCGATCTCGGTTGGCTCTCCTTCAGCTTTGATCAATTCAGCAATCAAGGCTGCATGGGCTTTCTGGCTCTCGGAAACCTGGAGTTTGACAGTATAGGCGGTGGGAACCTTTCTGCCGCCAATCTCAAAATCCCCGGGTAAGACGCTACGCAGTCCCGCCAGCGGCCCGCTCCCTTCCACACGCCGCTCGCCTTCAGGGGCTAAAGATGTCGCCAGCGCCGCGGCATCAACCGGCCGCATGGCTTCCAACCAGCTTGGCATCTCGGCTTTCGCCAGCTCTGCTTCAGCCTCCGCGGCTATTGCGCCAGCCTCGGCGTCTGGCGGCAGGGGGATTTCTGGGGTCTCTCCAAGCCAGTCTGGGACTTCAGCGCTCAGGAGCGGTGCTTCTTCCTCAGGGGTCATCTCGCTCTGGAATACCGGGGGAAGTTCAAAAGCAGCTTCCTCTTCGCGCGGCAACTCCAGCGCTTCCCGCTCGGATTGCAGCCAGTCCAGCGATAAGTCGGACAACCCTTCCAAAGCGCCGGGCTCCGGGATTCCTTCTGCAGGCTCATTTTCCCCGCCGCCTGTCAACCAGGCAGGTTCCTCTATCTCGGGTAAGCCGATATCCGCAGTGCCACCCTCAGCCTCAGCCGCCGGCAAAGGCTGCACCCAGTGCGGCAATGAAGCGCCTGGTTCGATTTCTTCAAGCTCGCCGCCCGCTTCTTCTTCAGCTTCTGCACCTGGCTCCTGGGGAAGGAACATATCAGCGCCAAAGATAGCCTGCCCTTCGCCGCCCTCCACTTCGCCTTCGCCAGAGGCGGCGCTGGTTTCTTCGATGCTGCCTTCGCCGGTTTCAGCGACAGTTCCCGAAAGCGCAGGTTCCCAGCCGCTCAGCCAATCCGGCAGCGGACTTTCCGTCTCCTCCGGCAGCGGCTGCAATTCCCCCTTAGCGCCCGCTTCAGCTTCAACCGGCTGTTCATCTGACGACAGCGCCGCCTGCTCCTCCCCGGCAATGAAGGGCGGAACAGCAGCGCCAGCGCTGCCTTCCTGTTCGCGTTGCCTGGCTTCAAGCCTGGTCAGCCAATCCGGGATCTCAGCCCCAACAGGTGTAGAAGACTCGGGCTCAGCTTGATCGGTTTTGCTTTCCCGGCTTGCCTGTCCGCCCAAGGTCGCCAGCCAATCTGGGGGAGGCTCCGGGAAGGCAGTTTGATCCGCCGCTTTTTCATCCCGCTCCAATGCCTCATCCACCGCGCTCTTCTGGCGCAACTCTTTCAGCCAGTCTGATAAGCGATCCTGTTCGCCCGGCTCCACATCCTCCGAGGCGGCGCCGATGTTTTCCTGTTCAGGCTGGATGGGCAGTGGGGCGTCCAGAGAGGCGTCGTCAGCCGGGCGGAGCTCTTTCAACCAGTCCGGCAGATCGTCGCCAGCATCCAGCTCTTGTCCCGAGTCCGGTTCGCCTTCCAATCCGCCGCCGAATACATCCCGCCGCCAATCTTCTTCGCCAGAGCTGGCTAACAGAGGCTTCAAACGCGCCTGGCAATACCCACAGACCTCCCGATCTGGGGGATTGGGCTTACCACACATGGGGCAACGGACTTCACTCATCCTTATCCACTATACGGGCGATCTGCGCCAATCAAAATGCGTAAACCGGTGGCAATCGTGCCCAGAGCCACGCCCAGGAGCAAGCCACGCGCTCCAGCCACCACCGGAATTTGGGAAAGGATGGAACGCATACTGCTGGCGCCATACAAGAAGGGCAGTTCCAACCCAAAGAGCGGGGCACTGCCCAGCAACACCAGCAATGCCGTGCCGATAAACAGGATGGTGAACCAGTTCAGGCGCTTGCGCATCAGGCGAATGCTGGCAAAGGTCAATATCACCGCCAAAAGTGCCATCAGGCTGGTTTCGACCGGCAGTTGGATATAATTGAACACCCACATAGACCAGCCGGTTGTTGGCCCAAAGTAAGCGACGACCAGCACCGTGATCCCCATCGCCAGCAGGAGCACCAGGCTATAAAAGCTGCCCTTCGCGCCGCGCTTAATCTTTTGCGCATGCACAGATATCAGGTTGGCGAACCCAAGGAGAAGCGCCACCGCCGCCAGAATCGCCCCATATTGCAGGAAGATGTCTTTGAGCGTGACCAGCATCGGCGTAGGGATAAAGTACCCCAACAGCACCAGGATGCCAAAAGCGATTGCGATTGCCACCGAGATCGAGAACTTCATATCAATCCCACCATCTTAAGCGCCGCCCCGGCGAGGATAGATAGGATGAGCAACCAGCGAATCACATCCTGCGCGCGCAGGCTGGCGTGATGAACGATCCCGGCATTCAAGTAAGCGCCAGCTGAGAACAGCTCTTCGCCAATCAGAGGTTCATCTGCCGTGGCATACAAGACCGCCTGCGCATTCAGGTTGTCGCTTCCGGCAAGCGTCAGGCTATTGTTGTTTTCCGCAGCATTGGTGATCAGCGCGACTTCGCTGCCAAAATGCCCTGCCAGAATGGTTGCTGCGACCTGCTCGTCAAAGATCACCGGCATGGCACCGGCGGCGTAGGCGAAGGGGGTCAGGCCGCTCAGCCGACCGGAATTGGGGTCAAATTGCCCTTCGAAACCCATCTCGCGAAAAACGCTGCGCATTGTACTCTGGGAAAGGAGGGTGAGCGTCCCGTCCGCGCTGGTGGCAACCGGAGGCCGGTCGCTGATCGAGGCTGTGCGGCTGACGCGCTCCAAAACCTGCAAGCCGATGAGCGCCGATCCTGCTTCCTGTCCGGTCAGGCCTCCTCTGCCCAGGGTGATGTGCAAGCGCTTGCCAGCCTCCACCGCCAGGCCAATTTCTCGTCTGAAGCGCTGAAAAGCGCCAATATGCCGCAACATCCTGCTTTTATGGGTGCGCTCGTAAACCAGGAACAAGACCATCAGTGCCAGGAAGATCAAAATGAACACCAGGCCGAGAAAATCGGCGCGGATAAGTTCAATCCAATTCACGGGGTTGTCCCTTTGCGCAACATATCAATGAAAGTTCGGGCGTCCTCTGGCTCCTCAAACAGGTCTGCCAGAGCATCTATCTGACTCCGCGTGGTTGGAAGAGAAAAGAGCGGCTGGCTGAGGTAGAGCGCCTGAGCGCCAATCCACGATACCGGACCCATAACCTCCAAAAGCGAAGCCACCAAATCCGCTAACCCCCAGGAGTGCAATTTTTGTGCCCACGCCTGCCATATCTGGCGGTCAGCCTGCATAGTTAGAGTATAGCATAATCGGATGAAACCAGTACATTCTGCCCATACATCAGCCTGATTGTATAACCGCCGGGCGCGCTGGTCAAGTGGCTTTGCAAAAATGAGAGTATGCGGGCGAAGGGTGACAGTTCACAGGTTTTTAATATGCCTAATATAACTATGACATTCGCCGATTGGGTACTAAACTTTATTAATGCAAACATCGCAGTATCCAATCTGCTATCCACGACCCGCGGGTCAATGTGTGCTATCACCCGGAAAAGAACGAACGGAGTTGGCTTAATTATGAAAAGACCAATGGTCACCATCGATGGAAATGAAGCAACCGCCTACGTTGCTCACAAATTAAGCGAAGTGATTGCCATCTATCCCATTACGCCCTCCTCTCCCATGGGCGAATTTGCTGACGAGTGGTCGTCCTTGAAGCAAACGAACATCTGGGGAACAGTGCCTCTGGTGATCGAGATGCAATCCGAAGGTGGCGCGGCTGGCGCAGTGCATGGCGCATTGCAAACCGGCTCGCTTTCAACCACCTTTACCGCCTCTCAGGGATTATTGTTGATGATTCCCAACATGTACAAGATCGCCGGTGAACTGACCAGCACAGTGTTCCATGTTTCGGCGCGCTCGCTGGCCACGCATGCGCTGTCCATCTTCGGCGACCACTCGGATGTGATGGCTACGCGTGGTACCGGCTTTGCCCTGATTGCCTCCAGCTCGGTCCAGGAAGCGCAAGACATCGCTCTCATCGCCCATTCGGCCACGCTCCAGGCGCGGGTGCCCTTCCTGCACTTCTTCGACGGCTTTCGCACTTCCCATGAAGTCAATAAAATCGAGCGCCTCACCGAGGAAGATCTACGGGCAATGATTGATGACTCTTGGGTGCAGGCGCACCGAGCGCGCGCTCTCTCGCCCGATCACCCGGTTCTGCGCGGTTCTGCCCAAAACCCCGACACCTACTTCCAGGGGCGCGAAGCTGTCAATCCGTATTATCTCGCCTGCCCAGACATCGTGCAAAAGACCATGGACAGATTCGCCACCCTGACCGGCAGGCAATATCACCTGTTTGACTATGTGGGCGCTCAAGACGCTGAACGCGTGATCGTCATCATGGGCTCCGGCGCGGAAACCGCCGGTGAGACTGCCCTGTATCTTGCCGAACAGGGCGAGAAGGTCGGCGTGCTCAAGGTGCACCTGTATCGGCCCTTCTCTGTGAAGCACTTCCTGGAAGCATTGCCGCCCACGGTGCGGGTCATCGCCGTCCTCGATCGCACCAAAGAAGCAGGCGCAGCCGGCGAGCCGTTGTACCTGGATGTGGTCACTGCTATTAACGAAGGGCTTGCGGAAGGCTCGGTGCCTTACGCCCAGTTCGCTCACCGCCCCTACCCGCGAGTGATCGGCGGGCGGTATGGTCTTTCATCAAAGGAATTCACCCCCGCCATGGTCAAGGGCGTCTTCGACGAAATGCTCAAGGTTGAGCCAAAGAATCACTTCACCGTGGGCATTCTGGATGATGTCACCCATACGAGCATCCCCTACGATCCATCCTTTTCGATCGAATCGCCGGAGACCGTCCGCTGCGTCTTCTGGGGAATCGGCGCCGATGGAACGGTAGGAGCGAATAAGAACTCCATCAAAATCATTGGCGAAGAGACAGAGAATTACGCCCAGGGGTACTTCTACTCTGACTCAAAGAAATCCGGCGGAGTCACCCTGTCGCATTTGCGCTTTGGGCCTAAGCCAATCCGCGCGCCATACCTGATCAGCCAGGCGCAGTTTGTCGCCTGTCACCAGTTCTCTTTCCTGGAGCGCTTCGATGTGCTCAAGTACGCGGCTCCTGGAGGCATATTCTTGCTCAACAGCATCTACGGGCCAGATGAAGTATGGGATCAACTCCCAATCGAGGTTCAGAAAGACATCATCGCCAAAAAGTTGCGCTTTTACGTCATCGACGCGTATGATGTTGCCCGCCAGACGGGAATGGGCAGTCGCATCAACACCATCATGCAGACCTGCTTCTTCGCCATCAGCGGCGTGCTGCCGCGCGAGCAGGCTATCGCTGAGATCAAGCACGCGATTGAAAAAACCTACGGCAAGCGCGGCGAAGCGGTGGTCAAAGCCAACTTTGAAGCGGTTGACAAGACGCTGGCCAACCTGCACGAGGTGAAAGTTCCGGCAAAAGCCACGAGCAAATTGACCCGTCGCAGTCCGGTGCCGCCTGAGGCTCCCCCGTTTGTCAAAGAAGTTCTCGGACCGATGATTGCCTTGGAAGGGGATGATCTGCCGGTGAGCGTCTTCCCGGTGGACGGAACCTTCCCTACCGGCACCACACAGTGGGAGAAGCGTAACATCTCCCTGGAGATTCCCGTTTGGGAGCCAGATCTGTGCATCCAGTGCGGCAAGTGCTGTTTCGTCTGTCCGCATGCCGTCATCCGGGAAAAAGTCTACGATCCGGCTTACTTAGAAAACGCCCCAGCAGCCTGGCGATCGGCTGAGGCGCGCTGGAAAGAATTCCCTGGGATGAAATACACCCTGGTAGTCTCCCCGGAGGATTGCACCGGCTGCGGGCTCTGCGTTGAAGTTTGCCCGGCCAAGGACAAATCGGCGGTCGGCCGCAAAGCCATCAACATGGCTATGCAACCTCCGATCCGCGAGCGCGAAAACCTGAACTGGAAGTACTTCCTCTCCCTACCAGAAGTCGACCGCACTCAAATCAGCCTACGAACGGTAAAGAACTCACAACTGTTGCTGCCCCTATTCGAGTTCTCCGGCGCCTGCGCAGGCTGCGGCGAAACCCCATACCTGAAATTGCTCAGCCAGCTTTTCGGCGACCGCATTGTGATCGCCAACGCTACCGGCTGCTCCTCCATCTATGGCGGCAACCTGCCGACAACCCCTTGGGCGAAAAATCACGAGGGCCGCGGCCCGGCCTGGTCGAATTCCTTGTTCGAAGATAATGCCGAGTTTGGCTTGGGCATGCGCCTCACCCTGGATAAGCAGGCAGAATTTGCCCATGAGCTGCTGCTCAAAGTTGCCCCTACGGTCGGCGAAGAGCTTGTCAGCGCAATACTCAACGCCGATCAAAGCACCGAAGCCGGGATCAATGAACAGCGCCAGCGCGTTGCCCTGTTGAAGCAACGCCTGGAAAGCCTGAACGACCCGATTGCCCGACAATTGCACAGCATCGCCGATGTGCTGGTGCGCAAAAGCGTGTGGATCATCGGCGGCGATGGCTGGGCTTACGATATTGGCTATGGCGGCCTGGATCATGTGCTTGCCTCCGGGCGCAACGTCAACCTGCTGGTGTTGGACACCGAGGTTTATTCCAATACGGGTGGGCAGGCTTCTAAGTCCACCCCGCGCGCCGCGGTAGCCAAGTTCGCCGCAAACGGCAAAGGGCTGCCGAAGAAAGACCTGGGCATGCTTGCCATGGCTTACGGCTACGTTTATGTAGCCCGGATCGCCATGGGCGCTAACGACCAGCAGACCCTCACCGCCTTCCTGGAAGCCGATGCCTACGAAGGCCCATCGCTGATCATCGCCTATTCGCACTGCATTGCCCATGGTTACGACCTGCGCAAAGGCCTGGATCAGCAAAAGCTGGCTGTGCAATCGGGCGCCTGGCCGTTGTACCGCTATAACCCGGCGCTCATCGCCGAGGGGAAGAATCCGCTCACGATCGACTCCAAAGAGCCGTCTGTTCCGCTGGAACAATACGCCTACAATGAAACCCGCTACCGCATGTTGCTGCAATCGGATGAGCAACGCGCCGAGCAACTGATCAAACTCGCCCAAAAGGATGTCAAAGGGCGCTGGGAGATGTATCGCCAGATGGCTTCCATGCATTACAACGGCGGTGCAGAAGAGAAACGTGAATCAGAAAAGGCTGGCGACTGATTGAGGCTCAGCGCCACAAACCGCTGAATGACTCTCGTGGGATGAGGAATAAATCCATGGTTGACCTGACAACAACGTATCTGGGTTTGAAATTGAAAAATCCATTGGTGGCTTCGGCTTCGCCTCTGTCGAAAAAACCGGAGACCGCCGTGGAACTGGAGCAGGCGGGCGTCTCAGCCATCGTGATGTACTCGCTATTCGAGGAGCAAATCTTATGGGAAAGCCGAAAATTGCATGAAGATCTCAGCCGGGGGGTGGAATCCTTCGGCGAAGCGCTTACCTATCTACCGGATTACCACCCCTACTCGATTGGCCCGGAGAACTACCTCAAAACGCTGCGTAAAGTCAAGCAGGCGGTCACAATCCCGGTCATCGGCAGCTTGAATGGCATTACCGCCGGCGGCTGGACAGAGTACGCCCAGAAGATCGAACAGGCCGGAGCAGACGCCCTGGAGCTGAACATGTACGACATCGCCAGCGATCCCGCAGTCAGCTCCAGCCAGCTCGAGGATCAATACATTGAATTGGTGAGCCAAATCCGCAAATGGGTGAGAATCCCGCTGGCGGTAAAGCTTAGCCCCTTCTTCACTTCCTTACCGCACTTCGCCAGGCGTCTGGTGGAGGCTGGCGTGGATGGGCTGGTGTTATTCAACCGCTTCTACCAACCGGACTTCGATCTGGAGGAGTTAACCGTCACCCCTAACCTGGTGCTGAGCAATTCCAACGAGCTCCGCCTGCCGTTGCGCTGGATCGCCATTCTGTACGGGCGCATCCAGGCAGATTTCGCCCTGACCAGCGGCGTGCACACTGCCGAAGACCTGATCAAGGCGATCATGGCCGGGGCAAGTGTGGCAATGATAGCTTCTGCGCTGCTGCGGCAGGGCGTCCACCATGCCGCAAGAATATTGAGCGACCTGGAAAGCTGGATGATCGAACATGAATACCAATCGGTGCGGCAGATGCTCGGTAGCATGAGCCAGAAAGCGGTGGCCGAGCCGGAGGCATTCGAGCGCGCCAATTATCTGCTGGTGCTGAGTTCGTATTAATTCCGCCCGACGTTGAGCGGCAAAACAAAGCGGGATGCCAGAAGACAAGGCATCCCGCTCATATTTCTATGAGAAGGAGATAAATCCAGAGGTCAGACGATTGCGACTATGGTTCGAACTCGGCTTCGGGCACCTCGGCGAACTTCTTATGCCGGTAAACAATCCGACCGCGGCTGAGGTCATACGGCGACATCTCTACCCGCACCCGATCTCCCAGCAAAATACGGATGTAGTACTTGCGCATCTTGCCGGAAAGATACGCCAGCACTTCGTGCCCGCTATCCAGGCGGACTTTGAATTGCGTTCCGGGCAGGGCTTCAACCACAAGCCCCTCGACCTGGATTTTATCCTCTTCCTTTGCCATGAGCACCTCCGGATGACTGTGTATCGTCGCTACTCGATCGGCGATGATCATTCCGCCTCAGTATACTGGCGGCGTTTAATGCGTCGAATGGACTTTTTCTTCTGGATGCGGCGCAGTTCGCTCTTGGAGACGAACCAACGCTTTCGCCGGACGGTGCTTAGAATTCCGCTTTTGGCAACTTTCTTGCGGAAGCGCTTGAGCAACTGATCCTGCGATTCGTTTGGGCGCAAAGTCACAAAAGTCACGCGATTTCACCTCCTTTCATCCAGAGAATCCATTCAACCGGGCGTTGCAGGAGCCAGGGGCATACAAAAAGCCCGGCAGGCGTTCCAGGACACAGCCGGGCCAACGATTGCTCCGTTCGTCCACTGTATTCGCAAAAACCGATACGCCCTCTCCTTACTGTTGGCACTGAAACGAGTAAAAGAGCAGCTCCGGAAACGCCCTTACAAGAATTCTATCATATCTGCAAGGCATTGTCAATTTAAATTAAAAAAGTCCCTTGGCGATGACCTACTCTCCCAGGGGGTCGCCCCCCAAGTACCATCGGCGCTGACGGGCTTAACGACCGGGTTCGGGATGAGACCGGGTGTACCACCGTCGCTCCAATCACCAAGAGACTTTTTTACAAGGTTCAGTTACCAACTGAATACAAGCGCGTAGTCGAAAAGTTGCGAGTTCTCCGCACCACAGAGGAAGCCCTCGGCCATTAGTACGGCTTAGCTGAACGCATTACTGCGCTTACACATGCCGCCTATCAAGCAGGTAGTCTACCTGCGGCCTTACTCCCTTGATGGGATGAGGGATCTCATCTTGAGGCGAGTTTCCCACTTAGATGCTTTCAGCGGTTATCTCTGCCAGACATAGCTACCCAGCGATGCCGTTGGCACGACAACTGGCACACCAGAGGTCTGTCCACCCCGGTCCTCTCGTACTAGGGGCAGCTC
>FWPU01005598.1_pt1 | contig 26852 bp, 26 predicted proteins | sample 2228361 | NCBI WGS metagenome assembly FWPU01 (sample SAMEA103939777, study PRJEB20133) | metagenome
ATAGAATTTTTAAATATATAAAAAAGTTTGACTTATATAAATTCTAAAAAAGCAAAATTATGATTCTACAAAAACCAATAGTAGGTATTATTATGGGAAGTGATTCTGATTTAGAAACAATGAAAGAATGTGCAAATTTATTACAGGAATTTTCTATACCATATGAAATTAAAGTAGTTTCAGCCCATCGTACTCCAGATTGGATGTTTGAGTATGCAAAAACTGCTGAATCTCGTGGTTTAGAAGTAATTATTGCTGGGGCTGGTGGCGCAGCTCATTTACCAGGTATGACAGCTTCCCTAACTCATCTTCCTGTTATTGGAGTTCCAGTGCAATCAAAATCCTTAAATGGGATAGACTCTTTACTCTCAATTGTACAGATGCCAGTAGGAATTCCGGTAGCTACTTTAGCAATAGGAATTGCTGGAGCAAAAAATGCAGCAATCTTAGCTGCAAGAATTTTAGGCTTAAAATATCCATACATTAAAAATAAACTTACTGAATATCATCAAAACTTAACAAATTTAGTTTTATCTAAAAAAGAGATTAACTTATGAACTATTTAGATTTTACAATTGGAATTGTAGGTGGCGGTCAATTAGGAAGAATGTTAGCTTTTAAGGCTATACAGATGGGCTTTAAAGTTGGGGTGATTGATCCTGATCCAGATGCTCCGGCTTTGCAAACATGCCAATACCCAATTCTGGGATCATATGATAATAAAAATTCCTTAGAAAAACTAAAAATTATATCTGATGTTATTACTTATGAATTTGAAAATGTAGATGAAAACAAATTAATTGAGTATAACAAATCCAAACAAATTTATCCGAGTCCAGAAGTTCTTAAAATTTCTAAAAATCGAATTATAGAGAAAAAAACTATAGAAAGCTTCGGTATTAGAATTCCAGATATTTTCTATTCCGGTATTCTCAATAAAAAAGAAATACCAGATTTAGTTGAAAAAATAAAATCAACAAAGGGAAGTTGGTTCTTAAAAAGAACAGAAGGTGGATATGACGGAAAATTTCAGGTCTTAATCAATCCTAAAAAAAACATTGATGAAATCAAAAAAGAAATAACGAAAATATTTGAATTTTTTAATAAAGACGAGTTAGAAATTATTGTCGAAAAAAAAATTGACTATGATTTCGAATTTAGCATAATTGCTACTGGATATTTGAATAAAAACAATCAAATTGAATCTGTTTTTTTTCCTCCTTTTATAAATTATCACCATTCTGGAATTTTAAGAAAAACTTTTTTAGATCTGGATTTTCAAAATCAACAGATAGAAATTCTAAAAGAGAATATAAAAAAATTTATAAAATCTTATAAATATATAGGTGTATTAACAATGGAATTTTTTTATAAAGATTCACAAATCTTTTTTAATGAAATGGCTCCAAGAGTTCATAATTCAGGCCATCTAACGATAGAAGCTTTTAACTATTCTCAATTTCATCAACATATTCTTTCTATCGCACATTTTCCTATTCAAAAACCTGAACCCAAATCTTATGCAGCTATGTTAAATATTATCTCTCCAAATTTCCTGGAAAATAATTCAAAACTTATAAAAGAAATTTTAAAAATACCTAATAGTCATTTTCATTATTACGGGAAAAGAATAGGTCGAACTAATCGTAAAATGGGACATATTACTTTAACTCATAATAACAAAGAAGAATTAATTGAAAACCTAAATTATCTGGAAAAACTGATCTATAAAGAAGTTACAGATTTTCAATATTTTCGAGGAATTCCTTCAGAATAGGAAATTTATTTTTATTTTTTTGAAATTTTTGTTCTCTTTCTATCGTTTTTTTATAGATAGATTTTAATTGAACTTTTAAAGTATTGCCAGAAACATTCATAATTTTTAAAATTTCAGACCTTTTTTTTTCTTCTGATATATATTTACAGATCATAGCTTCCTGATGGGTAAGATCATAAATATTTCTCAAAATTTCGTATTTTTTTTCAAAATTATTTCTGAGAATGGGTGGACTAAAAAGAGTATTAAAAAAAATTAAAGAAATAAAAGTAATGAAAATTATAAAAATTATATAAAATATTAAATTTTTATTGAATGTTAATATATAGCTTGAAAAAAACCATAAAACAACAAGTGAAAAGCTAACCGCTGCAATAATCCCGGCAATTTTTAAAAAAAATTGAGCTTGTGTTTCCAGATACTGTTCACGAAAAAATATAGCTGCTAATATAGGTGTAAGTATTGCATCGAAGGCACTACCAAGGGGTAAAATTTGAAATTCCCATAAAGTTAAAAAATTAGAAATTGATGCAATGGTAATTAATGCAAATAGTAAGATTATTATTCTTCCTTTTTTATCTTTTGGATTTTTTTTTAGATATTGAAATAAATAATAATAGGAAATAACAAAAACATAAATCCAGTAAATATTGGTTATATAGGAACCATAACCTGGCATTGGATAAAAACCCCAATCATATTTTCTTATTCCCGAAATAAAAAGATTATTTAAATCGGTTAGAATAGACGAATAAAGAAGTATAACCATCCAGATTAAAGAAAAAATCAAGCTCACAGTCATATGATTTCGAACCACTTTATAATTTTTATTGGTAAATTCCAGACTAAACAATAAAAAACCATTTGTCATTAAAAGCTGAATGGTATAATAATAATAGTAAACTCGCATCGAAAGTTCGTAAGAATCTGTTAAAAAGCTCAAAAATTGAAATAAATTAAATCCAACTGCGCCACTATACAATAAACTCAAACTAAAACGATATTGACGGGATTTTTTCATAAAGTATATCACAATAAGGATAGAAATATTCGAAAAAAAACCAGCTAAAGGAATCAAATAAAAAAATAAATAATGAGCTTTTTCAAACATATAAAAAATTTTTATTACATAAAAAGAAAATATTTATAATAAACGGAAAATAGGTCTAAACCATGGCACTCCATATAGAATAATTAAAAAGCTTAAAACAATTAAAAAAGTCTGTATTTTATAAAAATTTTCATTTTCTTTTTTTAAATATCCGTTTATTGCATGAATAATTCCCAGTAAAACAACCATCAAAACAGGATGTTCAACCATAAAAAATCTTACTTCTTTTACTTTAATAGATTCAGAAAGATGATTCCAACCACCAATAACCAGCGTGCTTAAAGGATAGAGAGTAAAACCAATTAAAAATTGAATATTTATAACAATAAATAAATAAAAGAATATTTTTTTATTTATTTTAAAAAGATTTGTGTTTTCCAGAGATTTAAAACTTAACTGATTCTTTTTTTGATATATCCAAATCAAAATTCCATAAATTAAAACTAAACTCATTAGTATTAAAATTAACCACCGAACTAAATTATGAATACTTAAAAGAATCTGAAATATTATTTCCATAACTACCATATATATATAAAACTTTATAAAGAAAAGTTTAAAATGATTTTCTAACAAAATATTCAAAAAAAATATGTCTTAATGAATAACAAAGACAATATAATTCAGACCATTGATATAACCAGTGCTTTAAAAAAAGGATATAGAATTATTCCGGTTGATTTAGAAAATCAAATGAAATCTTCCTATCTTGACTATGCAATGAGCGTCATTGTAGGAAGAGCTTTACCTGATGTACGGGATGGATTAAAACCTGTCCACAGAAGAATACTTTATGCAATGCATGAAAGAGCCTGGAGGCATGATAGGCCCTTTGTAAAATGCGCGAAAATCGTTGGAGAAGTAATAGGTAATTACCATCCTCATGGAGATATGGCCGTTTATGATACTCTTGTAAGAATGGCTCAGGATTTTGTTATGAATGTTCCTCTTATTGAAGGGCAGGGCAACTTTGGCTCTATCGATGGCGACAGTCCAGCTGCTTATCGCTATACAGAAGCAAGACTCACCATTTCGGCTGAAGAATTATTACAAGATATTGATAAAAACACTGTAGATTTTATACCTAATTTTGATGATACCCGAGAGGAGCCCATAGTTCTACCTGCTGGTATTCCCAATTTATTGATTAATGGTTCAAGTGGTATTGCAGTAGGAATGGCAACCAATATACCACCCCACAATCCAGAAGAGGTAATAAAAGCCGTTAATGCTTTAATCGACAATCCCAACTTATCCATAAAAGAATTAATGAAATATATTCCTGCTCCTGATTTTCCCACGGGAGGTATTATCATAGGAGAAGAAGGATTATATAATGCATACTTAACAGGGAAGGGTTCAATAAAGATTCGTGCCAGAATTGACATTGAAGAAGATAAAAAACGAAAAAAACAATTACTGGTTATTAAAGAGATACCTTATCAGGTAAATAAAAAAAGCGTTCTCGAAAAAATTGCCGAATTAGTTCAAAATAAAATTATCGAAGGTATATCTGATATAAAAGATCTCTCAGATAGACATGGCATCCGCGTTGAAATAGAATTAAAAAAAGATATAAATCCTCAAATAGTTTTAAATCAATTATATAAAATGACACAATTACAGGTATCCTACGGAATTATCTTACTTGCTTTAGTTGATGGACAACCAAAAATTTTAAATCTCAAAGAAATACTTACAGAATATATTCAACATCGAAAAAATGTAATAGTTAGAAGAACTAGATATGAATTAGAAGAAGCTGAAAAAAGAGCCCATATTTTGGAAGGATTAAAAATAGCCTTAGATTTTATTGATGAAGTAATCAAAATCATTCGTTCTTCAAAAACAGTTGAAGAAGCAAGAAGCCGATTAATGGAAAGATTTAAACTTACTGAGATTCAGGCTAATGCAATTCTTGATATGAGATTACAAAAATTAACCTCTCTCGAAAGTAAAAAAATCATAGAAGAATTGGAAGCACTAAAAAATAAAATCGTTGATCTTAAAGACATTTTAAGCAAAGAAAAAAGGCAATATAAAATAATTCAAGAGGAATTATCAAATGCTTTAAATAAAATTTCAAAAGAAGTAAGAAAAAGACTTTCTCAGATTGATTTTAGTTTAGCAGATGCAACTTCGTTCGAAATTACAGATTTAATCCATGATGAAGAGGTAATTATCTCAATTTCTAACGATGGATTCATCAAAAGAACTCCTCTCAATACCTTCAAAAGACAAAAAAAAGGTGGAAAAGGAGTAAAAACATCAAACTTAAAAAAAGAAGATACGATAAAAATTCTTGAATATGCATCTACTCATGATACTTTATTATTATTCTCGAATAAAGGAAAAGTTTTTGGAGTTAAAGTTCATGAAATTCTAGAAGCTTCAAAAGATGCAAGAGGGAAATCTTTAAAAGCTTTATTAAATCTATCTCAAGATGAAGTCATTACTTCAATTGTTGCCATTGATAAATTTGATGAAAAAAAATCCATTGTTATGGTTAGTAAAGAAGGAATTTTAAAAAAATCTGATTTTGATTTATTCCAGAATGTAAAGAAAAATGGTATTATTGCCATCAATCTTCGAAAAGAAGATGAACTTGTAAAAGTATGTATTGTTGATTCAAAAGATGATATAATGATTGCAACAAAAAACGGATTCTCTCTAAGAACAAACATAGGAAAAATGAGAAGCCAAGGTAGAACAGCAGCAGGTATAATTGGAATGAAATTAGATGAGAATGACGAAATTATAGGAATGACTGTTGTGAATAAAAAATATATTTTTGCTATTTCTGAATATGGATATGGAAAAAGAATGGAAGCAAAACAATTTCCTGTAAAAGGCAGAGGGGGAAAAGGAATAACTTGCTTTAAAATTACCGATAAAACAGGAAATTTAGCTTCAATTGGTTCCTGTAATGACGATGATGATCTTTTCATTATTTTAAATAATGGTAATATAATTAGAATAGGAATATCAGAAGTTTCTGTTATCGGAAGAAATACCTCTGGTATTCGTTTAGTCGATGTGAATCACAAGGAAGGAACAGAAAAAGTTCAGGATACTACCATCATTCCTCCAGAGAAGAAATAGAAAGAATTTCTATTTCTTCTTTTTTTTGGATAGTTGAGAATCATCTATATTTGCATTATTATTTTCAACGATAGGTCCCTGTGCTTTCGTAAAAATCATTTTACCTGCAGCTGTTTGAATAATTGAAGTTACCGTTACTTTTACTATTTTACCAATTAATTCTTTTCCATCTTCTATTACCACCATTGTTCCATCATCTAAATAGCCTATACCTTGATTCTCATCTTTCCCTTCTTTAACTATTTGAATTTTTAATTCTTCGCCCGGTAAAACAATAGGCCTCAACGCTTCTGTTAAAGCATTTAAATTCAATACCTGAATGCCCTGAACTTCTGCTACTTTCTCTAAATTAAAATCATTTGTTATTAATTTTCCATTTATATCCCTTGCAAGACGCACCAATTTTGAATCTACATCTCGAATTTCTGGATAATCAACATAACTTATTTTCACTTCAATATTATTTAATTTCTGCAATTCGTTTAACATATCCAGTCCTCTTCTTCCTCTATTCCGCTTTACAGGATCAGAAGAATCACTAATAAGTTGAATTTCTCTTAAAACAAAATTGGGTATAATAAATGATCCTTCTATAAAATTTGTTTTTGCTATTTTCAATATTCTCCCATCAATAATTACTGAAGAATCCAATATCTTTCCAGAAACTTCATCCTGGGCTTCTTGATTAGAATGAGATTGGCTAAAAGAAATAACAAAATCATTTTTCAATAAACCTAGAAACACTCCCAGAAGAATAAACATAAAAAAACTAAATATTCTAATTTCTGTACTGATTAATTCATTCCAGCCAAATAAATTAAAAATCAATGCAAAAGCAAAATACAATACAACAGCAAAAATTAATCCCAGAGAAGAATATAAAATTATTCTCTTTACGGTTATAGAAAATTTAGAATAAGCAATAAGAAATAAAAAAGTGGCAATTCCAAAAATAAAGAAAAATATTCCTCCAATCATTAAGCTTTGTTCTAATCCTAAATAGGTTATTAAAAAAATAACTAACGAAATCACAAAAGAATAAATAAAATTCCTAAATAGCATAATACAACTCCTTGCAGATTTTTTTAGCTATTTTTGGAATGAATTCTATCTCAGACTAAATTTTACTGTTTTGATAAAATTTCAGATACCAGGTTATTTGCTTCTTCCTGAGGAATATTACTTGCAATAGAAATCTCAGTAGTCACAAGTAAATATGCAGTTTCATACAATCTTCGTTCCATTAAAGACAATTCTTTATCTCTTGCTCTCTTATATAAATTTCTGCATACTTCAGCAATCTGAAATATGGATCCAGACTTAATTTTATTCAAATTATTCTGATAACGAATTTTCCAATCTTCTTCAATTTCATCCTGTTCTTGTTCAAGGATTTTAAAGACTTTCTTCACATCATTTTTATTAATAGTCTTTCTTATTCCTCTATCATCAACCTGATCTACTGGAATTTTTATTATTAAGCTGTTACTCATTATTTGAATAACATAATATAATTTCTTTTCATCTGAAATTTTGATCTTTTCAATATTTACAACCTTTCCAACTCCTTGGGAAGGATATACTATAAATTCACCAATTTGAAATTCAATACTTTCAGTTTCTTTTCCTGATTTTTTCTTCTTTACTGAAAGCATTGATTTAGTTACATTGTTTGAGGTTTTTTTGATTACTTTTTTTGTATCTTTTTTTTTTATTTTACTTTTCTTAGTAGTCTTTGATTTAGCCTGAGACATAATTATTCCAAATAATAGCTTATGGATATCTTCATTTTCTATTCTTTTTTGACAACAAAAATTTATATTCTTAATTGATTTTTTACCAGGATTAAACTAATTGACTTTAAAATCAATGATTGGAGACATTTATGAGACCTGTATACATTATAGATGCCATAAGAACTCCCAGAGGAAAAGGGAAAAAAAGAGGTGCTTTAGCCCATATTCATCCCGTTGATTTATTAGCTTATTGCTTAAAATCTATACCTGAAAGAAATTCAATTGAACCTGATATTATAGAAGATGTAATTATAGGATGTGTTACACAGGTAGGAGAACAAGGTGCCTGCATTGCTCGAAATGCTATTCTTGCCAGTAAAATTTCTCTATCGATTCCAGGTTATACCCTGAATCGTTTCTGCGGTTCAGGATTACAGGCAATTCAAAATGCTTCTGCTATGATTGGTTCGGGAATGATGGATGTAATTATAGCAGGTGGTGTGGAATCTATGAGCCGTGTTAAAATGGGAGAAGACATAGTAGGGCTGGATCTATCAGTAGGCAATACAATTTTAAAAAATGATTATCATTTGGTTCCACAGGGAATTTCAGCAGACTTAATTGCTACTTTATATAACATTTCCAGAGAAGAGGCAGATAGATATTCTGAGCAAAGTCAAATCAATGCTGATAGAGCTATCAAAAATGGATATTTTAAAAATAGTATTATACCAATACCTTCTGAAAAAGAAGAATATATAGAATTAGATGAACACCCACGAATAGAAAATAACTTTGAGTTTCTTTCAAAGTTACCACCAGCCTTTAAAACTATAGGTGAATCTGAATTTGATGCAATTGCCCTAAAACAATACCCTCAAATAAAAAAAATTAATCATATTCATACCTTAGGAAACTCATCAGGTGTGGTAGATGGTGCAGGTATAGTTTTGCTAGCAAGCGAAGAAGCAATTCAAAAATATAATTTAAAACCAATAGCAAGAATAATATCCACAGCTGCGGTAGCAACTGAACCAACCATTATGTTAACTGGTCCCGTTCCCGCTTCTAGAAAAGCACTTCAAAAAGTCAATCTTAAAATAGAAGATATTGATTTATGGGAAATAAACGAAGCATTTGCAGCTGTTGTCATTTACACTATGAGAGAATTAGGAATTCCAAGAGAAAAAGTCAATGTTAATGGAGGTGCTATCGCTTTAGGTCATCCCTTAGGTGCTACCGGGGCAATTCTTCTGGGAACACTCATAGATGAATTACAAAGAACCAAGAAAAGGTATGGACTTACCACTCTTTGTATTGGTGGAGGAATGGGAGTTGCTACAATTGTAGAAAGAATATAAACCTATAGAGAAGAAATCTCTATAGGTTAATAGGTTAAAACATATGGTTAAATGAAAAATTTCCATTGGCTTCGTACTGGGATCTACCATAGCTAATATTAATTATGGTATTTCTTTGCCATACTAAACGAATACCACCACCAGCTGCTCTATGAAAATCCTTAAAAACAAATTCTTTATATGAAGGAGCAACTCTACCTATATCGTAATATGCTAGAAATACAAAATCAATCCCTCCTAAAGCACTTACTCTAAAAGTTGTTAAACGCAGTTCTGTGTTAAATACTCCCATTACTTTATCTACAAATTGATTGGCAGGATATCCGCGAATTCCACTATTTCCCCCCAAACCTAAGGCACTCTCTCTCATTGTATAAATTCTTCCTGCTTCAAAAAAAGGAACATCACCATCAGTTTTCTGGGTTTGTATTCGATACGCAAATACTAGCTCTTGATCTCTTGGTTTGAATAACCCAGATAAGATTTCTATATATTGTCTGAAAGTAAAAGTATAGCGATTAAAGGTATAATGAGAACCTGTTACTTTCCCTACACTTTCTATATGGATATCTGTAAATATTCCATCATTGGGATTTAATTCTCTTATTCTTGGCCGGGAATCATAGGCAAAAGCAACTCGAATTGAATTTACATATCTTGGCTTTTCAGTTGCATCATAACCTGTAGGCTGTTCATGATCAATCAGAGTTTTTAAATTTGGATATGTCTGCCCTTTGTCCACATCATATTTATATGACTGTATTGTATATCTTTGTAGTCTGATACCCGCAAACCATTTAAAATTCGTATTACCTATAAAATCTTCTGATGTGATAGTAAAGAAAGGTTTTATACTATCATAATTAAAGTATTTATCCTGAGATTCTCTAAGTTCTTTTTCACTTTTATTATAGATAGTAAGATCAAATATATTCTGGTTTTGCAAATAATTAGTGTTTAGCGTAATTTTGTCATTAACTTGATATAGAGTAGGTACAGAAGGAAGATTTTCATTGATAGGAAGCTCCCCTGCTTTTATTTTTTTTTGTCTCGGTATATCCTGAAAGTTACTATACCCATAATATTGAGCATTCAGATACCTTTCCACACCAATATTCATTCGTACTCTAAAAGGAGATCCTAAAAATCTTAAACTATCCAGAGAAAATTCATGATATTGAAATCCTTTCGTGGTTTGATAAAACTGCCCGTAAGTTTGAAACTTAAAGGGAGCATAATTTTCCTCATAATAAGTTCCGTATATTCTTACTCCATATCCAAAACCATCATCTGTACTAAAACTTATCAAGGGTAATCCTGTAATTTTCAAACCCTTTAAATCCTCTTGATTTTCCTGTGAATACAAGTTATTAATTAATAAAGCTAAAATTAAAATTGATACTAATCTTTTAAATATCTTCATATAGTCCCCCTGAATTATAATAACTTATCAAGCCGATAAGAAAAGGAAATAACTAAATTATCAGAAGCCTGAAGTTCAAGTTTAATATAGCCTCGTAAACCATCTTCTAAAACATCAGATTTGGATTCTAACAATCGAATACTTATACCATCAATTGTAAAAGAATTGGAATTACTTAATTTTAATATCCTTCCATAGCCATTTCCTGTTTCAGGACCTATTTCAATAGAAACACTAACAGGAACTTCCAGTTTTAATTCTTTTCCATTATCGGGATTCGCAATTATCAAATTTATATTTCCTATCTTTTGTAAACTATCTATATAAATTTGTAGATTCTTTTCCAAATTGTTCGACACATTGCTATAAAAAGCTCGGTAAATTTCGCAGGAAAGTATATTATTAGTAGAATTACATTGTTCAATTTCCGCTTTACCTTGCCAAAAATAAGAATTTAACACTCCTTTTCCTAGCAAAGCTAATAAATTATAATCACTTTCTGGCTGATCCACTGTTGATTTGCAATGAAAAATCATCGCAATCAACACCCCCAACATCATATACAATTTCATTGTTTTCGCATTCATACTAATACAAGATTAATGAAATTAAAAAGATAGTCAAGTTTAATTAAACCAGATTTATTTTTTTTATTGAATCAATATTCATTTTAATTATTTTCCTATACAAAACATTGAAAAAATTCTTCCCAGAACTTCTTCTGTGGTAACTTCTCCTGTTAATTGAGAAATATTTTGTAGAACATTATCAAATTCAAGAGAAATAATCTCATCTGGAGCATTATACTTCCATAGATCTATAACTTTATTTAGTGATTGAATAATTGCCTGAAAATGATAATGATGTCTTTCTTCCAGTAAAAAGGGATCCTTTATTTCATAAAATACACTTATCATTTTTTCTAATTTTAATTTAAGTTCAGATATACCCTCACCTGTTTTACAGGAAATTTTTACTATATCAATAGGTTGTGTAATATAGTTTTTTAAGGATTCCTCATTCCAGGATTGATGGTGTTTCTTATCAATTTTATTTAAAATGTGTATTACTTTCTTCTCATTACTAAGAATAATTTGCTTTAATGAATCTTCATAATCTTGTAAAAAATCATATTTTTCAAGAGAAGCATCTATTAAATGAAGGATTATCTCGCTTTTTTCAACAATTTGTCTGGAACGGCGAATTCCTTCTTTTTCTATGAAATCATCTGTTTTTCGTAAGCCCGCTGTATCAGTTATCCTTACCGGCATTCCCATATATTCTATTTCTTCTGATATATAATCTCTTGTTGTTCCTTCAACTTCTGATACTATTGACCTATCCCAGCCTAAAATTTTATTCAAAAGCGAAGATTTGCCAGTATTTGGTTTTCCCACTATTGCTATGGAAAACCCCTGCGAAACTTTTGAAACTACCGAACTTTTTTCTAACAATTGATGGATATTTTTAATAATATTTTTAATATTTTCTTTAATTTTTTCTCTTCCTACTAAATCAATATCTTCATCAGAAAAATCAATTTCTGCTTCAATAAAAGCTTTAATATTTATAATTTCTGAGCGAATTTTGTGAACCAATTTATATAAATCGCCAAAGTAAATATTTTTTATTGCATTTAATTCATATTCTGAACGAGCTGTTATAATACGATGGATAGACTCAGCTTTTGTCAAATCCATTTTACCATTTATGAAAGCTCTTCGCGTAAATTCACCAGGTTTTGAAGGTCTTGCCCATCCTGTCTGTGCAACGAAATTGATTATTTTTTTCACTATAATAGGATTGCCATGAATATATATTTCAGCTAAATCTTCTCCTGTATAAGAATAAGGTCCTTTAAAAAAAACAAACATTCCTTCATCTATTACTTGAGAATTAATATAAAAGCTGGATTTATAAACCTTTCGGGGATTTTTCTGGAAAGGATGATTTTCTTTTTTTATTAAATTTTCTAAAATATATTTTGTATTACCACCACTGATTCTTATTATAGAAATTGCTCCTCTTCCATAAGGAGAAGAAAGAGCAATTATGGTTGAGTTATCCGGCAACATTAAATTGAATTTTTATTCTTCATTATAGGTATCTTTATAGATTTTTTTATATTCATTAGAATCAATTTTAATAATCCTAACTCTCTTGTATAAACCACCTCCCTCTGATTCTGTTGTAACACGCTTATCTTTTTCTAATTCCAGATGGATAATTCGTCTCTCGTAAGGATTTAATGGATTCATCAGAAAAGACTTTCCAGAAACACTCACTTTATTTGCTAAGTGTCTTGCTAATTTTTGAAGATAATTTTTTCGTTTCTCTCTATACCGCATTGTATCCAATAAAACTCTCTTATTTTTTCCGGTTATCTTATTGAGAATCAAGTTAATCAAAAACTGGAAAGCATCTAAATTTTTCCCTTCTTTACCTAATATAAATTGACCATCTTCTGATTTTATAGAAACATAATAGTGTTCTGGTGTATCTTTAAAAAAATCGATTTCCACATCAATTCCTAATTTGCTGAATACTGTAAATGTAATCCCACGAACTACTATAAAATCTGGTAGATCTGGTTTATAGATAACTTTATAAATAGAAGGTTTTCTGGAAAGTATCCCCCCTAAAAATCCCCCTATATGTTCCAATTCTATTTTTTTTTCGCCATAGTTTAAAATTTGAGAAGCCTTTTGCAAAGCTTCTAATCTGGATCTTGCTTCTATTTCTAGAATTGAACTCATTATTCCACCTCTTTATAAAGAAATTAATTGCTATCTGAGTAATTTTTTTCATCATTTTACTATATCTTCTTTTGAAAATTTTTCAACAACTATTTGCCAGACTACTGAAATTATATTCTGTACTGTCCAGTACAATGTAACACCACTTGGCATATTCCAGAAAAAGAAAATCATAAGTACAGGCATAAAATATATCAAAAATTTTTGCTGGGGGTCACTGGTAACTGTTGTATACTTCTGTAAAAGGAACTGTGAACCCACCATAGCAAGAGGTAAAATATTAATATGAAAGTTATGCAAAATTACCATATCTTTAATTACATAAATAGTATCAGGTTGAGATAAATCTTTCATCCACCAGATAAAAGGGCTTTTCCATAATTCTATGGATTCAGAAAAAGCACTATAAAGTGCAATAAAAATGGGAATTTGAATCAAAATAGGAAAACATCCCATTGCAGGATTAATTTTATATTTTTTATATAAATCCATAATCTTTTTCTGTCTTTCAGCAGGATCCTGATATTTTTCATTTATTCTGTCCATTTCAGGTTTTAATAGATGAATTTTCTTCATTGTTTTTGCTTGAACCTGATTTAAAGGATAAGTAAGAATTTTTATAATTAACGCAATCAAGATGATTGCAAATCCATAATTGTTTACATAATTATTAATGAATCTCATAGAAATTACAATCCCATCCCTTAATTTAGAAAAAAGAGCCAGAAATCCAGAAGTATAAATCACATCTCTTACTGTTGATTCTGGAAAATCTAAATCAAATTCAAATTTTGCAATTTCTTTGTCAAAAAATTTGTGTTCTTCATCACTTTTTAAACCTGTATAAACAATTTGATCTAATATCAATAAATCGTTTCTTTGTTTATCTTTATCTAAAATAACCCTTAACCCAGAACTAGACTCAACTTTTTGAGATTTTAGATACCTGATAAGATTGAGTTCTTCTTCTTTCTTTGGTGATAATTTAAAATCCAGAAACACAGTTGTAAAACTGGCTGTTCCATCGAGAGGAGGATGATTCAGGACAACAATTCCATCAGGTAAATGATGATCACTGGAAGGTAAAAACTGTGAATAAGAAATAAAATATCTACTATTAGCGCCTAAATACTTTAAAGAATTTGGCTTTTCTGTTATAATCTGGAAATCTCCTCTCTGATTACCATTACAAAAAAGTCCTCCGGATGCTCCAAAAGCAGGTAATGTTTTTAGACTGTTATCATAGTTATAAAATCTTCCAAAACTTGCAAGAATTCGAGAATTCTCTAAATCCTCAGGTTCTGGACCAATCGTAGAAAAAGTTTTGTAAAAAAGATCACCTCCTAAGATAAAATCTTTACCAGAATCGTTCCTTAGAATGGTGATATGATGAAAAAAATTTTCTGTCTTTAAAAATCGATAAATTTTATATAATGTGAAGTCATTATCTCTGAATTTTATTTGATTGTAAAAAACTATTGTGGTAGTTTTGTTATCTTCCCATTTTTCATAATCAAAAATGGACTCGTTTAAAAAAGGAGATTTTAGTTGTATTTTATCACGAAAATAAATATGTAATTGAAAATCCATCCCTTTATTTCTTGTGATCTCCAGAGCTCTTTTATTTTTTTCTAATTCATCCTGAGAAGATTCAATAACAGAATTCGGAATCTTTAAATTATCGTTTTCTTTTATATAAACTCTATCGATTCTTCCACCTTTCGTATTGAGAATAAAAATATTTCTTTGATTTTCTACAATAATTTGTTCTTCTCTTTCAATTTTTTTAAATTCAAAATCGTCTCTTTCTAAATTCTGCCCTGATTCATCTATGGTTAGATTCTGAATTTTTTGTGGTTGTTTTTCAAAAATATTGAAATACTGAAATAATAATAATGTTGCAATTCCTAAAATTACAATAGATAATAAGGAAGATGTTGTTTGTTGTTTTTCCTGATCATTCATTTGATTACCTCATAAATTTAAGTTTATTAATAAAATTCTTTATCTCCTCTTTAAGAAATGTTCCCTTATAACTTTTTTGTAAACTGAATTTGGGCATAATTATTAAATCCCAGTTTTTAGGAATTTTTAGATTTAGATATTCACCCCATAGGATTTCTTTAATAACTCTTTTAAAACGATTTCTCTCATGGGCTTTACCCCAATTTCTGGGAGCAGTAGCTAAAAATCGAAATACCATCATATTATTTTTTTTATAACAAAATTTTAGATGAGAAGAATAAAATATACTACCTTTCAAAAAAACATCTGTTATATCCTTCTTTTTTTTTAATAAAAGATCTCTTCTTCTCAAATTATTTTCTAAAAACTTCATCGGATACAGTAAGTTTCCATCTACCTTTTTTCCTTCTGTTAGATAAAACTTTTCTTCCATTCTTAGTTGACATTCTTTTTCTAAATCCATGAGTCCTTAACCTTGACAACTTTGATGGCTGAAATGTTCTCTTCATTGATTTCTCCTAAATAAATTCAATATTAAAACTTTCTTATTACTATTTTTTTTTATATCTAAATAAGGTCAAATATTTCATTAATAGAATTTTTTCATAAAATGTGAGTTTATCATAAAAAAATGTGACATTTCAACTCAGAAAAATAAACCTATTGTGAGTAACTTAAAAAGTAACTCACATTAAACTCACATCGAAATTATGAATCTCTTCAATAAAAACATATTGAAAGTAGCAAAACTTATTAAAAAATATCTTTTAGCTAAGAAAATTTCACAATTTAACACTATTATAGTAACGATATATATACTAAAGAAAAGGAGTTAATAGTTATGGAATTTATAATTAATAAAAACGAGTTAATGAAAGCATTATCTAACATAACAGGTTTTATGTCAACAAGAGAAATTAATCAAATTATCAGTAATGTTTTGTTAGAAACAGAAAGAGGTTATTTAACAATTACAGCAACTGATTTAGAAAAATCTATAAGAAATAAAATTCCTGCGGAAGTTTTTAAGGAAGGTAGTATTTTACTACCTGGAAAAAAACTTTCAGAATTAGTTAAAGGATTTCGCTATGAAGTTTTAAATTTTTTTGTGGAGGAAACTCATCGTGTTATTATAAAAAATGGTAATGAAGAGCTGGAAAAAAAGTATAAAACTAATATTGAAATCATGGGAAATTCACCGGAAGAATTCCCTATTCCTTTTAAAGTAAATAACCTTGAATTTTTTGATATAGAACCTTCTCGATTCATGGAAATGATTCAAAAAGTTGAATATGCAACTGCAATTGATGATCCAAGAGTTGTTTTTAATGGAATTTTTCTTGAACACAAAGACGATTTATTAACTATAGTTGCTACAGATGGCAGAAGATTGTCTTATATTAAGAGGTTGGAAAAAGATTTTCTAAAAGGTAATACTATCATAATTCCTTCTCGTTCTGTAAAAGAAATAATTAAAATACTTTCTAATACAAATGAACTAAAAATTGCCTATAGCGATAAGGAAAAACAAATTTACTTGCAATCAGGTGATTTATATTTTTCAACAAGATTAGTGGAAGGTAATTTTCCTGATTATAAAGTTGTGATTCCTAAGGATTTAAATTATAAAGTAACTTTAAATCGTCAGGATTTTATAAGTGCTATTAGGCAAGCTATGGTTTTTGCGCCGGAACCCAATAAACAGGTACAGCTACATTTTAATGAAAATTTATTAATGATTGTTTCATCCACACCAGATCTTGGAAAAATTGAAGACGGTATCGATTGTGAATATCAGGAAAAACCTATGGCTATTGGATTTAATGCAAATTATTTACTGGATGTTTTGGAAGCACTTAAAAGTAATGAAATAGAATTTCATTTTAAAACACCTGATTCTCCTTCAGTAATTTTAGATCCCAATGATAAAGATTTTTTAGCGATTGTTATGCCAATGAAAATACAGGATTAATTTTATACACAGTGAAAATTCGACAAATTGAGTTGAAAAATTTCAGAAATTATGAAAACTTAAGTATAGAATTTAGTGAATCTTTAAATTTCATAATAGGAGAAAATGCAGCTGGTAAAACTAATTTATTGGAAGCCATCGGTTATTTTAGTTTATATCGATCTTTTAGGGGGGTAAATGATTCTTTCTTAGTAAGAGAAGGTCAGAACTGGTTTTATATGAGAATAGTTTTGGAAAACAATGCAGAAACTTTTACATATGAAGTAGGACTTGAGAAAAGGGATTTTGTGATAAGAAAAAAAATCAAAAAAAATGAAAGAAAAGTCGAAAAAGTATCGGAAATTCTCAGGGATATTCCTTTTATTTTTTTTCTTCCTGCTGATTTAGAGATCATTGAATCTGTAACCTACCGAAGAAATTATTTTGATGTTTTTTTTTCTACTATAGACAATGAATATTTGAATGCTTATTTTGAGTATCATAAATGTTTAAAACACAGGAATATTTTATTAAAAAAAATTTTAGAAAAAAAATCAGATGTTAACGAGCTGAATTTCTGGGATGAAAAAATTATTGCGAATTCTTTAATTATTATGAAGAAACGAGATTATTATTTACAGAAGTTTTCTTTATTTTTTGATAATAGAATTAAAGAAATTTCGAATAACAAGGATTATGTATACATAAAATTGCAACAGTTTGAAGAAGAAGAATTTGTAAAACTCTTTCGTGACTCTAAGTTTAGAGATATTTATTCTGGTAAAACGAATTACGGAATTCATAAAGATAAATTTGAATTTTATGACAAAAATTCCCGTCAGATTGAAAATTCATTCAGTCAGGGACAAAAAAGAACAGTAGTAATTTCTTTGAAATTAGCTCAATATGATTTTATAATTGAATTATTGAAACAAAAACCCATTTTATTAATTGATGATGTAATTCGTGAATTTGATCAATATCGAAGAAAATATTTTTTAGATTTATTGCTTAATTGCGGTCAGGTATTTTTTACTACACCAGCTTTTGATGATGATATGAACATTTTTAAAAGAATCAAAGGAAATAGTTGTAAAATATTTGAAATTTCGCAGGGCAAATTAATAAATGTTTTTTGAATATTATACTGATATAAAAATTCAACCTTTAAAAGAGTCAGAGAAAGAAAAAATAGTTAAAATTTTGCTTTTTTCTGATAAAGATGTAGACAAAGTTTTAGAAAAGTTTATTTATCTAAACTGGAATAGATTGGTAAATCAGTATGATAATTATTCTAAACCTGCTTATGTAAAAAATCAGATTTTGTATGTCCAGGTAGAATCAAAAGCTATTTTCCAGGAAATATTATTTTTAAAAGAATCATTAAATGAAATTTTAAAAAAAAATACAGGGTTTATTTTAAAGGATATCAAAGAAATTCCCTTTTATTATTTTAAAGCTAGAAAATCATTGTTTCATAAGTCAGCTGACAAAACAAAAATAGAAAATTCGCATAGAAAAACAAAAATTACAGCTGAAAATCAAAAGTTGATTGATGACTTAAAAAAAATCTTTAAAAAATGATGATATGAATCTGATTATTACTTTTTTAGGGTTATTAATTGGTGCTCTGGCAATTCTTTATTTACTGGATATTTTTGATCAGTCAAAATTAGAAAAAAAACAACAGAAACATTCTACACCTGAAGGACTAAAAAATGCGATTATAAAAACACTAAAAGAAAATCAAACTAAAAAACCAGAAAAACGATTACGAATTTGTCCCATTTGTGGGACAATACTTTCTCAAAAAGATTATTTAATTGCTGCTTTTGAGCCTCAAAAAAACCCTAATATAAAAAGACAGGTTCATATTTATGGATGTGTTTATTGTTTTACCACTGACGGAGTAAATAAAAATCTTACCTCCATAAAGTCTTTAGACCTATAAAAATCTGTAAAATAGATAAAGTTCTTCTTAAGAATTTATCCGGAATTTTATTTTTGATTCTGGCTCCAAAAAAACCACCCGGAATTGCTCCCAGAATTAAGGGAATGGTAAAAGGTAAATAATAATAACCAATAGAAGGTTCAGGAAGTGAAGTTTTATGTATAGTTAAATAAGATAATGAACTACTTATAGTAATGATAAACATACAAAATGTAGAGGTTCCAATGCTTGTATAATAGTTTTTATGTCGTAAATAATAAGAAAATAAAGGCACCATAATTATGCCACCACCAATTCCTGTTAAGCTTGAAATAAGTCCTGTTATAATTCCTGTTATAATAATTATTTTACTGAACTTTAAAGTATTAGGATATATTGGACTCTGTTGCTTTAATTTAATAAATTTTATATTATAACTTTTTAAAAAAGAATAAATACCTATTATTAAAACCATAAAACCAAAAAATGAAGTAATTTGTTTTGCTTCCAAAAACTGAGACAAGTAAACTCCGGCAAAACTGCCTGGAATGCTTCCTACAAGGAAGTTAATTCCTATTTTGAATTCTATCTGATTATGATAGATATTTACGATTGTAGCAAAAAATGAAAATATGAATGTTAAAAGCAATGAGTTTGTAATTGCTACGAAAGGAATAGAATCATGGGGAAAGTTTACAATTTTTGATGCATACATTAGGAGAGGAACTGTAAAAATTCCCCCTCCAATTCCCAGAGATGAAGAAAAACTTGCAATAATAAAAGTTAAGAAAAAAATTGTAATAATTAAAAAAATTATCGTCATAAATGAAGTGGTAATATGTTTCAAGAAAAAGAAATTAAAGCTTATGTAAAGGAAAAAATAGAAAAGCTTTTAACAATATTAGAAAACAAAAAAATTAGAAGAGGAAAGCTATTGCAGGATGAAGAAATTATATATCAGAGTTTAAAAAATCCTTTCAAAGGAGATATTAAACTTCTTGTTGTAATTGATAATAATAAAACACATATCTTTATAGAAGATAAAAGACATGTGGACAGTTATTTTGTAATAATGAATGATAAAGAAGCAAACTCGTATTCTGCAAGAAGAGCCGTCGATTACTATAGTTTTACTAATATACCAGAAGAAAACTATAATATATATTTAATATCTCAGCAGGACAATCGCGAGATAATTCAAAATCCTAAGTTCCAAAAAATTAAATTTTATTCAATTGAATTAGGATTGGTGGATGTAAATTTTTCAGAAGTGCCTAAATCAGAGATTGATATAAATGCAAATATTGATTCTCTTGATTGGGATCAAAAATGGGAATTGTTTAAAAAACTTTCTGATTACGATCCGAGAAAAAAGGAATTAATGAAAGATTTATTTGGATTTAATTTAAGATTTAAAAAATATAAAATGCCTGAAGATTTATACTACTTTATTATCGAACCGATGCGAATAAGAGAAATAGTTGGTATGGTTGTAAGGGATATTTATCCAGTTAATTTAAGAGTAGTTTTAAGAAGGGACTATATTAAGGAACATAACGAATTGGTAAAATACGCAAAAAGTGTCCTTGAAGAACTTAAAGAACAGGTGGAAATAAAGAAAAATAATTTTAAAAATAGTAGTGATTATATGTTATATCTAAGTAAAATTGAAGAAGAAATCCAATATCAAATCAATCAGCTTTTAATCTAAGGTATACGATAAATAAACCATTCAGAATCGACCTTAATAAAATAAGGGTTATTGAATCGATAGGATTCCTTTTCATTATCCAGAATGGTGAGCTTTATTTCACATTCATTATTTGAGACAAAGTAAAAGTCCATTTGAATTTTTTGATTTTGATGAATTAAATCAAATAAAGAAATTTGCCCTGGGTCATTGGTTATTTCTTTTAATTTTTTTGTATTGGTATAATAATTATATAGAAAACTATCGGGATTATTGATTTCTTGAATAAATTCTTCTTTGGTTTTGAATGATTTTAAATCAGAATAAACACCTTTAGTTGGATGTACATAGTCTGGTATTTTCTGTAATTTTTTTTTTTCAATGGATAGAAAAATATCTTTAAGAATCAATTGAATTTTATTAATATCATCTTCTGAATAGTCGATAAAGTAAGGATTATAAACTTTTCCAATAATAAGCTTTTCATCAAAGTTTTTTTGCTGATGACAGAATATTAAAATGTTAATCACTAGTATTGCTAAGTAGTTTTGCGAAAGCTTCATCATTGATAATTTTTATTTTTTTTAAATTTTGTAAAGCCTGTTCTGCTCCCGAAGTTAGTTTTGCACCAGAAATAATAAAGCCTTCCTGAACTTTGGTTTCATTAATACGATTCTGGAAATTTCTTAAAAAGATATCCGAGATGGATTGATTTTTCCATTGTCTTATTTTAATAAGAGCTTTTTTACCTTCATAATTTTCTGCAATACAATCAAATCCTTCATTATCATCGGGAGGAAGTATTTGACTGACATTATAACCCAGCATTTGAATCAACTGGTTTGATTTTTCAAGAAAATTGGTTCTATTTAAAGAATTAAAATGATTAATAATTTCTTCGAAGTCAAGATTTACTGAGGAGCTTTCTTTTTTTGAACTCAAGATACCTGTATCTAAATTAAGATTTATTTTTTTCTTCATCTTCAGGTTAGAAATTTTGTATATAAAATCACCGGGAAAAAATTTTTCAAAGTGATTTTGGGTGAAGTTCATAAAGTCAAATCCTTCTGGGGAAATCTGCCCTGGAATAATTTTTCCTTCTTCTACATTCATACGATAATCGGAAAGACGAATCACATTTTGATCATTAAAGTCTCTGGTTTCCAGAATTAATAAATTTTCGTGTGCTGATTCTATATCTCCACCTAGAATTCCCAGGCAAGCATAGGCAATGCGTATTAAATATTCTTCCTTGTTAAAATTTTCTTTTAATACAATTTGTAGACAATTTTCAATATGGTATAATGCTTTGTTATAATTTTTTTTTAGGAAATATAAACCTGTTAATAACTTATGGAAAAGATATCGAATCTCCATTTCTAAAATGTTTTTGAGTTTTTCTTCTATTTGGTGGATTAGATTATCGTCCAAGTATTTTTTTCTAAAAGATTCGATACCTAAAAAAAGTAATCCTAAGGTATGTTCAGGATTGATTTCTATCACTTTTTTAAAATACTCTAAAGCCTCTCTTTTATTTAAATAAGAATTTATTATACCCCTTGCAAGAGAATATTCTTCCTTGTCGGGAATAATTTCAGTAAGTCTTTTTAAATAATCATCAGCTTTTTCAAAATATTCCTGGCCTGCATAAAAAAAAGCAAGTCTTGCTAAGGCTTCAATGTTATTTTTGTTATATCGTAATGCTTCTTCGTAATATTTTATACTTTGTAGGTAATCTTCATTCTTATAGTAATAATCTGCAAGTTTATTAATTATTTCTGACAAAGATAAATTGGGAACAGTTTTTTTAATCTGATACATTTTCTCTAAAAATTGAATATAATTTTCTTCATCATTTTCCATTTTATAGACTTGAGCTAGTGCATAAAGAATTTTTGGATTTTGAGGATCTTTTTCCAGTTTACTTCTTAAAATACCCCTTGCATCTAAGAAGTTTCCTATATTTGCTAATTCGAGAGCTTTTTCGATAGGGTCTTTTTTGAAACTAATAAAATAAATTAAAGTAAAAATAATCATACCCAAAGATATTATAATCAGAACTATAATTCCAATATTCATATTTCTTCATGGGGAATAAAAATACTACCTATTTTATTAGGAATATTATTGTAGTAATAGATCTGGTCAATTATTTCTAACGTATGACGAACTAGTGATTGAAGGGATTTTTTTTTAATATGTAATAATTTCTTAATTCCCAGAATTCCTTTTGGAAATTTAAGGATCGTTTGGAATTTCTCTTTTAAGTTTTTTTTATCCCATTCTCGGACTAAGTGTTCATATTCGAATAAAAAGTAATCTTCTGGTCTATCTCCTGCTACTTTGATGAAAATAATATAACTTTCGCGTTTTAAAATTTCATAAGAACCCACAATTTCGATTATTTTTGCAGCTTCCATATCGCAAATATGAGCCTTATAATTAAGTTTTAAATCCATTTTATCTATAGGATCAAAATAAGGTTTATCCACTGTAACAAGTGTATATTTTCCAGGTCCACCTACGAACTGAATTTCGTTTTTACTTTTTACAATAGTATTTATCTTTACTAAATCACCTACCTGAATAGACTCTCTGGAGTCAAGGACACCTACAAGCCCAATGTTAATAATAATTCGAGGAATTAAAAATTCAAGTATTTTTTTAACTTTATTTTTTTCAGAAACACCCGGACCAGTGGTAGCAAAATATAAAGAAGGATAAATATGAGAGTGATAAACTCGAATGTCTTTTTCAAATGTACAAGGGTGAATTTTTAAAATTGGTTTTAATTCTTCTTTCAGAGCTGCCAGAACAAGAATAGTCATATCTTATCATATACATCGGAAATTCTGAGAATAAGATATTTTAAAATTTCTTTTGCTATTTCTTCTTTGGGTAAAGGACCAAAGGACTTCATTTCATTCCATTTATCAAAAATGTAGATTTGATTTTGATTATCACCAAAACCCTTTTGATTTTTGTATACAATATTACCACATATAAAATGACAATTTTTAGAATTCATTTTTTCTTTTATATAAGATTCCAGATTTTGTGTTTCTGCTGCAAATCCTATTAGAATTATATTTTTAAATTTAGAATGATATTGATTTCCTATAGTTTTTAGAATATCTATTGTAGGTTTTAATTGTAAAGTAATTTCTTGATTTTGTTTTTTTATTTTTTCGTTTGAGGCAAGTACCGGAGTATAGTCAGCAGGTGCAGCTGACATAATAAGGATGGTATAATCTTTTAGCAGAGAAAAAACTTTCTGAGCCATTTCATTAGTTGTATCCGTGTGATAATTTATGGCATTTTTGACAATTCTATATTCTTTTTCTGTGTTTCCTGCAATATAAATAACCTCTTTAAAATAATTAAGTCCTTCTTTTGCAAGAAAGAATCCCATTTTTCCTGTTGATGGATTTGATATAAATCTTACCGGGTCAATCCACTCTCTTGTTCCCCCTGATGTAACAATAAGTCTATATTGTTCCGGATCAAACTTATTGATTTTCATTTTTTAAATAATTTTCTATGAGAATTTTTTCGATGGTTTCAATGTCCATCATTTTTCCTTTTCCGATATCCCCACAGATAACTTCCCCTTCTGATGGATCGAGGATAATTACACCATCTTCTTTTAATATTTTAAGATTTCTCTGAACAGGTTTTGAAGCATACATATGCGGGTTCATTGCCGGAGCAATAATTACCGTACAATTTACAGCTAAATAAGAACTTGAAACAATATCATCTGCTATTCCATTGGCTATCTTTCCAATAATATTTGCTGTTGCAGGAATGATAGCAAATACTCCTGCTTCATTTTTAACATCAATGTGGATCATACCATCGTCCCAGTTATTTGTAATTACCTTTTCATTAGTAATTGTTGCAAATGTTACAGGTCCAATAAATCGAGTGGCATTATCAGTCATCATTACCTTTACAGGAAAACCTTTCTTTACTAAATTTCTGGTTAAATCACAGGTTTTATAAGCTGCTATGCTACCAGTGATTGCAATTATAATTTTCTTTTTCATACTAAAAACTTTTTCTATAAAATAAATTTTCCATTTCGCTCCTGGATATTTTAATCATTGTAGGCCTTCCGTGAGGACATCTTGCCGGTTCTTTGCATTTTGAAAGATCAATAAGGATTTGAGTAATGAAATGAGGATGTATATAATCATTTTTTTTGAAAGAAGCTAAACAAGCTTTTCTGGCAATGTATTCATCGTAAATCTCAATATAATTGAATCCTTTAATAATTTTATGAATAATTTTTATAAACAGATCTTTTTCGTTTATTTCCATAAAGTCTGGAATTTCTCGAATTGCGATAGAATCTTTTGTTATAAAGTCAAATTGTAAACCAAAATCTCTAATTACTTTTTTATGTTCTTCGATAATATCAATTTCTTCTTGATTCAAATGAAATATAACGGGATTTAATAAAATTTGGAGTTGTGGTGGATATTTTTGTAAATATTTTCTTTTTTTCTCATAGTTAATTCTTTCATGTGCAGTATGTTGATCAATAATAAATAAATTATCCTGGTCAGCAGCTAAAATATAAGTTCCAAAAAGAATACCAAAATGTTTTGTGGGAAGAAATTCAGAATTAATTTTTTCCTCTTTCTGAAACGAAGGATTTTGTTCTGAAATCATAGTTACGGTTTGAATATTTGATTTTAGAATTTCTTCAACTGGATAAAGAAATGGAGGTTGATCTTTTTTTAGGGGAATATTCCTTGCCATACTACTTTTCTTTTCTATACTTAGAGGAACATTTGGAATTAAAGTTTTTCTTATAGATTCAATAGTATACTGAAAAATACTATTTTCGTTAAGAAATCGAATTTCTTTTTTTGCTGGATGGACATTAGCATCGATTTCTGAAGGTGGTATTTCCATAAAAAGAAAGTATATAGGTTTTGCTTCGCCTGGAATAAGATCTCCATAAGAATTTTTTACAATATACGAAAAATTTTTGATTTCCACAGGTCTATTATTGATAAATATGTATTGCTTATCTGTAAGAGAATTTTGAATTCTTGGTTTACCAATCCATCCCTTAATTTTTATAGAGTCTTTTTCAAAATACAAAGGCAAAAGCTGATCTATTATGTTATTTTTAAAGATCAAATTTATCCTTTCTGTTAGGGATTCAAAAGGTACAGGATGCATATTAAAAATTTGTTTATCATCTCTATTATAAATAAAATGTATGGAAGGATTTGCTAAGGAAAGTTTAATAATTTCTTTAAGAATATTTTTATTTTCGATTGTATCCGTTTTTAAAAATTTTTTTCTGACAGGTGTACTGAAAAATAAATTTTCAACAATAACTTTTGTTCCCTGAAGACAGGGGAAAGGTTCATGTTTTATTATTTTTCCACCTATAGCTACCAGCCGGTTTCCTGTTGCTTCATCCTTGTATTTTGATTGTATTTCTAAATGAGAAACGGAGGCTAATGAGGAAAGAGCTTCACCTCTAAATCCATAAGAAAGAATATTTTCTATATCTTCAATTGTTGTAATTTTAGAAGTCGCGTGTTTTTCGATTGTCAAAGGTAAATCTACTTTTGTAATTCCTTCTCCATTATCTTTTACTATAATTTTTTCAGTGCCGCCCTTATATGTTAAAATTTCGATTTTATTTGCTTTTGCATCAATGCTATTTTCTATTAATTCTTTGATAACTGAGGCAGGTTTTTCTATGACTTCGCCAGCGGCAATTTTGTTTATGATAACGGGATCTAACTTTTTAATTTTATTCATTATTATTTACTTTACACCTCACTTATTTAAAAAATAAAAATTTTAATGAAAGAAATCCATTCTTTTTATACAGGTATCATTTTACATTTGATTTTAATTTTTACAAGAATAAAATTTTTTCCAGTTGGTTGTATAAATAATGATTGTTCATCACTTATAATTGCTGATATGCCTGTAAGTATATTTTATTTAGCATTTTCAGATGGATGGTTAATCTTTTTTTCTACGATATTTGGATCAGTTCTCTGGGGAATTTACTT
>FWPU01005599.1_pt1 | contig 26842 bp, 22 predicted proteins | sample 2228361 | NCBI WGS metagenome assembly FWPU01 (sample SAMEA103939777, study PRJEB20133) | metagenome
CCGCGAAATAGTTTTGATATCGAGGCGCAGGCGAGCCTGCGTCAGCGCCGCCACGCCGGCCACCAAAAAGACCGGCAGCACAATGTTCAACAAAACAGCCATGGCTCAGACCTCGGTGCCTTCCGCGTCTATCGGGTGCAATTTCGCAACCGGCATCCACCGTGGTTCACGCACCCACCAGCGCAGGGCGATCGTCGCCGCCAGGCAGACAACCCCGCTGGCAGCAAAGGTCCAGCCATAGCCGATGCCTGCCAGCCCAGCCCCCAACACCGGGGCGACCATGCCGACCAAACCGACCGCCGTATTGGCCAGCCCCACATAAGTGGGCCGGAACTGCGGCTCGGAGAATTCCATTGCTACCAGGGTGCCAGAGATGAGGATGGCACTGTAGGTGATGCCCTGCAGGACAAAGACAACATAGTACCATCCCGCCGAAGGGGCCAGCCAGGCGACAGTAAAACCCAGGGTCGCCGCCAATGCTCCCACCTCGAGCGACAGCTTGTGCCCAAACCGGTCGGCCAGAAAGCCAAAGGCCAGGTTGCCCCCCGTCTGCGTCAGCAGATAGATGGCGGTGTAGACCCCTACCGTGCTATCGGGCACCTGCCAACGCCGCAACGCCGCCACGGTGACAAAGCCACTGCCCATCCCCCCCAAGGCCAGCAGCGACCGGGCCACCAGGAAGCGCCGAAAGTTGTGATCACGGCGCACCAGGGCAGGCAGGCTGGCCAGGAACTGGCGGTTGCTCTGGCGAGGGAGGTCCGCAGGTTGAGCCGGCTCACGGGTCAGGGCCAGAAAACCCCAACTGAACAGCAAGCCGGCAGTGGCGATGGCAAACAGATAGACAAAGCTGATGGGGAAGGGCACATTTTTCAGCAGCCAGGTGCTGAGCGCCGCCCCGGCCGTCCCCATGCCGGTCCCCAAAAAGTTGGTGATCCCGAAAAACCGCCCGCGCCGGTCCACGGGGAAGCAGCGGGCGATCAGGTCCTGCCAGGCGGTGGCCACCACACCCGCGCCCAGGGCGTGCCAGGCGATGCCGAGCAAGAACAGCGCCAATGCCAGGGTGCTCGACCGCCCGGCCACCACAGCCGAGATCAGCACCAACCCCAGCGGCAGCCGTTCCAGGAAGAACCCCAGGTTGACGACAACCGGCTTTTTGCGGGGCAGCCGCTGCACCCCATTGGCCGTAAAGATCTGGGGCAGGAACCAGCCCGCCTGAGCAATGACCGCCAACAGGCCGATGGGCAGCGGGCTGGAGAACAGCTTGCTGATGAACAACGGGGCAATGGTGGACGATGAGACAAAGCTGATGCCGAACCCAAAGAAGGCCCCATCGAGCAGGTTGACGGCAAAGTTCCAGCGGTAATGGCGTTCCACCTCGGCGGCAAGCTCGGCGTCGCTGCGGGGCGGGGCAGGGCGGTCGAGCTGCAGCAGCCAGGCGGCTGTCCGCCGCAACGGGTGCTGCATCAAGCGCAAAAGGCCCATAGTCAACGGCCCACCCGGCTGTGGATGAAGGCTTCGCCCCGGGCGATCAGCTCGGCATGATCGGCCGGCGCCTCTACCTCGGCCAGCAACTGCCGGGTATAGCGCCGCAGCAGGTCCTCAGCCCGCGGACACCCCCTGGCCTGCCATTCCTCCAAGGTCAGAGTGGCAAAGATCCTGCTGCGATGGTAGGCCTGGCGGAACAGCTTGAGCGTCAGGCCTGAGGTCAGAAAGCTACCACCTGGCCCGGCCTGGGCGATCTCGTCCAGGGCAACGGCTTCGTCGTCCAGGGGAAAGCCTTGGGCAAACCGCCGGGCCTGGGCAATAATCTCGTCAGCATAGACGATAACGGCCGGCGCAAAGGCCTTGGACCCCAGATTATCGCCCACAAACGGCACCAACCCCACCTGGCCAATGCAGCTCACCAGGTGGTTCAACCATTGGTGCCCGGCAGCGATGAGGTCTGGCCCCCACCCCATGCCTGCCCCCGATGTACCGGCATGGGGCAGGCGATAATGAGCCATCATCTCCGCACAAGCCAGGTCCACCACATAACTCGCGGGGTCGTAAAAGCTGCCCATCCCCTTCATGTCAAAAAAAGCAGGCAGGCTGCCGAGGACAACCGGCGTGCCCTCCCGGATCAGCTGGCTGAGGACCAACCCGGCCAGAAGCTCGGCGGTCAGAAGGGCCAGCGTCCCGGCCGGGGTAATCGGTGCAGACGCGCCGGCCATGCCATAGTTAGAATAGATGAACGGCAGACCGCGCTCAATGGTGGCCCACATCTTGTCAACGGTGCCCCGATTAATCACCAACGGCGTAATGGGATTGAAATAGGGGATGACAAAGGGACGAGGAGACAGATCGCCATGCAGCTCCTCCAGCAGGTCGAGCACCGCAGGAAAGGCCCCCTCGTCGGAGACCAGAAGGACCAGGGGTTTGACCGTATTGGCCACCATCTCTAACACGGCATACAGGTCCGACAGATCCGGCGCCACATCCTGAAGGATGCCCACGGTTGAGATAACGTCGAAATTAGGCAACGCCCCCCCCAGGCGAACCATAGCGGCCATGTGCTGCCGGGCAAAGGGCACCACAGCGTCAGTCGCCGGGTCCTGATAGTAAAGAGCTGTCACGCCGATGCCAAACCGCGCCTGATCTGGCAGACGAAAGGCCAGCTTGCCCTGCCGGTCATAGACTTCCACAGCATGGGGAGCAGTCGCCAGAGCCCACTCAACCAGCTCGCCGGGGATGCACACCCGGTCGCCAGCAATGCCGGCCGGGCCGACGGCCTGGGCCAACAGCCGCCTGGCCCGATCCGAATCCACCCGCACGCCCACCGAGGACAGGATGCTCAACGCGTAGCGGTGGACCTGCTCGATCTGCTCAGGCGTCAAGACAGAAATCTTGGGTTGGACGATAGTCATGATCTTCTCCTTTGGCAAACTGCTTTCGGCTGCTGCTTGCCGGCCAGGTGCCAAGTGGCTCTATACATCTGGCAGTGCCGCCAAACGGGGTGCATTATAACACGAGTTCCGCCAGCGATCAAAGAGGGACAGGGGGTTGCCAAGATCTGTCATCAAGCCACTCGACAGGGCCGCTGCGACCCTACGGCCACGGGAGTTGACTTCAGGCAAAGGCTCCACCCCCATCAGGCCTTGCGCTTGCCCTAAGCCGGGACCTATTTCCTATTGACCTCCTGGCTGTAATGGTATATACTGAGATTGAGTGGGGGTCGGCACCATCAGATTGCGTATTGAAGAATCACTCCAGGCAAACCGTTCGACCACACAACGCCTTGGTCAGGTGGGTGAAGGGCATGTTGGGTAACGAGTTTCCCGTTCTCTTTGAAAACGATGTGGCTCGCACAGCCTGTCTCAGCATCCTCCTGGGTGCAACCCTCCTCCGGTCTGCGGGCTGGACCGTCGTCGGGTGGTCCCTGATAGCCTTTGGGATTCTAGCCCTCTGGCTGGCGCATCAGCTCGCCATTGCCCCCTACTGGGATGAGCCTGATGAGATCCCCGACACCACCAGGCCATAAACGGTTGCTCTCCCCCACTTGGTTTATGCCCTATTCCCCACAGCATCGGATCGGCCGTTGACAAAACCGGTCGCGGCAACCGAGCAGAGGCAACAGGTAGCCTCTATATTGACAACGTCATGGGAATCCTGTATACTTGGCTTGTACAGAAGTTAGGTGCCCTGTAGCAGGCCGATGGGTGGCGCCCATAGAGCTTCATAGAACTTTCCCCATCTACCCAGCGCACACAGGCAACGTGGACAAACCAGATAGATGGCCGGGGCGGCTCGAAGCAGGGAGTTCGTGGATCGGGATGCCATCATTCAGGCAAGCATTCGGATGAGTTTGGGTTTCTTACCGTAGAGGCCACAGAGCAATTCGGCCTTGTAGCGACCTTGGCCGAGTTCCACCTGACGGTGAATCACGCAGACACCTGAACGGGTGCCCCATTGGAGACCACAGGACATCACACCCAAACAGCACTGCCAGAGCAATCAAGCAGCAGATCGAGACAGGAGGCACCTTGAACGAGAAAATTCTTGTTGTGGAAGATGACGATGCCCTGGTCCTTCTTTTGCGCCGCAAGCTGGAAGCAGATGGCTACACAGTCCTGTCTGCCCGCAACGGTGTAGAAGGGCTAAACATGGTGCAGAACCACCAACCAGACTTGATCCTGCTAGATCTCATGATGCCACGCATGAACGGCTGGGAGGCCTGCCGGCGGATCCGAGAGCTATCAGACACCCCAATTATCGTGCTGACCGCTATAGGAGGGGACACCAACACGGCCCGCACCCTGGATCTAGGTGCCGATGATTACCTGACCAAACCCTTCAGTCTGGTAGAGCTGTCAGCGCGCATCCGCGCCGCCCTGCGCCGCCGAAACCATCCCATCGCTGAAGACACCCCCGTACAGATTGATAGCCGCCTGATTTTTGATCGCCCGCATCGCTGTGTGATCGTTGATGGGCAAAGCCTTGAGCTATCTGCCGTCGAGTATCGCCTTCTGAATTGCTTTCTGGATAATGCCGGCCGCATCCTGACACATCAAAGTCTGCTAACCCAGGTTTGGGGCTGGGAGTACACCGACCAGAAAGATTATGTCAAAGTATACGTTCACCACCTGCGGCAAAAGATCGAACAAGACCCCAGCAATCCCGAGTATATTCTTACGGAGCGGGGGTTGGGTTATCGCTTCCAGATGCCGGAGGCGCGTTAACCCATTTTAACCAATTCCATAACGATTTTCCGACATATCTTTTACCCTGTCTTAACCTTTATCCACTATCATACATTTCGTTGCCATTTTCGGCTCCAATACTCCGTGCGCGCGAGCCGGCAGGCTGCTCAGGGCAGAGAAGATGAAAGGGGTTGGCAGTGACGGAAAGCGTTCTGCTGATCGAAGAAGATGCAACGATAAGCCGGGAACTATGCTCAGCCTTGCTCCAAGAGGGATATCAAGTAGAGCAGGTCCTGCCTGGTCTGGATGCCATCCGACAGATGCTTGTCACCGAACCCGACCTGGTGATCCTTGGTATGAAATCTCAGGAAAAAGACTGGCAGTTCTGTCGCCAGCTCCTGACGTTCCTGGACCGGCCATTGTTGCTGCTGGTGTCCACAGGAAACAAACTGGATCGGGCGAGAGGCCTGGAACTAGGGGCCGATGACTGCATGGTCAAGCCTGTTCTTATGGTAGAGGTCATTGCCCGCGTCCGATCCCTCTTGCGGCGCAGTGCCTCTCTGGCCCCACGGTCCAAAAGTGCATACTTTGTGGATGGCGATCTGGTGATAGACCTGACCCGTCGGGAAGCCTGGCTCAATCAGCAGCCGGTGCCCCTGACACCCACCGAATTCCGGTTCCTGTATTGCTTCACCAGGCATGTAGGGGAGGTACTGTCCCACGCCCAACTGACGATGCAGGTATGGGGAGGCGAATATCCAGGCGCCCACGATGCCATCAAGTTGTATGTCCATCAACTGCGAAAGAAACTGGAACCCGATCCCCTCCGTCCGCAGCGCATTGTGACACGACGTGGAGAGGGGTATATGTTTCGCCGGCTTACCGATGTACAATCTTCAATACCCCCTTTCCCCGACGGCGGGCCGTAGATTCTGCGATACAGGCCAGACTGTCACGATTCTGGCCATTGCTTCTCTACCGCCCCGGTCCACACAATGCAAAAAGATGAACCGGCAGAGCAGCAGACACGGGAGGGGATGCCCACAGCAGAGCCTGGGAAAAGGCTGTCTATAGGCCAGACAACCTTTCCCCTCTCTGAGAATCGAGGCCATATCACCGCCGGGGCAGGGGGCACGATCATGTCGGTCCCTGGCTGGAAGCGTGTTTCCAGGCAAAAGGGGAGCGACAGGCTCAAAAAAGACAACAGGTCTGGCATTGGCCATATCGTGCCAGATCGGCGGAGCCTGCCCAAAGTCCAGAGGCAGCTTTCCAGACAGCCGCCGAAAAAGTACCGAGGTCTAACCATAGCCTGAAACCTCCACCTTCTCGACCTCTGTGGTATATCCTTCGTAGAGAGGAGCAAGGACGATGCAAAATAAAGAGACACTCTCGATAGTCATCCCGGCCTATAACGAAGAGGAGGGCATTGCCCGCATCGTAGAGCGGGTGCTGGCCACCCGTCCGGCGTTGGAGGCGTGCGGGGCCGAGCTGGAGCTGATCGTCGTGGATGATGGTTCCCGCGACCGCACTGCCGAGATAACCGCCCGCTATCCCGATGTGTGCCTGGTACGCCACCCCACCAACTACGGCTATGGCGCGGCCCTCAAGACCGGTTTTGCCCAGGCACGGGGGGAATGGCTGGGTTTCCTCGACGCCGACGGCACCTACCCACCTGAGCACTTTCCCGCCCTGTTGAATGCAGCGCGGGAACAGCACGCCGACCTGGTCATCGGCTCGCGCATGGCCGGGGCCGAGAGCGAAATGCCCCTCAGCCGGCGGGTGGGCAACCTGTTCTTTGCCGCGTTGGTCAGCCTGTTGGGCAATCAACGCATCTCCGACAGCGCCAGCGGGATGCGGGTCATTCGGCGGGAGGCTCTGCCACGCCTCTACCCCCTGCCCGACGGCCTGAACTTTACGCCGGTGATGAGCACCCGTGCCCTGCACGAGGGGCTGACGATGGTCGAGGTGCCGATCCCCTACGCCGAACGGCTGGGCCGCTCCAAACTGACCATCCTGGGCGACGGCATGCGCTTTTTACAATCCATCGTCTGGACGGCGTTGGGCTACAATCCGGTGCGGTTGCTGGGGGCAGTGGGGGTGGCTTGTGTGGCAGTGGCGATGCTCATCGGCCTGGCGTTGGTGGTGGTGCGTCTGCAGGGCATCACCGAGCTGGGCACCTGGGGCACGCTGGGGCTGTTTGCCGCCCAGGTGCTGATGGTGAGCGGGGTGAGCATCTTTAGCCTGGGGGCGACCTTCAACTATCTGGTATCGCTGTTCCACCGCAAACCGGTGCGGCAAGGATTGTTCGGCAAACCGATCTTTGACCCGCCGTTGGACCGGCAGTTTGGCTGGATGGGGCTGCTGGCGGTGGTAGCCGGGCTGGTGGCGGGGGGAGTAAGCCTGGGATTCGGCTTTGCCGGATGGCCGGTGAGCAAGCTGTGGCTGTATCTGTTAGGCAGCGCCATGTTGATCCTGGTCGGGGTGCAGCTTGTGATCTCTTGGATAGTGATGCGCGTGCTGGAAGGGCTGAACCAACGGGAGCTGCTGGTAACGGCGGACATGAATGGCCGGCTGGGCGAATGTTCTGGAGGTTCCGGCAGGACCGAAACCGGCTAGCGGCACAGGGCGTTGGCTGCCAGCACCTCCCTGGTGCGGGCCGGTCAACACCGCAAAAGCAGGAGCGAATGATGGCCAAAATCGAGGAAACGATCCGAACCTACATTGCCGAAAACATCCTGTTCAGCGACAACGGGTATCACTACACCGACGATGCCTCTTTTCTGGAAGAGGGCATCGTGGACTCGATGGGCATCATGGAACTGGTGACGTTCGTAAGCGAGACCTTTGGCATCTCGGTCGAAGATGAAGACCTGGTGCCCGACAACTTTGACTCGGTCAACAAGCTGACGGCTTACATCCGCCGCAAATCACCCGCCCTGGCGTTGGCATGATGCTCGTCCATCATTTTCTGGAACACAGCGCCGACCGCACTCCGGACAAAGTGGCCCTGGTCTGCGATGGTCAGCGCCTGACCTATGCCCAACTGGAGGCCCAGGCCAACCGCCTGGCAAACGCCCTCCGGGCATGTGGTGTGGGGCGGGGGGAACGCATCGTCCTATATCTGCCCAACAGTGTGGAGCTGGCGGTCGGCATTTTTGCCGCGCTGAAGGCCGGCGGGGTGTTTGTCGTCGCCAACTATTCAACCAAGCTTCAGAAGCTGACCTATGTGCTGAACGATTGCCAGGCCAGCGCCCTGATCACCTCTACCCACAGGGCCGGCATGGCCGCCCACCTGGCGCAAGCCGTCCCTTCCCTAAAGACCACCGTACTGACCCCTCAAGCGCCAGAGGGAGATAGGGCCCCCAACATCCTATCTTTTGCAGCCATCCAGGCCGAGTTTCCGCCAGACCGCCCATCACAGGTCAACATTGACCTGGACCTGGCCTGCCTGATCTACACCTCCGGGAGCACCGGCGAGCCCAAGGGAGTGATGTCGGACCACAGCAACATCGTCTTTGCTGCTGGTTCGATCATCGAGTACCTGGAAAATGTGCCGGATGATGTCGTCATCAATGTGCTTCCTCTATCCTTCGACTATGGCCTGTATCAGCTGCTAATGGTCACCAAGTTTGGCGGCACGTTGATCCTGGAAAAAGGATTCGCCTACCCGGCGGCCATTCTGAAACGGATAGAGGAAGAACGGGTCACCGGATTCCCTGGGGTGCCCACCATTTTTGCCGTTCTGCTAGAGATGGACCTCAGCCCTTACGATCTGACCAGCCTGCGCTACCTGACCAACACGGCGGCTGCCCTGCCACCGAGCCACATCGTCCGGCTCCAGGAAAAGTTTCCCTGGGCCAGGCTGTATTCCATGTACGGGCTGACAGAGACCAAGCGCACCCTGTATCTGCCCCCTGAACAGCTGGCCAAACGGCCCGGCTCCGTTGGCATTGCCATCCCCGGCACCGAGGTCTGGATCGAGGATGAACAGGGTCGCCGGCTGGGCCCAGGCCAGCAAGGGGAACTGGTGGTCCGGGGGCGGCATGTGATGCGCGGCTACTGGGGCGATCCACAGGCTACAGCCGAACGTTTCCGCCCCGGCTCTATCCCTGGTGAACGGCTGTGTTACACCGGCGACCTGTTTGTCATGGACGAAGAGGGCTTTTTGTACTTTATTGCCCGTAAAGACGATATCATCAAATGCCGGGGAGAAAAAGTTGCGCCCAAAGAGATCGAAAATGTGCTCTACAGCCTGCAAGGTGTCCGAGAAGCGGCGGTCATTGGCGTTCCCGATCCGATCCAGGGCCAGGCCATCAAAGCCTTCGTCGTGGGCGATAATGACAAGCTGAGCGAAGCACAGGTGCTGGCCCACTGCCGGGCCCACCTCGAAGACCTGATGATCCCCAAGTACATAGTCCTCTGCCGGGAATTGCCCAAAACTCCGTCGGGCAAGATTAAAAAGAGCGACCTGAAATGATGCACCCCTCCTGGATGGTGGTCTGAAAGATGTGCGGCATCGTCGGAGTGGTGAACCTGGAACCGCGCCCGCCCGTAACAGTGGAGGTGCTGCGCCGAATGCTGGGCACGATCCGCCACCGTGGCCCGGACGAGTTCGGCATCTACCGGGACTCCCATGCCGGGTTGGGCAGCGCCCGGTTGAGCATCATCGATCTGAACACCGGCCAGCAGCCCATCAGCAATAAAGCCTGCCCCGAGTGCAAGCAAAGGGATAGCACTCTGTGGATCGTGTTCAACGGCGAGATTTTCAACTACGTGGAGTTGCGCCCGGAGCTGGAAGCGCGCGGCCACCGCTTCTCGACCAATACCGATACCGAAGTCATCCTGCACCTGTACCAAGACTATGGCCCGGCCTGCCTGGAGCAGATGAACGGCCAGTTTGCCATCGCCATCTGGGATGCACGGCAGCAGAGCCTCTTCCTGGCCCGTGACCGGATGGGCATCCGCCCGCTATTCTATACCGTGCACGATGGACAGTTGATCTTTGGCTCGGAAATCAAGGCGATCCTTGCCTATCCAGGCATCTCTGCCGAGATCGATCCGACATCGCTCGACCAGATATTTACCTTCTGGAGCACCCTATCGCCACGCACCGCCTTCCGAAACATCAACGACATTCCACCCGGCCACTATCTGCTGGCCCGCGACAGGCAGTTCCACATCCACCCCTATTGGGCGCTGGACCTGACCCAGGATGCCACCCCGAATGTTCCGGTGCAGGAATATCTGGAACAGTTCGAGGACCTGCTGATTGATGCGACGTGCATCCGCCTGCGGGCCGACGTGCCGGTTGGCGCCTACCTTAGCGGCGGCCTAGATTCGTCGGTCACAACCGCCATCATCCGCAAGTATACCGATAACCGGCTGGACACCTTTTCCATTGCCTTCGAGGATCCAGAGTTCGACGAAAGCCGGTTTCAACGGCAGATGGCGGCTGCCCTGGGCACCAACCACCGGGTAGTTTATTGCGCCTCTGCTGACATCGGCCGCGCCTTTCCCGACGTGATCTGGCATACCGAAACGCCCATCCTGCGCACCTCACCCGCGCCCATGTTCCTGCTATCCAAACTGGTGCAAGAGCACGGCTTGAAAGTGTTCCTCACCGCCGAAGGGGCGGACGAGATCCTGGCAGGCTATAACATCTTTAAAGAGATGAAGGTCCGCCGCTTTTGGGCTCAGGACCCTGGATCGCAGATGCGGCCCATGCTCCTAAAGCGGCTTTACCCCTACATCCCCGGCCTGGGGGCCGGTAGTGAGGCGTACCTGACGGCCTTTTTCAAACAGGGCCTGACCGACACGAGATCGCCTTTCTATTCCCATGCCATCCGCTGGGCGAACACCGCCCGCATCCGATCGTTTCTCCTGGAACACCGCCACAGACAGGATGGCTATTCGCCGCCGCCCCTGCCACCGGCCTTCTATGGCTGGTCGCACCTGGCCCAGGCCCAATACCTGGAGATGACGATCTTTTTGTCCCAATACCTGCTCTCCTCCCAGGGGGATCGGGTAGCGATGGCTCACTCGGTTGAGGGGCGGTTTCCGTTTCTCGATTACCGCGTGGTGGAGTTCTGCAACCGCCTGCCTCCGCACCTGAAGCTGCGCGGCTTGACGGAAAAGTGGCTGCTGAAGAAACTGGGCTGCAAGCTGGTGCCCGTCGAAATCTGGCAGCGCCCCAAACAGCCCTACCGCGCCCCGATCCACCGCAGCTTCTTCCATCCCAACAACCCGGAATATGTGAGCGAGCTGCTTTCTGAACGCGCGGTGCAGGCCAGCGGGTTGTTCAACCCCACCGCTGTGGCACGCCTGGTACGCAAGGCCGAAACAAGCCCATCCCTGAGCGAAGTAGACAGTATGGCCCTGGTCGGCATCCTGTCTACCCAATTGGTGCACCATCACTTTGTCGAGTCCTTTCACCCCCCTGCACTCCGGCCCCACGACCCTGTCAAGGTAGTAGATGCCCTTTGGCCGGCAGAAGGGGCAGGAAACCGGTTTCAAATCCCATGAGCAACTCCGGGAGGCTAGAGACCACAGCCCGGACCTTTCGAGCCATCCGGCTATGTGCCGCCGTCGCCCTTGCCGGGCTGACCATGACCGTCATCTGCTTCCAGATAGCGGCGCAGACAAGGGAAAGCGGCTGGCTGACGCCGGTAAACCTGTCCCACAGCGGTTCCGCCTCTGGACCGACCATTGTGGCCGGGCCAGAGGGCAGCCTGCGTGTCTTCTGGTGGGATCGGTTCGAGGGGCTAATGGTGGCCGGTGGCCGGCTCGATGGCACCTGGTCTGAGCCAATGCCGATCCCTGTCATGCACCTCGAACGGGTGGTGAGAGGCGGGCAGGCGGAGCTTGTTCCCATGCCCGTAGAGGCCATGCCGCGCATCGAGGGCGACGCCACCGGACAGGCCCACGCCTTCTGGCTGGGAGAGGCTGACCGGGAGACAGGAGCCCGACCGCTGCTTCACAGCCGGCTGGGCAGCCAAGCAACTGCCTGGTCGTTGCCTATCACCATAACCGAATCGGCCATCGGCTTTGACGTGACCACCGACGCCGCCAACGCATTGCACCTGGCCTACCTGCGCGCCACGCAGGGGCCCAAGGCGCCGGCCGGCGTGTACTATCAGCGATCAGAGGACGGCGGAGCCACGTGGAGTGCAGCCAAGGCCATCTACGAGTCGCGTTACTTCCGGCTGCTCTCGCCCGAGACCGCTTATGTGCGTGTGGCAGTGGACAACAAAGGAGGCATATTTATCACCTGGGATGACCCCTATTCGCACCAGGCTTCCCTGGCCTATCTGCCCGATGGCAGCAGCCAATGGCAACTCGCAGAGACGCTGGGAGCGGTTGACCAGCAGCCCCAGCAAGCCCAACTGATGCCGCTGCCGGATGGCGATGCTTTGCTGCTATGGCGAGATGGGCGCTATCCGGATCAGTGTGCTCTGTATCAGGTGTCTGCTTCCAAATTGTGGGGCAACGCGGCGGGCAAGGCGCAACGGGTGCTGGAGGACCTGGCAGCGTGCCCAGAGAAAGCCCGCTTCGCATCGCTGGACAACATGCAGCTTCTCATGATGTCCGGCACGGGGGGGGATGTGTTGACCCTGGCGGTTTGGGATGGGGATCGCTGGTCTGAACCCAGGACGCTGCGCTTTGATCTTCAGAACCTGGGCCTTGATGAACAAAGCCATCTTGCTGACCTGGACGTGGCCACATGGCATGCCGCCCAGGAGATGAGCGGAGCAACCCTGATCATCGCCGGAACCGATCGGGTAGGCGATGTGTGGCTCACGGCCGGCCAGAGCAACCTCCTGGAAATAGTCTTTGCCCCACAGCCGCCCTGGTCAGCCCCAAGCGCCATCTTTCAGAGCGAGGTATGGCCCGGATTGCCGGCCATAGCCACCGACGCAGAAGGCCGGCTACACCTGTTGTGGAGCCAACCGTCAACGGCCAAGTCGGGAACGGCCCTGGTCTATGCCCGCCGGGAAAGCCCATCCACCGCAGCGGCAGAGGTACGGTGGACGCGCCCCATAGCCGTGTTGCACTCCCCTGAGGGTGAAGCGATCGAACCGGCGCTTGCTGTTGGCAGCAACCGCCTCCACGCTGTGTGGAGCGGCGGTCCCGGTGGAGAAATCCTGTACAGCCGAGCCTTTGTCCAGGATGCCCATACGGCCGAGGGGTGGGCTGAACCGCGATCCTTGCCGGCACCGGGAGATGTCGGTAGCTGGCCGGACATCGCGGTAGATGTCCACGAAACCATGCACGTAGTCTATGCCGTCCCCATCAACGAAGGGCGGGGGATCTATCATGTCAGCTCCGCAGACGATGGCGAAAACTGGTCGGCGGCGCACCAGGTCTTTAATGCAGCCGCAGCCGGGTGGTTGGTGGCCGACTATCCCCGCCTGGCAGTGGATGGACAGGGTGTGATCCACGTCGTATGGGCCCGCAGAACACTCCAAGAAGATGGCATTGCCCAAGAGATTTACTACGCCCGTTCCTTCGACGGAGGAGAGACGTGGTCTGAACCTCTGGCCATGGCGGAAGGGGCCTGTAGCTGGCCCCAGATCGTTGCGACAGCAGCCGGTCAGGTGCACCTGCTGTGGAACGAGGTGACCACGAAACAGGCCCTATGGCACCGGTGGTCCTCAAATGGCGGCGACGGTTGGACCCGAGCAGAGCGCATACCGGGGTTCGACAATCTGTCCGGGCCGGTAGGAGGAAAGGCCGACAGTGGGGGAGGGCTGCATCTGGCCGGGGTGGGACAAGACAGCAACGGGCGGCCGGTGTTATGGTACGCGGTGTGGGACGGCCAGCGTTGGGAGGAACAACAACCGCTGAGCCTGGAACTGACCGGCTACGAGCCTGGGGTAGCTACCACTCTGTCACTAGCACCGGACCAGATGCACGTCATCTTGCGGGCAACGGCGGGCGGGCAAGAAGAGGCGAAGCAAATTGGCTTGTGGTACACCGGGCGGACCATTGCAGTGCCGGCCGTGATCCCGGTGCCGACTTTTACCCCTCGCCCTACGGCCACACCATCGCCAAGCCCTATCCCTACCACGCCCCCCCGACCGGCGCCGAGTTTTAGCACTGTGCCGCCGCCGGCAGCAACAGGCAAAGTGGCAGACGGCTTTCTCCCCCTGCTCATGGCAGGAGGGTTGGCAGCCTTGATCGTGGCCGGCGTCGTGGGAATGCGCCTTTGGCGACGATAGCATCTCGGAGGAGATCATGAAAAGAGGAATTTCGCGCCGCAAGCTGCTAAAAATCCTGGCTGCGGCAGCCGGCGGACTTGGTCTGTACAAGATAACAGGGTCCACCTCGCCCGGTCCGTCCCAGGACGTTGACAAATTCTTTTTGCCCATCGTCCGCCATGCAGCCCCAACAGATACACCCCGCCCCACAGCCATCCCTACATCCACGGCCACCCCTACGGCCACCTCCACTGCGACGGCCACGAATACCCCGGCAGCCACAGCTTCTCCAACGACCACATCTTCCCCAACAGCCACATCCTCCCCAACGGCTACGGCCTTGCCTCCGCCTACCGGATCTCGAGTGGTCCATATTCACAGCCACGCCGCCACCTTTTGGGATTTCGGCGATGATTACTATGGCGACTTTGTAGCCCAGAATGTGGTGAACAACATGGTGGATCGGGGCGTGCTGGAACTTACCGGCGCCCCTTCCGTGGCCGAAGCCTGGAGAGCGATCGTGCCCGGCTACACCCCCGGCAAGGCCATCGCCATCAAGACCAACTTTAACAACTGCTGGTGGTGTGACAAGTGCCGAGTCAACTGCGCCGACTGGGAGCTGGCGATTGATGCCCTGATCCATCCGATCAATGCCATCATTCACGGCCTCTTGCAAGCCTATCCCTCCTTCAACGCAAGCGACATCTGGGTGTACGACGCGACAAATGCCAACGACCCACGGCAAATCCCTGGGCGGTTCAAGGATGGTTGTATCTACCCCGGCGTCCGCTATTTCGACTACGACTGCAACGAGCCGGCCGGCTACACCAGCGGCGATCCATCTGTGGCCATCACCTGGAACAATCCCCCTCCCATTCCCACACCCCCCGCGACCAAGGTCACAGATGTCCTGTTCAACGCTTCCTACCTGATCAACATGCCCATCATGAAAAAGCACGGTAGCGGCGGAGTGACCCTCGCTTTCAAGAACCATTTCGGCTCGATCTCGAACTGTGCTCCCCTCCATAGCTGGATATTCGGTGACGGATCGCACTATGGCGGCACCGGGTACAACCCCCTGGTGGACATTTACTGCAACACCCACATCCTCAACAAAACCGTTCTGACCATCGGGGATGCCCTTTTTGGGGCCTGGCAGAACAACATCGCCAAGCCCGCCCGTTGGAGCACCTTTGGCAACAACGCCCCCAACAGCCTGCTCTTTGCCACCGATCCGGTGGCCATAGATTGCGTCATGTGCGACCTGATCGAGGCCGAAACATGGCTATCCGATTGGACGGACGAGTACCTGGTCTATGCTGCGGCCCGTGGCCTGGGAACCTACGAACGCGGCAATCCGTGGGGCAGCGGCTATACACAGATAGAATACATCAAAATCGAGCTGTAAACCGTGACCAAGCGTATCTTTCTCCTCAGCGGCCTGGCCATTCTGGCGGTGGTCTGCAATCACGCCACCAGTTGGGGGCTAACCGCCATGTTCTGGTGGACAGACCACTACCGGCCGGTGAGCGCACCCAATTTCGATCAGATCGGAACATTGCCTTACTACCTGCTGTTGGTGGTCCGAAAGCTGACGGTATTCTGCGTTCCGGCTTTTCTGTTCGTTTCCGGTTTTTTTGCAGTGTATGCCTCCGGGGGCAGCCAGCCTACATCGCGGTGGAGGGTGGTGCGAACGAGGATCTGGAACCTGCTGGTGCCCTATCTCATCTGGTCGGGGGTGATCCTGATCGGCGATGCCCTGCAGGGCAAGATCTACTCGCCGCCTGAATACGCGGCTCGCCTGGTGACCGGAGAAGTGGCAGGGGGGTACTACTTTGTGCCCTTGCTCTGCCAGTTTTACCTCCTTTCGCCCTTCCTGATCCCCCTGGTCAGAGCCCAGCCGCGCCGGATGCTCCTTGGCTCAGCGATTTTGCAGCTCGCGGCCATGCTCCCCTCCTATCTGAGCCTGTTGTGGCAATCTGAAACACCTGCACTGCGCGTCGCAACCCTGCTGAGCCAGGATTGGCTGGTCTTCACCTGGGCCTTCTTTTTCACCCTCGGCCTTGCCTCCGGTTGTCACCTCCCCGCGCTCAAACAACATCTTGCGCGTTGGAAGCGGTGGCTGCCCCTGGCCGTCGTTGTGCTGGGGACGGTGGCCACCGTCGAATCGGAGGCCGTCTTCCGCCTGACCAAGAGGGACTGGCCCAGCAGCCCGCTGACGATCTGGTCTAGCCTGTATGCCGTGGCTTTTGTCCTGTGCTTTCTGTCCCTCGGCGACCTTCCTGCCGCTGTCACGAAACCTCTCCAATACCTCTCCGGCAGAACCTATGGCCTCTACCTGATCCACAACCAGGCTATGGAACTTGTCGCCCGAGTCATACGGCAGATCGCACCCGGCATCCTGGTCCAGCAGATCACCCTGTTCCAACCTCTGATCTTTTCCGTAGGCCTGGGAGTCCCCCTGGCGCTGATGGTCCTCGTCACCAGGTCCAGGATGCGCAAGGGCTACCGCTATCTGTTCGGCTGAACGGCTCTAATAAAGTAGGACAACTCCTGCGGAGTTGTCCTACTGGGAGGAAAACGATGAGCGCGACGCATCAAAGGTCTATCCATGTCAAAACCATCGCCCTGACAGCCGGTGCGCTGCTGGCAGCAGGGGTGGTTGCAATCCTGGCCATACGCCTGATCACCGGGCATGGTCTGGGTTTGTGGCGCCTGATAGACCTGGGCCAGGCCGTGCTGGATGGCCGCTCTGTGGCCGGCTACAGCCACGGAGAGTTGACAAACGTGATTTTCCTCCACCACTCGACCGGGCGCAACCTGATCGAGGCCGGCCAGGTCCGCGAGAGGTTCGCCCAAGCCGGCTACGACTTTTGGGATCATGACTATAACTGGATCGGGCTGCGGCGGCCCGATGGGAGCAGCACCGGCTACAGCTACCTCGTCCCCGATGACAATACCGACCCGGATGGCCTGGCCCGCATCTTTTCGCAACGGGTGCACAAGCTTCCGGTCAACACCCTCAGCGGGTTGTTACAACACGAGGTGATCGTTTTCAAGTCCTGTTTCCCGGTCAGCAACATCGCCAGCGACGATCAGCTAGAGCAGTACAAAACCTACTACCTGACCATCCGTGATCAGATGGACCGGCACCGGGATCGGGTGTTCGTTATAGTGACACCACCGCCGCTAAACCCGGCAGAGACCAATGCCCAGAATGCAGCCAGAGCGCGGGCCTTTGCCACCTGGCTCAAGTCCGACGAGTACCTGGCCGGCCATCCCAACGTCTTTACATTCGACCTCTTTGACCAACTTGCCGAAGGGAATCCGGCATCACCAGAATACAACATGTTGCGCTCCGCCTACCGCGATGGCACCGATTCCCATCCGAACCAGCTTGCCAACGAGACGGTTGGCCCATTGTTTGTTGACTCGGTTATAGCCGCTGCCCAGAGTTACCGGGCCGGTCGGTGAGCAGAGTTCGACCGGGAGAGAAGCCGTGTTCCGAGAATTCAAGACCCTGATAGCCTATCGAGAACTTTTATGGATGTGGACCTTGCGCGAGATCAAAGTCCGTTACAAGCAGTCGCTCTTGGGCGGGGCCTGGGCCATCTTGCAGCCCCTGTCGCTCATGCTCATATTCAGTGTGATTTTCACCTTCTTTGTCAAGGTCCCGACAGAAGGGATCGCCTATCCCCTCTTCTCCTACAGCGCCCTGTTGCCCTGGAGCCTGCTGGCCGGTTCGGTCAGCTTTGCCGTGCCGAGCCTGACCCAAAACTTTAACCTGGTGACCAAGGTTTATTTTCCGCGAGAGATCCTGCCCATCGCCATAGTCGCCGCCAGTTGCCTCGATTTCCTGCTGGGGCTGGTGGTCTTTGTAGGGATGATGGTATTTTACCGCGCTCCCTTTAGCCCGACTTTGCTGCTGGCGCCGGTACTTCTGTTCCTTCAGATCCTGTTGACCTTGGGCCTGGTGCTCTTTGCCTCGGCGGTGAACGTGTTCTATCGCGACGTGCGCTTTGTCGTGCCGCTGGCGATGCAGTTATGGATGTATGCGACCCCGGTCATCTACCCGGCAACTTCTGTCCCACCGCGCTTCCGGGGGATCTATATGCTGAACCCCATGGCCGGGATCATCGAGGCCTACCGGGCCATTGCGCTCCGGGGAGTGTGGCCCGACTGGACCTACCTTGGCGTTGCTGCTCTCCTTGCCGGGGCCATCTTCCTGGCCGGTTACGCCTATTTCAAACGGGTCGAGTGGCAGTTCGCCGATGTCATTTGAAAGGATACACAGCCCATGCCGGTAATTGCCAACTTTGAAAACGTCTCCAAGCGGTACCGCCTGGGCGCGCGACAGAATACCCTACGGGATGCGCTTGCAAGCCTGCCGGGACATTTCATGAAACGCAACAGTCGCGATAAGAGCCGGGACAAATATATCTGGGCTATCAAAGATGTCAGTTTCGATCTGGAACGTGGACAGGTGCTGGGCATTATCGGCGCTAACGGCGCAGGCAAAACCACCCTGCTCAAGCTCCTTTCCAGAGTGACCAGGCCCACCACCGGACGGATCCGCGTGAACGGCCGGGTCTCGGCCCTGATCGAGCTGGGAGCAGGCTTCCACCCCGATCTCACGGGCCGGGAGAATGTCTACCTCAACGGCGTTATCTTGGGGCTGACAAAAAAAGAAATAGACAGAAAATTCGACAAGATTGTCGAGTTTGCCGAGCTGGAGGAGTTTATTGATACTCCGGTCAAACGCTATTCGTCGGGAATGTATGCCCGGCTGGGGTTCTCGGTAGCAGCACACGTTGACCCCGACCTGTTGCTGGTGGACGAGGTGCTGGCCGTTGGCGACGTAAGCTTTCAGCGGCGCTGTTTCGACCACATCCACTCCTTCGTGACCGGGGGGAACACGGCCGTCTTTGTCTCGCACAACCTGTATGCCATTGAGCAGCTGTGCAACCATGTGATCTGGTTGGACCGGGGCCATATTGTCATGTCCAGCGATCCGGCCACCGTCCTGACGGCCTATCTGGATACCATAGACCAGCGTGAGCTGGAGGAAGCCGGCCTGGATAACAGCCCGGTGGGCGGCGATCTGCAGATCACGCGCGTCAGCTTTGCCGATGGGGAAGGGCAGGAGCGCCAGACATTCTTCCCCGGCGAAGACCTCATAGTCCAGGTTGATTATCACACCCCTGCCCCCCTGCCCAGCCCTCACTTCTGCCTGGTCGTGATGAATTCCCAGGCTTCCCTGCCCCTGTTCCAGGCCAGTATGCTGGCCGACGGCCACGCCCCGCCATCTGTCCAAGGCGCGGGCACCGTGCGCTGCCGCTTCAAGGCGGTGCCGCTCAAACCTGGTGCCTACCATCTCTGGGGAGAGGTCTATGGCGCTGACCGAACGCGCCTGCTGGTAGAATGGCGCAGGCTCGGCGCATTCCGCATCGCAGCCACAACCCCGGCACAAACCGAGGTCGGCAAGGGCAGCATCCGGCACTCACGCGCCGATGCTCCGGTCCATGTGCCCTATGAGTGGGAACTATAGATCGCCAAAGGTGTCAGGCACCCGATCTACCAGGACTCGGATGGAGGAGTATGCCTTTAGTCAGCGTTGTCATTCCTACCTATAACGCCGCTAAATTCATCCGCCAGGCGATTGACAGCGCCCTGGCCCAGACCCTGCGCGACCTCGAGGTTGTGGTCGTAGACGACGGTTCTACCGATGAGACGGCGCAGATCGTCCATAGCTATCCAGATCCACGCCTGCATTATGTCTGGCAGGACCACAGCGAACGATCCGTCGCCCGGAACAACGGCATCGCCCACAGCAAGGGCGAATATATCGCCCTGCTGGACGCCGACGATTGGTGGCACCCCAAAAAACTTGAAAAACAGGTGAGTCTCCTGCGGATCAACCCTCAGTTGGGCCTGGTCTACTGCTGGCTGCAACAGGTGGGGCCGGCCGGCGAGCCGTTACGCCTGATAAAAGGCGTCGGGGAAACCTACCCGGCCACCGGGGCGTGGATTTTTGAGCAATTGTTGCTGCACAACGTTCCCGGGCCGGGTTCATCGGCCCTGATCCCGCGCCGTTGCCTTCAAGAGGTCGGGGGGTTTCGCGCCGACATCCGCTACGTCGAAGAGTGGGATCTGTCTTTGCGCCTGGCCAGCCGTTTCCAGGTGGGGTTTGTGCCCGAAGCGTTGGGCTTCTACCGTGCCCACGGCACCTATATGCCCAAGAAGCTCCACCAACTGGGCTTTCAGCAGGCTGCAATCGGGATGCTGAAAAGCGCCCTGGAGTTTGCCGGCCCGGGTATAGACAGCCCCCTGGGACAAAAGGCGCTGGGCCGGATATTATACACCAGCTCCCTTGTGGACGCCGGGGTAGGCGACTATGAAGCTGCTAACGGGCATCTGGAACAGGCCATGCTGCTGGATCCAGATTCTTTCTCCGGCAATCCCCCGCCTTTTGTCGAACGTGCCGCCTATTTCGCCAACGCCCTGTACGATACGGTAACCCCCCTGCCCGAGGCCCTGGCGTTCGTGCGCGATCTTTTTGCCAACCTGTCGGGTGCCGCCGACCGGCTGAAACGCTTTCGCCGGCCGGCTATGGGCTGGACATGTGCCATTCATGCCTTCGAGGGCCAGGCCCTCCACGCCCCCGATCGGGTCCGGCGATCCTTCTGGCGGGCAGCCCTCTACGATCCCCGGTGGCTGAAAAATCTGGGGTTGTTTTCGATCGGCCTGCGGGCTTGCCGGGCTCCTCTTCCTGCCCTCCTGCCGGCCAAAGCCGATGGGGAATAGGATGGCAAAAGGAAAAGCAACGCCTCGGCACCCCTGTTTTCGGCATTCCCAGGCACAACATTGCCGGCCGTGGCAGGTTGGGGTAATCGCCGGCCTGATCCTCCTGTGGAGCAGTGTGTGTCGGGCGCAGATCGGCTCGCCCTGGAGCAAGCCCATTGACATCACCCAGCCATCGGATACGGAGCGGGGAATCTTTGGCATATTGCTGTGCGACCCGTACCAGAACGTCCACCTGTTGTGGGCCGATCTTTCTCAGCAGGGAGCAGCCATTTTCTACCGGAACGACATCAATGGCACCTGGTCCCCACCGACCGATGTGCTGGTGGTGTCTGAACCCGTGATCATTGAGCTTCGTGCGGCGATCGCTCCCCAAGACAACACCCTCCACGTGATATGGAGGAACCAATGGGCAATTGGCGCCCTCTACCACAGCCAGGTCCCCCTGGCAAAGGCCGATACCCCCCGCGACTGGGCGCCTCCGACCCTTCTCGCCGACTCGGGCGTGACCGATGCCAGGATCCAGGTGGACCCGGCCGGTGTTATCCACGTCCTATACGGCCTCACCAACAGCGCGGGAACCCAGAACCTCGTCCTCCACATCAAGTCGGAAGACGATGGGGAAAGCTGGTCAGATCCGACCACCGTGACCTCTCTGATCTCGGACCAGCCATCGGTCATCCACGTCAATGCAGCGATTGATGAGGCAGGGCGGATTCACGTCGGGGTGAGCTTGCGCCCTCAGGAATATGGCGGCTATTCGGAAGTTGGCTATGTGTACTCGGCGGATGGTGGTCAAACCTGGGGCGATTACCGGCAGATCGAAAAACTAGGGCTGACTTTTCAGGGCGTCGAAAAGATCGCCCCCTACACCTTTGGCGAGAACGAGATCCACTTGACCTGGCACGATCCCAGGCGAATGCACCAATGGTCGTCTGATGGAGGCCAAACCTGGAGCAATCCCGTCGAGATCATGCCGCTGGGCGCTGCCTTTGGGGGGGAAAACCAGTTGGTCAAAGATAGCGGCGGCACAATCCACGTTGTAACCGCCGTAGGCGATGGCGTGTTCTCGGCTGAATGGCGTGCCGGCCGGTGGGGGGCGCCGGAGCCGATTGACAACCGCGCCATCGATCCACACGGCCAAAATATCATCGTCTGTCAAGGGAACCGGTTACATGTTGTGTATTATGACCGCACCGGTCCAGAGAGGGTGTGGTATGCCACCCGGCAGGTCAACGCGCCCCACATCGCCCGCCGGCCCTTGCCTCTGCCCACCGCTTCACCGCCGGTCTCCAATCCCACGCCGACACCGCCCCTCCCCGGCACAGCCGAGCCCACTGCCGCCATTGCCCGTGGGGCAGAAGGGTACCAACCCGATTCCGGTGCTACATCCGGCCTGTCGGGTTCGCTGGTGCCGGTGCTGGTAGCAGGCGCGGCCGTGTTCGTCCTGATCGCAGGTACCGCTGTGGTCCGCCAGAAGCTCAGGTAGCCAATGAACCCGATTGTCAGCGTCATCGTGCCCACCTACAACCACGCCCACTACCTGCCTTCGGCCCTGACCACCATCCAGGCGCAGAGGTTCCACCACTGGGAAGCCATCGTCGTGGATGATGGATCAACCGATGACCCCGCAGCGGTGGTGGCAGAGCTTGCCCATCCGCGCATCCGCTACATCCGTCAGGAAAACCAGGGGGTATCGGCGGCGCGCAACACCGGCATCCGGGCCGCGTGCGGCGACTATCTGGCCTTCCTGGATGCCGACGACGAGTGGGAAGCCGAGTTTTTGCAACGCAGCCTGGACATCTTGACGGCAGACAGCACCCTGACCGCCACCTACACCCGCTACCGGTTTATCGCTCAAGACGGCCACCTTTTGCCCCAACTAGGTGGGCAGGTCGTTCCCCCAGCCGATCTCCGCAGCCGTCTGCTCGAGGGGGGGTTTTTCCCGCCCCATGCCGTCCTGGTTCGAGCAGCCGCCGTCCGTCAGGCAGGCCTGTTCGATACCCGGCTCTCCGGCCTGGCCGATTGGGACCTCTGGCTGCGCGTCGCCGACCAAGGCCCCATGCAAGGGATTCCCGAACCGCTGGTCCGCTATCGTGTCTGCCCCGGCAGCATGTCCACCAACGCCTCGGCGATGCATGCCGACCGCATGAGGATACTCGCCGGCCGTTTTGGCCCTCCCGAAGGCAGTCCGTCCGCCTGGCCTGCAGAGAAACGCCGCGCCTACGGCTTTGCTTACCGCGCCTCGGCCCTCGACCACCTCCAGCAGGGGCAGGCAGAGGAGGTATGGCCCCTCCTGGCCCAGGCTGTGGCTTTTTGGCCCGCGCTCCTGAACCGACCGGACACCTTCTATGAGCTGGCCTGTGGCGATCAGCCCAAGGGGTTCCGCGGCCAGGCGAGATCGCTGGACATTGCCGGCAACGGCGCGGCGATGCTCAACGGGCTGGATAGCCTGTTCGCCAGGGATAATCCAGACCTCAACGGCCTGCACGCCAATGCCTATGGCCACGCCTACCTGGCCCTGGTCATGTTGAGCGACCAGGCCGGGCAATGGGCCGCTGCCCGGCGCTATCTCGTCCAGGCGATCCGCGCCCAGCCCCGCCTGTTGGTCTCCTATCCCGTGATCCGCCGCTTCCTCAAGCTCTGGGCCGGGCAGAGGCTGGCGGGGATCGCGCGGACAACATCTCACAGGAGATAAGAACCTGATGCGGCTACTGTTCCTTTCCAACCTCTATCCGCCCTTCGACCTGGGCGGCTTTGAGCAGTGGTGCCACGAGGTAGCGATACGCCTTCGGCAACGGGGGCATACTGTCCAGGTCCTGACCAGCCGTTACGGCGCGGACCGCCCCCTGCCCCCTGAACAAGATGTAACCCGTACCCTCTACCTGGAGGCCAACGTACATCACTATCACCCCTGGGATTTTATCCGGCGTAATAGCCAGGAACGCGCCAATGAGCGTGAGTTGCGCCAGGCGATCGATCGGTTTGCCCCAGACCTTGTCGTCATCTGGGGGATGTGGAACCTGTCGCGCAACCTGCCCTGCCGGGCCGAGGAGTGGCTGCCCGGACGGGTGGCCTACTACCTGGCCTCCTATTGGCCGATTGATCCGGACGCCCATCACCAATACTGGCAACTGCCGGCCGAACACCGCCTGACCGAGCTGCTCAAAAAGCCGCTCCGCCGCCGGGTGCTGACCCGCCTGGCCCGCGAAGGCTATCCACCCTCCCCGCGCTTTGAGCACGCCATGTGCTGCAGCCGATACGTGCGCGACACACTGGTCCAGTCCGGCCGGCTGCCGGCCCATACCGGTGTGTTGTTCGGCGGGATCGATCCCCAACCTTTCCAGATCTCCCCTGCCGCGCAGGACAGGGCCGGGGATAGCCCTCTGCGGCTACTCTACTTTGGCAGCCTGTTGCCCCACAAAGGAGTGCATACAGCCATAGAGGCCCTGGGAAACCTCAAAGCACGCGGACTGAACGACCATCTCGAGCTGACGATCTTGGGCAGCGGCCACCCCGACTACCTGGCTCGCCTCCAAGCGTTGGTCGTGCGGCTGGACCTGGGCGATAGGGTGCGGTTTGCCGACCGCATCCCCCGCCAGGAGATTCCCTCCTATTTATCCCAGTTCGACATATTTCTTTTCACCTCTATCTGGCCGGAACCTATGGCGCGCAGCGTGATGGAGGCTATGGCCGCCGGTTTATTGGTCATCGGCAGCGAGGTGGGCGGCCAGACGGAAATGTTGTTCCACGGGAAAAACGGGCTGACGTTTCGAGCCGGAGATGCGGACGGCCTGGCCGATCAGATCGCGTATGCCGTCACGCAGCCCGAACTGCGCCGTCAGCTGGCCCAGGCCGGCCGGCAGATGGTGTTGGAGCAGTTCACATTGGACCGCATGGTGGCCGAGATCGAAGAGTGGCTGCAATCCATCGTTCCGCAGCAATGACCCTCATGGCACAAGACCTGTTCACAACGTTGGAGGAAATGCGCCGCTACCTGTCCACTTTTGAGGTAGACGGCCGGTATCGGTCAGAGCGTGATGAGTACCTGCAAGCCCACCTCCTGCGCCTAAAGAGGACGCTGGAAATGGTGCCGCCGGCTAAACCGGGGAGCAGGCTGCTGGAGCTGGGCGCAGCCCCCTACCTGATGACCTGCCTGTTGAGCCGTTACACAGACTATGAGCTGTTCACGACGATCTTCCGGGAAGGATATCCCGCCGAACTATCCGTCACTATGCGTAACGAACAATACAACGAAGAAAAAACTTTTGTCGGCCAGAACTTTAATGTCGAGACAGACCCATTCCCCTATCCTGACAACTTTTTTGACGTGGTGCTCTGTTGCGAGCTGCTGGAGCATCTGACGTTGGATCCGACCCACATGCTGGTAGAAATCCACCGCATCTTGAAACCGGAGGGCAAGCTGTTGATCACCACACCCAACGTTCTGGTCCTGCGCAATCTGACCGCAATGATAAAGAAAAAGAATATCTACGGCCCCTATTCGGGCTATGGCGTGTATGGCCGCCACAATCGGGAATGGACTCTGGACGAGGTGTGCCAACTGTGCTGTGGTTGTGGTTACGGCCTTGAGCTGGCGGTCACTGTGGACACCTTTCCGCATCGGGGCTATTCGGCGTGGCTCAAGCGCCTGTTTCCGCACCTGCGGGACATGATCTGCGTCTTGGCCGTCGCCGAGGGCCGGCCGCAGCACTATTACCCGGAAAACCTCTACGCGGCCCTGCACGCCCGGCCCCACTCCCCGGCCCTGGATAGAGCGTGATGCGCATCCTGGTCATCTCCAACTACTATCCGCCTTGCCGCTACGGGTGGGGCCACATGCAGTTGTGCGAGCAGGTCACCGATGGCCTGGCGGCGCGGGGGCACGCCATCGCCGTGCTGACCAGCACCTACCGCGATGGTGCCGAGATAGCCCGCGACTATCCGGTCTACAGGTTGCTCCCTCTCGACCCCGACTGGCACTGCGGGAAATCGGTTGCCTGGCAGTTCTTCGTCGGGCGCCGTGGCCGGGAGCGGCGGTCGGTGGCCGCGCTGCGCCGGCTGGTGGACGAATTCCGACCCGATCTGACTTTCGTCTGGCACTACCGCTACCTCCCCCGCCTGCTGCTGCACCAGGCCGAACGGCTGCCCGGTGTGGTCGTAGCCTACTACATGGCCGACTATGTGCCCGAGATGCCCGATGAGCATCTGGACTACTGGCACGTCCCCCCGGTTCACTGGGCGGCCAAACTGGTCAAGCGGCCCACAGTCAAGCTGGCCGATTGGATCCTGGCCCGCGAGGGCAAACCCATTCGGCTGCAATATGAGCACGTGATCTGCGTCAGCCACTATGTGCGACAGCGATTGGTCTCCAAGGGCCTCATTCCGCCCCAGGCCGTGGTGATCCACAACGGCATCGAACCGTCCCTTTTTTCGCAAGAGGGTCAGGCGCTGCCCGATTTCGGCTCCGGCCTGCGCTGCCTGATCGCCGGCCGCGTTGTGCCGGATAAAGGCATCCATACCGCCATCGAAGCGTTGGCCTACCTCGAAGCCACAGGCCGGCAATTGGACATCACCCTGACCATCCTGGGAGACGGCCCTGTCGGCTATGTAGACCGGTTGCAAGCCCTCGTCTCGGCTCAGCGGCTGCAAGACCGGGTCGAGTTCAGGCCGCCTGTGCCCCGCGAGGAGATGCCCCAAGTGCTCAGCCAATACAACACCCTCATCCTGCCCTCCGAATATCAGGAGCCGCTGGCCCGGGCCATGCAAGAGGCCATGGCCATGGGCCTGCTGGTCGTGGGCACGACAACCGGCGGTAGCGGTGAGCTGCTGATTCACGAGGAGACAGGGCTGGCCTTCGAGCCGGGCAATCCTGTGGCGCTGGCCGCCCAGCTGGTCCGCGCCGTGGCAGAGCCGACCCTGGCTGCCCGGCTGGCAGCGGCGGGACGGCAGGCGGTTTTGGAGAGGTTCACTATAGACCGCACCATCGAGCAGATCGAGACCCACCTCCTGAGCCTGGTCGAGAGCCGCACAGTTTCGTTACCGTCATAACCATGCGCATTCTCTATCTTTCCACCGGGTTTCCCTATCCGCCGGACAATGGCTCCCGGATTCGAGCCTATCACCTGCTACGTGCCCTGGGGCAGCAGCACCAGGTGACAGCGGTGG